>Ga0172374_1002085_pt1 | contig 12893 bp, 11 predicted proteins | sample LakKiv3m_FD_114536 | JGI IMG/M metagenome (GOLD analysis project Ga0172374, IMG submission 114536) | Freshwater microbial communities from Kabuno Bay, South-Kivu, Congo - kab_092012_10.3m | ecosystem: Environmental > Aquatic > Freshwater > Lake | place: Democratic Republic of the Congo... | reverse complement strand
TTTTTATCTTTTGCAGCGCGCGATACAAGTTGTATTTCCCCGGCTTGAGTATTATATCATAACTTCCAAGAAATTTGACCGGATCAACGTTGGGCACAAATCCTGTTTTGAACTTTGTGATCCCCGGCCACTTATTTTTATCAACTCCCCCGAAGTCATATCGCTCACAACCCGCTTTTTTGGCGTCTTGAATCTGGTGCCATTGCAAGAGATACGGCGCCATCACCTCGCGATGGGCATTCGCCGATGCGCCATGCATATATGTCGCCGTACCCCCAAAAAACAAAACTATATTCGCCGCGATTATTTTTCCTCCATATTCGGCCACGTAGAGTTTCAAAATATCACCTGGAATATTCTCGAACATCTTGCGATAATATCCTCCTGGATGTGGCGTGATTTTATCTCTTTCTGCTGTGATTCCAACCAATCGAATAAAATCGTCGATATATTCTTGATCACGCGAGACAAAAATTTTCACGCCCTTTTTCTCTGCAAGACGGATATTATACCGAGTCTTTTGTTTCATCTCCGCCAAAATTTCCTCCTCGCCTCCGGAAATATCCAGCATCAATATCTCTCTCGGCTGCATATCAACGGATGATTTTTTGATTTTTAATCTGCCAGACAAATTCTTTCTTATTAAATCCAATTCTTCCTCACTATTTGGCTCAATTCTTATCCACCCAGCATTATGTTTTTCGGCCTTTGAAATTAAATCATTTAGAAATTGATTGAAAATTGAAAATTGAAAATTGAAAATTTTAGCTACTGGTCCCCGCGGGATATAGAAATAGTTTCCGACAATCGGCAGCCGGTGAGTGATTATACTTGCATAAATATCATCCCCTGAAATTAAAAACGTTTTTTTTCCCACACTCTCTTGAAACTTCCGCCAATGTTCCGATTGCAAAAAGCCCCCATCGGGGGAATTAGACTGGATGAAATTATTTAGATCTTCGTTCATTATTTTTTTGTCATTTCGACCGATCCCGCCTTGGCGGGAGAGTGGAGAAATCTCGAGATCCCTCGACTTCGCTCGGAATGACAGAGTCATTTTCCCAAACTTTTGAGCGCCGCTCGCACTCTTTCCGAAACATCTTTCACGCTTTCCGGCACCGCTTTCAAGGCTTCGCGCGCTTGCGAAACCGAGTAGCCGAGCGACGCAAGGGCTTCAATTGCCTCCGAATCGGCTCTGGCCGCACCTTGGTCTTCTCCCGGAAGCTCCGCAATCTTGTTTGAAAGCTCGAGTATCACGCGTTCGGCGGTCTTCTTTCCGACCCCCGAAACACGCGTGAGAATTGAAGAGTCGCCGGTGATGATGGCTGTCCGGATTGTTTTCGGCTCGGCAATGGTCAAAATTCCAATCGCCGCTTTGGGTCCGATCCCGGAAATTGATATGAGAAGCTCAAACATCTCCAGTTCATCAAGCGTCAAAAATCCATAGAGCGCGAGCGAATCTTCGCGGACATAGGTATGCGTGAAAAGCTCAATTTCTTCCTGGCCGGCGATTTTCCCCATGGCAAAATCAGTGACAAAGATCTTGTATCCGACGCCGGCAACGTCCACCACCGCGTAGTGGTCCCGCAAAAACGCAATTTTCCCTTTGATTTTGGCAATCATTGGTTATAGTATAGAGTATTTTGTATAAAGTATAAAGCCTGATCGCCGGCAGGTCAGGTATTTACAAAAATAGCCCGTCGTGTTAGAAATATATAGTAAATTGTTAAATTTTCAACTGTCACTTTGCATTTTGATTTTTGCATTTTGATTTTGAACGAAGTGAATCATGCCAATCAAACAATCAGCGAAGAAATACTTGAGCGCCTCAAAGAAGCGCGCCGCCCAAAACTCAAAGATCAAAAAAACTTTTCGCGCGGCGATGAAAAGTGTTCGCGAGCTCGCCGCGGCTGACAAGGCCGAAGACGCCAAAAAAATGATGCCGACTGTCCAGAAAGCGCTCGACAAAGCCGCCAAATCCGGAGTGATCAAAAAAGGCGCCGCCGCCCGCAAAAAATCCCGATTGGTGAAAATGCTCAAAAAATCTTTCGCGAAATAATTTTTCTTTGCATCAAAAAAGATCGCGTCTCAAGACCGGTCTTTTTTCTATTTAGATTAGATCCCTGCTGCAAATTTATCAAGCGCCAGTGCAATGTCCGTTTTCCCTGTTTTGGATTCAAAATCAATCTCGCAAAGCTGGTTGTACAAAGATTTCAATTGCGGCCAAGAAAAATTCCTAGATTGATCGAGGCTTTTGCGCGCCACGAAAGGATGCATCTTCAGACGCGCGGCAATATCTTGCGGAGACATATTCTTTTCCGCGAGCGGCTTCACTTTCACAAGGTTGCGAAATTGATAAAAATACATTGAGAGCAGATAGAACGGATCTTCGCCGTCTTCGAGATGGTCGTGCAGCATTTTGAGCGCTGCTTTTTTGTCGCCTCGCGCCAGTGCGTCCACCGTTTTGAAAATATCCGTGTCAATTTTGGATTTCACCAACAGATCAATATCCTCACCTGAAACTTCTCCTTTATTTTTGTAAGTGGCCAACTTTTCAATTTCCCTTGAAAGCAGGCTCAGGTCGTTTCCGACAAAAATGATCAATTTTTCAATTGCCGCCAAGCTGATCACGATATTTCTTTCTTTAAACTTGCTTGCAATCCAATTTTTGAGCTTTGACCCATCTAAAAGTTCGAATTCCTGGCATTTCGCGATTTTTTGAAGCAATTTATACAGCTTTCCGCTTTTTTTCACTTTTCCGCCTTCCCAAAATATCAAAATCAGATCGCTCTTTTCTTTTTTGGCTTCAGCTTTCAAAAATTTCTCAAACTTTTCGTCTGAAAATTCTTTTTTTCCAGCCAGAATATTTTTGATGATTGTCAATTTTTTGGAAGAGAACAATCCTCCTGAAGAAATGCTCACTACAATTTCTCCGATATTCCAATCTTTTTCAGCAAAATCAAAAACAGAGAGGGACACACCCTCTTTGTTTTTTTCCAAAAATTTGTTTTTTATCTCGGCAAGCTTTTCGTTTGACCGAAACGCGTCCTCGCCGAAAAGAAAAATAATCATCAGTTTTCCCAACATTCAATGTTAGGAGAGCCTAACATTGAATGTTATTGCGTCGGCGTCCACTTCAATCCCTGCCCCGGCTCAAGAACTTCCACCCACATTTGTCCCGGCACAAATTTCATTTCCTGGCCCTTGTCATCATAGAGGAAAAGTTTGCTTGACCAGCTTGATTTGTCTCTTTTCCAGCGACCGGCATACTCCTGCCCGTTGAGATAGTAGTGCGTCTCTCCTTCCATAACGGTGTCGAATTGCGGATCACCGATCTGAACATTGTTGTATTGCCCCTCGATTTGTTCGGAGGTGGCAATCACGACAATCACATTCTTTGGCGCGTTTCTTTTCCCATTGTTGGCATCGACATCCGCCATGCCTCCCCACGTGCGCAGGTAGGTGTTGGTCGCCTTGTCATAGTCATATTCCACGTCATAGGGCTTGGCAAACGCGACCCTCAAATTTCCTCCGCTTGGACGCTGATCAATTGCCGCTTCTGCCTGATGGGGATATCCGGAAAATTTGTTTGTCATATCATATCCGGCTTTTTTTGCGCAATCAAGCAGAGTTGAAAATTTGGCAAAACCATTGTCCGGCGCTGGAATTCCTTCTTTACGAAATCCACATTCCGACGCTTTGTGCCCCATACTGCCATTGAGATCCAAATCATCAACCACTCCGCCTTTGCCCAAGGTTCCCTTATTGAGAATGTCCGCCGCAAAATGCGAACCGCCCCAGTGGGCCAGGATTGCGTTCCACCCGGCCGCGAGAGCGATATAGTCATGACGCGTGGAACGGATGGATCCGACTTCAGCAGGATCATTGCAAACATAAATCGGCATCAAGCGAGTGATGCTGGCTGTGATCGCCGGCATTTCAAGAACAAGATCCGCGTCGGAAAATCCGCTGTCCGGACGAACGGAAACATCTGCCGCTTCCATCACCGCAATCGGCCGCCGGTTCCAATTTGCGCAGGGAAGGCCGCTGAACGGACTCACTTCTCCCGTGTTCACCGGGGCGCCGCTTTCTCCGCTCGGTGCATTGAGATTGAGGGGGGCAACCTTGCTCCTCCCGCCAAACCAACCGCGCCAGTATCCAATTCCGGCAAGCAAGATTATGACCACCGCGACTGTGATAATTTTTGTCCTAGTTTGCATCTCCTTGATTCTGTTGAGCATATATAAATTTTAAAAAATTACTTCTGGCAAACCGGGCAAAAAAATGTCCCTCTTTGCCCCAATTTTATCCTTTGTACTATTGTACCACATTTTGCGCATTTCTTTCCAGCCCGGCGATAAACTTTCAGGATTTTCTGAAAGCGTCCCGGTGCACCGGCCGTGTCGCGGTAGTCGCTGTCGGACGTCCCTCGCAATTTTATCCCTTTTTCAAGCACTTTTTTGATTGCGCGATGCAATTTCTTCCGCTCCTCGCGAGAGACTTTCTCCGCCGGTCGGGTGGGCAAAATTCCGGCTTCGAACAATATTTCGCTCGCGTAGATATTTCCGATACCCGCAATCTTGCTTTGATCCATCAAGAGCAGCTTTATTTTTGTTGACTTCTTATCCAGAATTTCGTCCAGCTTTCCAAACGTGAAACCCTTGCTCATTGCGTCAATCCCCAATCCGCCGATCTCTTTTATCTCTTCGATCTTGTCCGTATCCGCCAAAATTATTTTCCCGAATTTGCGAAGATCCGAAAACTCAAGCGTCCTCCCGGACTTGAGAGAAAATATATGATGGATATACTGATTTACTTTATCTGAAAAATAATCAGGCTGTTTTGGATTTTGTGATTTAGATTTTTTTTGGGATTTGGGATTTGGTATTTGGTATTTTACGAGAAGATGTCCCGTCATTTTCAAATGAATATACATCGTTTTCCCGCCTGACAGATTGATGAAGATATTTTTTCCAATTCGGCTGGCACTCAATATTTTTTTTCCTTTGATTTCTTTTTCAAATTTCTCGATCGGCATTCGGACAGATTTTTTCCAATCACTCCAAAACCCGACGATCACATCGCCTTTGATTTTTCTGTTCAGGTCATCAATAATTGTTTGAACTTCGGGAAGCTCCGGCATAAGCGCAGTTACTTTTTTATATTTTCGTTGTTATTTTCTCTTCTTTTTATATTCAGCCAATTTTTTCACCTCTTGATCGAAATCAGAGATATAATTTTTGTCTTGTTTTTTCTTGAATTTTTCGTATTCTTTCAACGCCAGCGCTTCCGCCACTTCATGGCTAATTTTTCCGGCATTCGTCAAAATTTCATATTCGCTGAATTTCAAAAAAGCATTGAGTTTTTTTATCCAGTCTTTCATCGTCATCACCAAGCCGCGCGCCGCTTGCAATTCGGCATAGTCGAGATACATATTGCCGATGCTGTTGAGATGAACCAATTCTTTTTTGTCCAAGTAGTTTTTGGCAATCACCGTGTCGCTTGGCATAATTTTCCCCCGAGGAGATCGTCTCCAAGAAGTCAGTCCCATTTTTTCTTTTTTGCTGCTGGCGCGTTCAGCGATGATTTCTGCCGCGGTTTTTCCGGTTATAGCGAAATGAAGCTTATTTTGGACGGTCGCAAAAAATTGTTTGCTTTCACGCGCTTTTGGAGAATAGTCGATCGCAGTCGCGTAAATGTCGGTGATTTTTTGATAGATCATTCGCTCGCTCGTGCGAATGTCTTTGATTTCTTCATAAAGCTCGTCAAAATATCTGGCGCTGAAACGAGAGCCGTACTTCATCCGATTGACATCCAGAGCGTATCCCTTGTGGATATAGTTTTTCAAAATTCCCGTCGCCCACTGACGAAATTGCGTGCCCCGTTCCGAATTTACCCGATAGCCCACGGCGATGATCGCCTCCAAGGAATAAAAAGAAGTATTTCTTCTGATTTCCCTATCGCCTTCTTTTTGAACTTGTAAGAAATCCTTACAAGTTGACGCCTCATCCAATTCGCCTTTTTCATAAATATTTTTGAGATGCTGAGTAATGTTTTGGGGCGTCGTGTCAAAAAGCTCCGCCATGCGCTTTTGCGGCAGCCAAATGTTCTCCTCCGCATAGAGGACTTCTATATTGACCGACCCGTCCGGCGCTTGATAAAAAGCGATTTGGTTATCCGGCAATTTTTTATTTTTTTTCATATTGTCGATTTATAATTCTCTTGATTCGCCTCGTTTTTCTTGAGATAAATCACCGCATAATCATCAGAATAGACTTGCGCCCAATCTGGATCATCCTTGATCATCTTCAAAAAATTCATCCCCCACGGGGTGATGTCGCGCGCGGAAAAAACAATCGTATTGAAATTATACTCCTGATCAATCTTTTCGAAAATAGCCGGGTTTTCCTGCATCGGCTTATATATTTCACTGAAAAATGAATCGGGATAAGCCTCCGGCCGATTGTCAACGAAAACTTTTTCGCTGCCGGGCAGATTGAATATGAGATATCCGCCGATATCATAGTTGTTGAAAATCGGACCAGCAATATTTTCGTTTTTCAAAAATTCTGCCGCCGATTGAGTGCCCGGCAAAAGTCCGATTCCGCGATCACTTGAATGGATTGAAGCAAACTGATAGTTCGCAAAAGCGGCAAAAATCGCAACTGCGATATACACCAAAGCCAGTCCGTTCTCCTTGACCGGCGAGTTAACCTGCCGATCCGGGGTAAAAATGTTTTGAAGATTGAAAGCTAGGATCGGCAGCGCAAAAAATCCGAGCAGGGTGAAGTTGCGGATCGCCAGCCACCCCATAGCGCCAAAAAAAACGGCAAATATGAGATAGCGCTGGGATATTTTTTTCCGATCGACTACATAAAGCAAAACAAAGCTCAAAATTGTCAGAACCAAAACCACTTTGATGAGCAAAAAGTTTGAATTCACGATTCCGTAGTTTCCCACAAACCAAACCGACTTATTCTCAACGATGGTATAGCCATAGTTTTTGAAAATTTCAAGCGGATAAAGTAGTCCTTTGAGCCCAAAGGGGCTGAGAAGCGACGCCAAAATACTCAAAAACAAAACCCAGGACAAATTTTTGAAACGCGCCGCTTTTTCCAAAAATTCTGCATCTTCAAGCTTGGCGAAAAAAAGCGGGATCGTTTCAATCAGCCAAAAAACTCCGATCAAAAAGAAGCCAAGGAAAAAATACACGTGGAGATTGACCCAAAAAACCATCAGAACCGGCAAGACGAAGAGCCGACTGGAGGCCAATTCTTTCTTTTGGCTTTTCCAAAGCGCCCACAAAAAAGCACCCGCGAGAAAATAGCTGAAGATTTCCGGCCGAATCTCCCTCCGCTCGGCGATGAGCGGCAAAAGAAGCGAAGAAAGCAGCGCCACCACTGTGAAATTCGATTCCCGTTTCGCAATATAGAAAAAGATGGAGAACGTCGCCAAGCTCAGGAGGATATAAAAGAGAGAAAGTCCGGAAAAACCGGATAGCTTATAAATGAAATAAAAAAGCACTCCGCTGCCCCAGTGATGGTTCGGCACCTGAAAATCCGGCTCGGTGTAGGAATAGAAATTTTCGTGAACCGGCGAATTCTTCTCAAGCAAGTTGAAGTGATTTTCCACAACCCATCTGCCATTTTGCAAATGCCGCCCCAAATCCGCCGTCGTGAGATCAACTTTCTCCGCCATCAAAAACCCGAGCCACGTGAGAAGTAGGAGAAAAATTCCCAGTTTTATTAATTTTTTGCTTTTCTCGCTCATAAGAAATCATTTCGCACTTCTCAACTTCTTTTTCGCGGTCAAAAATTTGAAATTTTTTCTCGTCGAAACGGGCTTTCCGGATTTTTGCTCGATGTCTTTTCGTGTTCGCCCAGCTATATCTCCCCCGTCTTTGGCATCACGCCGGAGCGGTTCGAACTCTTGTGAATTCCTATCTCTGTGCAGCCGAGTCGTAGCCGCCTCGCCGAGCATGGTCAGTATCAGCTCAATATCGTCCATATGATCACGCAGATTTTCGCGCTTGAGTTCCTTGAATTTTTTGTAATCTTCCGCCGTCATATCAAACGCACCCAGCAGGATTTCGTTCGTGAGAATTGCATATTCGATATTTTCTTTCGCCCCGCGATTCTTCCATTCGTTTGTCAGGGTCTCGCGCACTTCGATCCCGCGCATCCGCTTCTCGATCCACGATTCCGGATAGTCTTTCATACGATAAATACTTCTCGCTCTTTGCGCCGCCAGCTCCGGATCCTCAATTTCCTGTATTCTTTCATATCCGACTTTCGCCAGCCACCGTTTGAGCGGTTCGACTTTCGGTGAGGGAATGGATTGGACAAGCCTGAATATACCCTGCGTATTCCAGCAATACATTTTTTGTTTTCCTCCGGCGGTGTCGAACGGCAACATAAGGGGTGGTACAAATTGTACCTCCCTTTTGTCTGTCAGCTTTGCCAGCTCTTGATCGCGTTCTTTCAGACGCTTGAAATACTGCGCCGGGTCGCTGGAATCAGTAAGCACTTCGACAACATCATTGATGACAAACCACCATTCGTTATCGTGAATGGTCCTTCTTACTCGCCTGCCTTTGAAAATGGCAATTCTTTTCCCCTCCCTCCTTTTGCTCATATTATTGGCTTAGTTTTTTAAAATTTCGAGTATTTTTGTCCTAGGTTTTTCTAACCTTAACCTTTTTCTCTCCGAGAATCGCAGCCTTCATCAATCTGTGCAAGCCGTCCAAAATAAGCCAACGTCCTCTATTTTCCATAATATCAATGGGGTATTCCATATCAGCTTTCATTGTACGTTCATATTCTTCTTTGTGTGCTTCAGGATTATCAATCACCTCTTTAGGACACGCCTTTATTTTCCCAAAGAAAAGGAATATTAAAATGCTAAATTAATTCTTGAATATCTATTTCCGTTTCAGGAACTTCCAAATTCCAAACTTTTTTCACGTCCCAGTCGAAATCAAAACCTATTTCTTGAATAATTTTTGGAAATTCTTTTTCAACCATCATTTTTCAACTTTTTACTTTTCATTTTCCTATGTCTCTCCCCAATTATCCCCGATTTTCACGTCCGCGATGAGGGGGACAGCAAGTTTGTATACGCTTTCCATTTCAGCTTTGATGTCCCGCGCGAATTTTTGCGCTTGAGGCTCCGGTACTTCGAACAAAAGCTCATCGTGGATTTGAAGAACCATGCGCGCTTCGCGATATTTTTCTCGGATCAGTTTGTCCGCCGCGAGCATAGCCAGTTTGATGATGTCGGCCGCGAGACCCTGAATCGGCATATTGACCGCCATTCGGTCCGCTTGGTTTCGAAGCATCGCATTCGACGAATTTATTTCCGGAATATACCGCCGCCGGCCCATCTCCGTTTCCACAAATCCTTTTTCGCGCGCCGAAATTTTCACTTCGTCGAGAAATTGAGCTACTTGAGGATAGTTGGCAAAATATTTCCGGATGAAATCACGCGCTTCTTCTTGGGAGACACCCGCCGACTGTGCAAAGCCGAAAGTACTCATCCCATAGATGATCCCGAAATTCAAAGCTTTAGCGGCGCTGCGCATTTTTTTGGTCACTTTGTCGAGATCGAGCTTGTTCACCCTTGCCGCCGTTGCCGTATGGATATCTTCGCCGCCCAAAAATGTTGTGATCATTCGCACATCCCCGGACAAATGTGCCGCGATCCGCAGCTCGATCTGGGAATAGTCCGCGCTCACGAGACGATATCCCCGCTCCGCCTCAAAGGCCGTGCGGATAACTTGCCCCAGATCGGTGCGAATAGGAATATTTTGCAGATTCGGATCAGACGACGACAATCTCCCGGTTGACGCCACCGCCTGATTGAAAGTCGTATGGAGGCGAGAAAAAGAGTCTGTCATATTCGGAAGTGGATCAAGATAGGTCGTTTTCAGTTTGAAAAGTTCCCGATATTCTTCAATCTTTTCAATGATTGGATGCACTGCTCTTATTTTTTGCAATTCCGGAGACGCGGTGGAATATCCGGTCTTTCCTTTTTTGATGCCTTCTGTCGGAATCTTCATCTTTTCATACAAAATTTCCCGCAGCTGGACATTCGAATTCACATTGAATTTTTTTTCCGCCATCACCTGGATTTCCTTTTCCAATTTTTCAACTCTTTTGTCCAGTTTTTCTGAAATGCCTCGGAGAACAGTTTTGTTGATTTTGATCCCAGTTTTTTCCATCCGCGCCAAAATTTCCATAAGCGGCATTTCGAGATTTTCAAAAAGAGTTTTCATTGTTTTTTCTTTTCCATCCTCCAATTGTTCGCGGTTAATTTTTTCAAGTTGCGCCTCAAGTTTCTCTTTAAGCGCGAAGTTGAGCGCCGCTTTCCGGCATATTTTTTCAAATGTTTTTTCGTCTTCCTGAAAAACAAGCGTCGCTTGACCTTTTTTCTTATCCTCTTTCTCAACCATCACGCCGAGCTCCTGCATTGCCAGATCTTCCCACGACAAATTTGATCCGGATTTGAGAAGATAGGCCGCCAGTTGGACATCGAAATACATCCCCTTGAAAACAATTTCGTTTTCATCCAAAACGCGCCAATCTTTTTTGAGATCAAATCCGATTTTTTTGATATTTTCGTCGCTTAGCAGATTTTTTGTTTTCTCATTGATCTTGGAAATATAGAAGGCGGTTTGGGGATCAGGACTGATCGCCAAACCCTTCGGCTCGCTGCCCGTTTCGCCTTCAATGACGATCGACATTTCGTTTTTTATTCCGACTTGATCAACTGAATCAATTTTTTTCCATTCTATATTTCCGAATTCTCCCGGCTTTCCTGGCTTTTCCGCATTCTCCTTTTCAATGCCTTTTATATGGTCTTCGTATCCGGGCAGCCGACGAAGTAAACTGAAAAATTCGAGCTCGCGCAAAAGATTGATCACTTTCACCCGCGAAAAATCATCGACTCTCGCTTTTTCAAGATCAAAATCAACCGGCACGTTGTCCACGAGCGTCGCCAGGCGCTTTGAAAAATACGCCTGCACTTTGTCTTTTTCCAGTTTTTTGCGGACGCCTTCTTTGATCTCCGGCAAATTTTTGTATATGTTTTCGAGCGTCCCGTATTTTTGCAAAAGTTCCGAGGCCGTTTTCTCTCCAACGCCGCGAACACCCGGCAGATTGTCCGACGGGTCGCCCCGTAGGCCCTTGTAGTCGTTCATCTGATCGGGTTTCAAGCCATAGCGCTCGAAAATCGCCTTCTCGTCATAGAAAACCGAATCGCTCATTCCGCGCCGCAAAGCAAAAACTTTTGTTTGGTCGTTCACCAGCTGGAGCGTGTCGAGATCGCCCGTGACCACAATCACCTCAACATCCGGATGAAGCTTTTCCGTCTTTCGCGCGAAAGTGGCGAGCAAGTCGTCGGCTTCGTAGCCCTCACGCTCAGCGATGGGAATATTGAAAGCTTTGACGAGTTCTTTCACTCGCGGAATCTGCGCATAGAGGTCATCCGGCCCCTTCACTCTGGTCGCCTTGTAGTCCTTGAACTCCTTGTGCCGAAAAGTTGGCTCCTTGAGGTCGAAGGCGGCCACAATATATTCCGGCTTGAACTTCGCAAGCACATTGAGAAGCACGGAGGCATAGCCATAGACCGCGTTCACGATCTCACCCGTCTTGGTGGTGAGAGGCGGCAAAGCGTGATAGGCGCGGTGAATCAATGCATTACTATCGATGAGAACTAGCTTTTTCTTTGTGGACATAGCTTTAGTGAAAAACTTCATTTAAAATTTCCAAGTCCCGATTTCCAATATCAAACAAAATCCCAATTATTAAATGCCCGAAATTTTTGATTTGAGATTTTGGATTTTATTTGTCATTTGGATTTTGACATTGGGCTTTCAAAATAATTTTTCTCCCATCATCTTTCAAGTGTTCAAACGTGAGCCAAATAGCTTTTTTGGGAATAATAGCTTTGATTCTCTCCGCCCATTCAACAATAACGATATTATTCGCGCAGGCAATAATTTCTTCCCATCCTAGATCCAAAATATCTTTCGCGCCGACTCTGTAGGCATCTATGTGATAAACATCTCGTACTGATTTTATTTTATTTTGTGTTACATGTTTTGTGTTGCATGTTGTGTGATATTCCTTCATCACCACAAACGTCGGACTTGTGTACGGCTTTTTCGCCCCCAGTCCTTTCAGCACTCCCTGCGCGAAAGTCGTTTTCCCGGAGCCCAGTTCTCCCGAAAGACAGATAATTTCTCCGCCTTTCAATTCTTTCGCCAAAATCTCACCCATTTTCCGGGTTTGTTTGGAATTAGTGGTAATAAATGATTCTTTCATTAGTACAATTGTCGCATAAATATCGTTTTTGGCAAAGAAAAAAGTCAGAGGCAAGCGTACACTCTGACTTCTTGGCGATCCCGCCTGTAGGCGAGATCGCGAGGTTAATGTCGCCCATCGCGACGATGAGGGTGGTAGCAACCACCCCGCCGATACCCAGGGCCGTAGTAATACGGCACCGGTGCGTAGTACACCGGCGGAGGCGGTGCGTAGTACACAGGCGGAGGGACATAAACTTGTGCCACCGGCGCTACTACCACCGGCCGACCATACTGGTCGACCGCGCAGCCCCACACTGCCAGGGTTGCAACTAAAAAAACCGCTAGCTTCAAAGTCTTTAGGAACATACTACCTCCTCTAGGCTCCTGATGGAGCCTTTATGTCTGTTTTTTTTGCTTTCTATTTCAACGTTCCATTTTACTCCCAAAACGCCCATTTGTCAACCTCTCGCAGTAAATCATCCAAAACCTAAGTTTCCTCCTATTCGATTTATCATTTAAAATCTAACTTTGGAGATAGCTAACAATTAAGGTTATCTCCAATGAAAATGAGTCTCGCCTCAAGGAAGGA
>Ga0172374_1002081_pt1 | contig 12916 bp, 12 predicted proteins | sample LakKiv3m_FD_114536 | JGI IMG/M metagenome (GOLD analysis project Ga0172374, IMG submission 114536) | Freshwater microbial communities from Kabuno Bay, South-Kivu, Congo - kab_092012_10.3m | ecosystem: Environmental > Aquatic > Freshwater > Lake | place: Democratic Republic of the Congo... | reverse complement strand
CTGATTTCGGTCAGGCTATTATCTCTAACTCTTCGCTCCAGATACTACTCAAACAACACCCTTCAGAAATCGATAAATTAGGGGAAATCTTTTACCTATCTGACGGAGAAAAACGCTTTTTGCTATCCGCGGGAATTGGGGAAGGTCTTTTCTTCGCTGGTAATAACCATGTAGCCATTCAAGTAGTGGCTTCTCCAGAAGAGCACCGCTTAATTACCACCAAACCTTCTGAGGTAATAGCCATTAAAGAAGAGGAGTTGAAAAAGGCGGGAGAAGTGGTGGCACCAGAGAAGATTCTTTTTGAAAGAAAACCAGAAGACACTCAAGTAGCGGTGACTTCAGTAACTTCGTAGTATTGAGTAATCGGGGAGAGAAATTAGATGTTAGATTTAATTAGTCTAACTTCTCACATCCAATATCGCTAACTTCTAAAACATATCCGATACTTAACCAGTGACCCGTACCGGCATAATCAGATGCAAGTAGTCACTTCTATCGTCTAAATGCCAGAGCCCCGGATTTAAAGATCCCATTGTTTGCAGAACCAATTTTTCACTGACAGTGTTGTTTAACAAGTCCAGTAAATATTTCCCATTAAAAGCAATATCTAAAGATTCGCCACTTATTTCCGCCGGAACGCGGGTAACATTTTCTCCAATTTCGGCGGTAGTCGCGGAAAGGACTAACTCGCTAGTACCCGTGTCTAGTAACATTTTTATAATGTTACTAGAATCCTTAGCAAAGATGCTGCTAAGTCGCACGGCCTTTAGAAAATCCTCGCGATTAAAAACGCTTCTGGTTTTGGTTTCACTAGGAATTATCCGCTTATAATCAGGAAATTCACCCTCTAGAAGCCTTGATAAAATCAAAAAGTTCTCGGCCTCAAAAGCTACTAAATTACCTTCTTTTTGAATCGAGATTTTAACCGGAGTCGTAAGGGCACTTACGAGTCTAGCTACCTCCCACAGCGTCTTGGCCGGAATAATAACCGATTCGATAGCAATGCTACTTGGTAAAGGTAGGCGGCTTTCGGCTAGTCTAAAGCCGTCGATACCCACTAGCACTAAATCGGTTCCATCTGTGGAAAGCATCACCCCATTTAAAACCGGTCGGGTCTCGTCAATAGAAGCCGCAAAAGCCACTTCGGAAACCGCTTTAGCAAAAATTTTAGGGTCGATTGTAAGGCTTGAACTGCCCTGTAACTCCGGGAGGCTGGGAAATTCATCGCGAGTTAAACCGTTAAATTTCGATTTGCCTGAAGGGGTAGATAAGTGTAAAACTTGATTCTCTAGATTCGCCGTTAGTTCCGTAGGTGGTAGATTATTAATAAATTCCTGAAGGAGTCTAGCCGGTACAGTAATACCACCGGGAATATCTACTTGGGCTTTAATCCAGGTAACAATACTAGTCTCAAGATTTGTCGCCGCGAGTCGTACCCGACCGTCATCCTCCGTTACCAGAAGTACATGACTAAGCACAGGTAAACTACCTTTCGTGGCTACCGCCTTGCTAACAATACCCAGACCGTCCTTTAGATTTTCTTGTAAGCAGGAGAACTTCATAAACGCTTAACCCTTATCAACCGATACTACCACTCTCCGCTCAAACCCCTCACCAGTAGATTCTGACCTAACACCGGGAAGTTCGCTGATAAAAGTATGAATTAAGCGGCGCTCAAAGGCTGGCATTGGAGATAATTCTACAGGCTTATCAAGAAAACGGGCTCTATCGGCTGCGTTAACGGCAATTTCCTTAAGACGAACCGCTCTCTCGGCAGCATAACCAGCGATATCAAGATTAACCTCTTGCCACTCGCCATATTTTTGGTAAAAGGCCATCGAAAGCCAGGTTTGAATAGAAAGTAGCGTTTCTCCGTGATAACCAATTAAAATCCCCAGGTTCTCACCGTTTAACTGTACCGTAAAATCACCGTCTTTTTCGGAAACAACCACTTCCGGAAGAAAGTCAACCTTACTAAGGAGTGCGATCATAATCTCTTTTAAAAAACTTAGTTTATCTTCCATAACGGAATAATTTCTTCGACCACTGGGCAACGTGACCGTCCATGGTAACCTGCTGAACTAGCTGCAAAGCAGAGGATAGCAACCAGTATAATACCAAACCCGACGCCAATTTCCAACCAATAAGTAAGGTCATCACCGGCATTAAATACATTGATTGCTCTTGCATATTGTACATCAGATCATCGCTTTTTTCCGGAGTCTTTTTAGCGAGCTTTTCTTCCTTACTTACCTGCGGCATCATTATTTTTGATAATATAAACTGTGTTACCGCGGCTAAAACCGGCAAAATAAAATAGGGGTCTGGTTTACCTAGGTTTAAATAAAGGAACGAAGGGTTAAGAACCGCATCACCTTTAAATTGTAGGAAAGGGTACAAAATACTATTTAAAGTAGTCCCGCCATTCTCCCCTACGGCAGTAATGAAAACTTGATAAAGGGCAAAAATTACCACTAACGATAAAAGTTGTAACAAACAACCAGAGGAAGGATTAAGTCCACGCTCCTGAAAAAACTTGGCCTGAACCTCCATCTGTTTTTTCTTGTCATCCTTATACTGTTCTTTGAGTTGCTTCAGTTCGGGCATTAACTCCTTTTGTTTTTTCGCCGCTTTGATTGAAGGTAGCGATAGAGGAAGAGTTATAACTTTAATAAGGACCGTCAAGGCGATGATGGCTAACCCCAAGTTACCCCAAAGAAGGGTGTATAGGTAAACAAGGGCATTGGCAAGTGGGTGGACTAAAGCTGTATTCCAGATCTGAGCAAGCATAAACTATTTTTCCTCTAATAAACTAAACTAACGGATCAGACCCTCCTTTACTAAACGGGCTACATCTAAGAATTCTGTGAAGGCCTTTTAAACCGCCCCTAACGATACCATATTTCTCGACGGCCTCCAAGGAGTACTGTGAACAAGAAGGAGTAAAACGACAAAAACGAACTCCCGGAAATAATTTATGAGGAATTCCGTAGTCGAAAGAGAGGAGTTTCTGATAAAGCCTGATGAGTGATATCACAAATTTCTTCATAGGATGCCCTGAGAATCGTCTTGAAAGCTACTAACACCACGTCATAACCACCGCTTAGGTTTGGTAAATACTCATGAATTGCTTGGCGTAAATAACGGCGAACCTTATTTCTATACACCGCCCGCTTATCCAGCTTATTAACCACAATAATACCAAAACGGCTTGATTTATGCCGGGTTTTAACGTAAGAGATACCAAAGTAGCGGGTTTTAAAACCCTGCCCAAAACGTTTTACTTTTTCAAAGTCGTAATCCGATGTTAATCGATTTTGACGGGGAAGCATGGAATGAAGTTAACGTTTTTTCTTAAGAGTCACTGTTAAGCGCTTCCGTCCCTTAGCTCGTCGTGACTTTAAGACGTTCCGACCGTCCGGAGTAGCCATCCGTTTTCTAAAGCCATGTACTTTTACCGCCCGGCGCTTTTTTGGTTGATAGGTGCGTTTAGTTGCCATAACGACCCCGATACTAAACAAATCTCGTTGAAATAGCAACTAGTAGATTTAAGGCTGTAGTTATGATAACTAAAGGTGGTTGACTTCAACCGGTAACGTCGATTATGATAGTGTTAATAACTGCTCGACACTTATCAACAATGTCGAATGAATCCCTTTGGCAAAGTATCCTTAAAGAATTAGAACCAGGCGTTTCCGCTAGCTTTTATAAAGCTTTCCTTTCCAGAACAAAACTACTCCGATTTGATGACCATCTTCTAGAGGTGGAATGTGCCAGTGACCAGGCCAAGGATCAAATTGAAAAACGCTACCTCAAAGACATTAGAGCCCAGGCTGCCAAAATTGTAGGTTTCGAAGTAAGTGTAGTGTTAATAGTGAGTCAGCCACTATTAAGCAAACCAACTAAACCAGCCCCCCTACTAGATGAAATTGCAAAAACCCAAAGTAGTGAACAAACCTACTATAGTAACCTCTCGCCTCGTTACACTTTTGACAATTTCGTAGTCGGGTCGAACAATCGCTTGGCAGTAGCAGTAGCTCGCGCTATTACTGATAACCCCGGAACTGTTTATAACCCCTTCTTCCTTTATTCAGGGGTCGGACTTGGTAAAACTCATTTGATGCAGGCCGTCGGTAATGAGATTTTAAAAAATAAAAAGGGGTCCAAAGTTTTTTATATTACCGGAGAGTCCTTTACTAACGAGTTAGTAGAGGCGATTCAAAACTCTAAGCGTCAATATAACGCGGTGGCTAAATTTCGTGATAAATATCGGAACGTTGACGCCTTATTAATTGACGACATCCAATTTATCGCCGGTCGGGAAACGACTCAAGAGGAGTTTTTTCACACCTTCAACGCCCTATACCTTAACCGAAAACAGATTATTATGACGTCAGATCGACCGCCAAAAGATATCTCTAAACTCGAGGAACGTCTCTCTTCTCGCTTCCTAAGCGGTATGACCGCGGATATGCAGGCCCCTGATCTAGACATGCGAGTAGCTATTCTCAGAAAAAAACGGGATGCTTTGGGACTGCCTTTAGCTAATGAAATAGTAGACTTCGTGGCCGAAAGAGTAGTCAGTAACATTAGGGAATTGGAAGGAACCCTACTTCAGGTAGCCGCCAGAGCCCAAACAGCCGACACTCCAATAGGTATCTCCCAAGCAGCCGAGACCTTGGGGCAAGCGCAGGCGGAAAGGGCGAAAGGCTACTCCATACCAGAAATTATTAAAGCCGTCGCCACCTACTACAGTGTTAGAACCACAGATCTCAAAGGTCCCAGGCGGCAAAAAGAAATTGTTTGGCCGCGCCAGATAGCAATGTATTTAATATATAACCTTACCAAAACTCCTCTCCAAACAATCGGACAGCTGTTTGGCGGCCGGGATCATTCTACGGTAATTCACTCTAACGATAAAATTACGGCAGAGTTAAAAAGTAATACGAAGTTAAACCAGGATATCATTAATATTAAACAAGGCTTGTAAGAAATACCTAGAGTCACTAGCTGGCAAGCAACAGATTCTGGTAAAGATTTAGGTGTGGATAACTAGAAGTAGAACTCTAAGACTTGTGGATGAGTAAGGAAACTTATCTACAAAGTAATGCACATTATTTACCAAGTTTCCCACCAAGAAAACTTTGCAGGCTGAGCACCCAAGGAGTGTAAATAAAGCGGCTAAACAAAAAGGTGGTTATGCACAAGCCCGTCAGGCCAGTAACACCAAGTAAAGTGCCAAACAGCAGCGTTTATTAACTTAGTCACCAGTCATATGAATATCACTACTAAATTAAAGAGAGAAAACACCTCGATGTCACTTGTTAATAACTTAATTGTTTGGGTATTAGGGGTACTCCTATTTTTATTACCTTCTAACTTGGGGAAACACTTTGTGGATAACACTTCTTACATTAATGGCGTTTTAGTAGATTACTTGATTCCCACTGTTTATTTAACTGATTTTTTAACAGTTTTTCTTATTATGGCAATCTTTATAAAAAGCTTTTATTTACCAACCGCTTCCGTTAAAAGGTTGCATCTGATGTGGCTATTTTTAGGACTTTTTGTTGGCAGTCAGTTTTTAAGTACATTATTTCTTCCTACTACTTCTAGTATGTATAAACTAGTCCGAGTAATTTTGTATGTTGTTTTGACTTTAGTAATCTCCCAAGTATCTTTCCACAAACAGGTAACTGTTTTTCTAGGAAGATTTTTAAGTTTCACCGTAATTTTTCAGTCTTTGCTGGCTTTGTATCAGCTAATCTTTCAAAGAAGCCTTCTTGGTTACTACTTTTTGGGCGAAGTTACGATTTCTAAACTTTCGTTTGGTATCACTAAGGATTTTATTGATGGCCACTATTTGGTTTTACCATACGGCACTTTCCCTCACCCTAACATTTTAGGCGGTTTTTTGGCGGTCAGTATTACTATTCTTAGTTATCTTTTTTTAGTAACTAGTCGGCGTCAGTTTTTATTGGCACTGCTTCTGGGATTTTTGACTCTTCTTCTAACCAAATCCGACATTGCTCTAATAGCTGGTACTTTGGGGCTTGGCAGTGTGTGGGGGTACTACGTTTCTAGACCTCACTTTCTCACCGCCTATTTTTCAGCATCTTTTTGGCAGCTACCCTCCGTTTGGCGGCGAGTAAACCTAGGCAGCTACTCCCTAAAAATGATTGCTGATCACCCCTTAAGGGGTGTCGGCGTTAACAATTTTATTTCTAGCCTCTCTGACTATGGCTATAATCCCGGCTTTCCGGCATTTTGGCAGCCGGTTCATAATATCTTCTTACTAATTGCGTCGGAGTCGGGTATTCCGGCACTACTTAGTTTTCTGGTAATCTTAATTTACATTTGGCGGCGACTACTAGTTACCCGAAATTTTTTGCTAGCGTTAGTTATCCTGCAGCTTGTTTTACTTGGGATGTTCGACCATTATTTATGGACGACTTCTCAAGGACTGCTGATGCTTTGGTTGACTTTAGGAGTTGCCCTTTCTAGAATTAAAACTGCTCATGATAAATAAAACCAAACTTTTCTCTTTCGCCCTGTTACTAGCTTTACCATTTTCTTTAGGCGGCTGCAATAAAGCTGGGAGTAATCCTTTAAATAATAAATCGGTGACGCTAACTTATTGGGGACTATTTGAAAAACCAGAAACCATTACCCCTCTAATAAAAAAATATCAAGAGCTGCATCCGAACGTTACCATTAACTACCAGCCGCAAAGTTACACCAGTCTAGCAAATTATAAAGAGCTTTTGACCACTAGGCTTAAACAAGAGGATTCCGAAAACGCCTCTGATTTAGCTCCCGATATTGTTAGAGTCCATGCTTCTTGGATTTCACCACTCTCTAAATATTTAACTCCTATTCCGGCCAGTGTTTACAGCAGTAGCGACTTTTCGCAGACTTTTTATCCGGTATCATCTACAGCTACAACGGTAAACTCCAGTATTTATGGCATTCCTTTAATGTATGATGGTCTAGCTTTGATTTATAACACCGATCTTTTTTCGGAGGCTGGCATAACTAGTCCTCCCAGCACTTGGGAAGATTTTCGAAGTACCGCTATAAAACTTACCAAGACTGATCCCAGTGGCCGGTTATTGCAAGCCGGGGCCGGTATCGGTTTACCCAGCAACGTGGCTTTTGGTAGCGATCTTTTAAGTTTAATGTGGTCCCAAAGCGGTTTAAAGGTTCCTGATGACCTGGAGACCCAGGCAGCTGCAGACGCTTTAACTTTTTACACTAATTTTTCCCGTCAGGATAAAGTTTGGAGTGACGCCTTTCCTAACTCGGTTAATGCCTTTGCTGAAGGTCGGGTGGGAATGATCTTTGCTCCCTCTTGGGTATTTCTTGATATTTGGGGTTTGAATCCTTCGATTAAAATGGCTGCGACCCCGGTTCCACAGGTTCCCAGCCTGGACCAGGCTACGACTAAGGTGAGTTGGGCCTCATTTTGGGTAGAGGCTGTTCCAAAAACTTCGGCCAACCAAGATGTGGCTTGGGACTTCTTAAAGTTTTTAAGTGAGAAAAGTCAGCAACAGCAGTTTTTTAGCGAAGCTGCTAAAATTCGTCCTTTCGGGGAAATTTACAGCCGTCGAGATCTTCGGGAAAGTTTAAGTGGCAACCAGCCACTAGCTGCTGTGGTGGGCGGGGCGGAATCGGCAGTGACCGCGGTAACGGTTGACCGCAGTGGTAATGATGAGTATGTAGCGGCAGTTAACGACGCTGTTGCCGCGGTAAACGCCGGGACTCCCGAAAAGATAGCTTTAACGACCTGTAAAAAAACCCTCCAACAACTGCTATCGCGAGTTCGGTAATTACTTCCAATTCTGTTAAAATACCCTCCATGAGAATACTGGCTATTGAGACTAGTTGCGACGAGACCGCCGCGGCTGTGGTTCAAAATGGCGTGAACCTTCTTGGTAGTAGTGTGGCTTCTTCCGAAGAACTACACCAAAAAACTGGTGGGATTGTTCCTGAAGTGGCGGCTCGTGAGCAAGTGCGATCGATTATTCCGGTGATTAACGAGGCTCTAGGCCAGGTGACGTCCCTGGCGTCTGATTTTAGCAACTTGGTGGACGCTATTGCCGTCACCAGCGGCCCGGGACTTTTGGGTTCCCTTTTGATTGGGGTGGAAACCGCTAAAACGCTGGCTTTTGCTTGGCAGAAGCCTTTGGTTGCCGTTAACCACTTGGTGGGGCATGTTTACGGAAATTTTGTGGAAAACGCGGAGCTGCTGGCCAAAGATATTTTCCCCGCCGTGGTGTTAGTTGTTTCTGGCGGTCATACCGACTTAATTCTGATGAATAATCACCGCGATTTTCGCTGGTTAGGAGGTACCCTTGACGATGCTGCTGGAGAGGCTTTTGATAAAGCCGCTCGGATCTTGGGTTTGGGATATCCCGGGGGACCGGCAATTTCGACGGCGGCCGGGGAGAGGCCTTTGGGAGCACCTTCGCAAAACAAATTGCCCCGTCCGGTTATTAATGAGCCCCATTTTGACTTCTCATTTTCCGGTCTTAAAACTGCTCTGGGCACTCTCGTTAAACAATCCCCCACTCTGACTTCTAATGAGGTGAGCGGCCTCGCCCTTGAATTTCAGGAAGCAGTTACTGATTGTTTGGTCACAAAAACGATTAAGGCGGCGCGCTCTTTTGCGGCTAAATCAATACTTTTAGCCGGTGGCGTGGCCGCCAATAAAAGGCTTCGGGAAAAACTCGGGAAATCCGCGGGAAATATTCCGGTCTTTTTTCCCGAATTTAGGTTTTGCACTGATAACGCGGCCATGATTGGGAGTGCAGCGTTCTTTAACCAAAAATTCGTTTCTTGGGAAAATCTGGAACCGGACTCCACGCTTAGTCTTCAGCCTTGAACTAAATAGAGTTTACGTTTAAATTAGTAATATGTCGGAAATTTTACTAGGTCACGGTCGTCCGGAGCAGCCCGGAGGCGAATCGATTGGTAATAGTACCGAACAAGAGCCTGAGGTAGTCGCAGAAAGTTCGGTTGTGGCTTCCAATAAATCCGACTTGAGGTCAGAACCACCCGCCCAGCCGGAAACAGTCGCTACCCAAGAAGAGTCTCAGCAAGATAATAAAACTTCCCAAACAGCCATTAAACCCAAAGATGAACCTACTAGCCCTCTTGAAGGCGGCACTTGGGAGAGTAAGTTACAGACATTTATAGATCAGCTACCCATTTAATCTGTGAAAATTCATGAAAATCAGAATACAATAAAAGCACTGCCATGGATTTTTTGACCAGTCTTTTTAACCTCATTTTATTAATTTTCTATTTGTTGGTAGGGGCGATACTGCTAACAGGAATAGCTTCGGGGTACCTTTGGTTTTTACGTTTGAAGGATCGTCGTAAAAAAGCTTTTAATCAAGTTTTTTATTTAGTAACAGTGCCTGATCAGAATGAGATTGAAGTTAAAGCGGCCGAGCAGATGTTTGCGGCCTTTTCGGGTTTGACGCTCTCCGGTTGGGAGAGATTCGCCAAAGAACCGGATCACTTGTCCTTTGAAATTGTGGGCACGGAAAATAAAATTGAGTTTTACGTTTCTTGTCCATCCGATTTGGCAGACACCGTTACTAAGCAAATACACGCTGCTTATCCCGAGGCTCAATTTGAGTTGGTTAAACCGTGGAATATTTGGAGAAGTGATACCAAAGTGGCTTTTTGCTCCCTGTCTTTAGCTGGAGCTTCTTATTTTCCAATTAGAAACTACGAAGACATGAATATTGATTCTTTAAGTCCGATAACTTCCAGCCTTAGTAAGCTAGTCGAAGGTGAGGGGGCGGCGGTCCAAATACTAATTCGGCCGGCGATTGACCATTGGCGAGGCGATGGCCAAGAATTTATCGATCGGGTACAGGCGTACAATAATAACAAAGAGCAGAAACCTCTTAACATCTCTTCTAAATTTTTGGAGGGGGTGGAGAAGAAAATAGGTAAGCCCGGGTTTGATGTCTGTGTGCGGCTAGTAGCGGTTTCTAAAGATAAGTTCAGCGCGGAGCTTCATCTTAAGGAGATTCTCGCGGCCTTTAGTCAATTTGGAGATCCCACGTACGCTCACTTTAAAAAACAGTTTGATCTGTTTAAAAAAAGTTTCATGGAGCAGTTTATTATGAGATTGTTTCCAATTATTAATATCGATGTGCCTCTTTTTCATATTCACCTTTACCGCACCAGTTTTATTCTAAATACGGCCGAGTTAGCCACTCTTTTCCACCTACCAAGTAAAAGTGTAACTACACCAGGTATTCAGTGGCTTAAAGCCAGGTTACTACCCGCTCCGGCAAACACTCCAACGGAAGGCCTTTACCTGGGAAAAAATGTTTTTCGGGGAGTGGAGCGGCCAGTTCACATGCTCGAGAAAGATCGAAACCGCCATTTTTATATCCTAGGGCAGACTGGTACCGGTAAAAGTGAACTCCTAAAATTTATGGCCACCCAAGACATGATCGCCGGTCGCGGTTTGGCCTTTATTGATCCTCACGGAACGGCCATCGAAGATTTGTTAAAACAGGTGCCTAAAGATCGGATTTCGGACGTAATTCTTTTTGACGCCGGTGATCTGGAGCGGCCCATGGGCTTTAATATTATGGAGGCGCACAGCGAAGAAGAAAAACACTTCTTAGTTAACTCCTTTATTCAGCTTTTATATAAACTCTATGATCCCAACCACCAAGGAATCATGGGGCCGCAGTTAGAGCGAGCTATTAGAAACGTTATGCTTACAGCCATGTCTGAAGAAGGTAACACCATTGTAGAGGCCTTTAGATTACTAATTGATCCTAAATATGCCCGCGAAAAAACTAATTTGATTACTGATCCAATGGTTAAACGCTTTTGGACCGATGAGATGGCACGGACTTCTGATTTTCATAAGAGCGAGAAACTGGGCTATTTTGTGTCTAAATTTGATCGATTTGTGACCGAAACGGTAATGCGTCATATTCTTGGTCAAAGTAAGTCAGCCTTTGATTTTAGGGAAATAATGGATACCGGAAAGATATTATTTGTCGATTTGTCTAAGGGTAAAATCGGAGAAGAAAATTCCGTTTTTCTAGGTTTGCTGTTTGTTCCTAGAATTTTAGCTGCAGCGCTGAGTCGGGTTGGTGTTCCTGAGAACGAGCGCCGCGACTTTTACCTCTACGTTGATGAGTTTCAAAACTTCGCTACGCCTGACTTCGCCACGATTCTATCTGAGGCTCGTAAGTATCACCTTAATCTAGTAGTAGCTAATCAGTTTATTTCCCAAATGGACGATAAGATTAAAGAGGCGGTGTTTGGAAATGTGGGGACCCAGGCGATTTTTAGAGTTGGGCCTGACGATGCTGAATTTTTAAAACCCCAGTTTGAGCCCCAGTTTACTAAGAGTGATTTAATGAATAATCCGACCGGCTCTGCTTATATAAGACTGCTGGCTAACAATCAGCCTCTAACTCCTTTCAGTCTTAAACTTGACTGGCCGGAAATTACCAAGATGCAACAGGGTAGTAAACGGGTGGCAGAACATATTAGAAGCTACTGCCGCAACAAATACGGCCGCGACCGCCGTCTCGTGGAAGCCGAAATTAATTCCCGATCGGGGTTGTAAATGTAAGCTATTGTGTTACAATAAATATGACTAATCCCCGAATACGAGAATTAGTTTGGGATGAAGAAAACGTTACGCATTTGCTTAAGCATGAAGTAATCCCATCGGGAGTAGAGAAGCGGATTATATTTACTATGTAGTAACAGCTCGCGATATGTCTAAACCTGAAAGGAGGTTTTACCAAAATGAAGAAAAGCAAAATCCCTAAGTTTAAAAATTATAAAGAGGAGGCTAAGTTTTGGGATACTCACGACGTAACCGAATTCTTAGACGAGCTAAAACCCGTAAAGGCTATTTATGAGCCAAAGGTTAAAAAAGAGGAAACGATGACCTTGAGGTTTACACCAGATGTGAAGAAGATGGTGACGTCAATCGCTCGTTGTTACGATATTTCTCCCTCGGCCTTAGTGCGAATGTGGGTAGTCGAAAAAGTCCGCTCGGTGAAAGTACCTTGTTAGCGTAGCACGTATTTAGTGCTAAAATACGGCCATTATGGCCGAGTTTCCTACTGGTCCCTATAAACCGTCCGAAGTCGAGCAGCCGCTTTATGAAGAGTGGCTAAAGTCCGGTGTTTTTAAGGCTGATCCGGCGTCCCCTAAACCACATTATTCTATTTTGATGCCACCACCAAATCTTACTGGTACGCCTCACATTGGTCACGCTTTACAACAAACAATTATGGACATTGTGGCCCGTTATAAAAGGATGCGAGGTTATGATGTTTTGTTTCAAGCAGGAGTCGACCATGCCGGTATTCAGTTTCAAGGAGCGCTAGAAAATAAACTTAAGAAAGAGAAAGGCCTCACTCGTCAGCAACTTGGCCGCGATAAGTTTTTAGAAGAAGCCTGGAGGTTTAAAGAAGAAAGCTATAACGCTAATCAGAAGCAATTTAGACTCATGGGAATAAGCGCCGATTGGTCCCGAGAGGTTTTTACTCTAGATCCTAAACCCACCCTTGCGGTCTACACTCAGTTTAAAAAGTTTTGGGACGAGGACCTAATTTATAAAGGTCCTTATATTGTGCATTGGTGTCCTAATTGTGGTACGGCGATAGAGGATGTAGAGATCGATTACGAGGAGCGGGAGTCAAAGCTTTACTATCTAAAATATCCCTTCGCGGATGGATCCGGTCAGATTATAGTCGCTACCACCCGGCCGGAGACTTTTTTTGCGGATACCGCGGTGGCGGTTAATCCTCACGATGAAAGGTACATTTCGGCAGTAGGAAAAACCGTAAAATTACCGCTTATTAACCGCGAAATTCCCGTAATCACCGATGAAGCTATCGCTTTCAACTTT
>Ga0172374_1002080_pt1 | contig 12923 bp, 10 predicted proteins | sample LakKiv3m_FD_114536 | JGI IMG/M metagenome (GOLD analysis project Ga0172374, IMG submission 114536) | Freshwater microbial communities from Kabuno Bay, South-Kivu, Congo - kab_092012_10.3m | ecosystem: Environmental > Aquatic > Freshwater > Lake | place: Democratic Republic of the Congo... | reverse complement strand
GTCTGCCTTGCAGCGGATAGATGCACTGGTGATCGATTCAACCGACTTCAAGCAGTCGGCGCCAGAGCGCTATCGGCTCAGACTGACCGTCAAAAATACGGCCGCGGTGTCGCTGGCTGCACCCAGCATTGAACTGACCCTGACCGATCTGCAAGACCAGGTTGTGGTGCGACGCGTATTTCTGGCCCAGGAGTTTGATGCGCAGGCGCACCTTTTAAGTGCGGGTGCGGAATGGCCCGTCAGCCTGGCGCTGGGTGTTCACCCCAACGCCGCACGCAAAGTGGTGGGCTACCGCGTGCGCCTTTTCTATCCCTGATTGGCAAAAAAAAGCCTGCTGCCATAAAGCAGCAGGCTGGAAGCGCTCAACGAATTGAGGGCGCTCAGGGTTTGGTGCCGGTCGGAAAAGGCCAGGCAGCCTGAGGATTGAGTTTGGTCTGCGCTGCAGGGGCGGCTTTGGCAGCAGGCTTTTTGGCTGCCGCCTTCTTGGCCGCAGCTTTTTTGGCAGGAGCCTTTTTGGCGGCTGCTTTTTTGGCCGGAGCTTTCTTGGCAGGGGCTTTCTTGGCAGGGGCTTTCTTGGCAGGGGCTTTCTTGGCAGGGGCTTTTTTAGCCGGAGCCTTTTTCGCCGGAGCTGCCTTCTTGGCCGGGGCCTTTTTCACTGGAGCCTTTTTCGCCGGGGCTTTCTTGGCCGGAGCCTTTTTAGCCGGGGCTGCCTTCTTGGCTGGGGCCTTTTTCACCGGAGCCTTTTTAGCCGGGGCTTTCTTGGCCGGAGCTTTCTTCGCAGGAGCCGCTTTTTTAGCAGCAGGTTTTTTCGCAGTTGCCATTCATATCTCCTTGATCAAGGTGCAATGAGCACTTGAAGCAAGCAATGCCTCAAGTGATTCAAGGCGTTGGGGGAAGCCCCAGCACCTTGAATGGGGAACCACAAAATTGCGCGTTGGCATTCGCCCTTGCGCAGTTTGTGAAATGGAGCGATGGGATGTGTACAAATGTCAATCCCAGGACAGCGCGCCGCCCGATTGGTATTCGATGACGCGTGTTTCAAAGAAATTGCGTTCTTTTTTCAGATCGATCATTTCGCTCATCCAGGGGAACGGGTTTTCTTCGTTCGGGAAGAGCGCCTCCAGTCCGATCTGGGTGGCACGGCGATTGGCGATGAAACGCAAATAGCCTTTGAACATGGAGGCATTGAGCCCGAGCACGCCGCGGGGCATGGTGTCTTCCGCGTAACGGTATTCCAGGTCCACTGCAGTTTCAAACAGCGACTTGATCTCACTGCGGAACTCGGGGGTCCACAACAGCGGGTTTTCAAGTTTGATCTGGTTGATGAGATCGATGCCGAAGTTGCAATGCATCGATTCATCGCGCAGGATGTATTGGTACTGCTCAGCGGCGCCGGTCATCTTGTTTTGCCGGCCCAACGACAGAATCTGCGCAAAGCCGACGTAGAAGAACAGACCTTCCATCAAACAGGCAAACACGATCAGCGAGCGCAGCAAAGTCTGGTCGGCCTGCGGCGTGCCCGTCTTGAAAGACGGATCCATGATGGCTTCGATGAAGGGCAGCAGGAATTCGTCTTTGGCGCGGATAGACGGGATCTCGTGATACGCGTTGAAGATCTCGCCCTCGTCCAGCCCGAGGCTTTCCACGATGTACTGATAGGCGTGGGTGTGAATGGCTTCTTCGAACGCCTGGCGCAGCAGGAATTGACGGCATTCCGGTGCCGTGATGAGACGATAGGTTCCCAGCACGATGTTGTTGGCAGCCAGCGAATCGGCTGTGACGAAGAAGCCGAGATTGCGTTTGACGATGCGGCGTTCGTCTTCGGTCAAGCCTTGCGGGTTTTTCCACAACGCAATGTCGCGGGTCATGTTGACCTCTTGCGGCATCCAGTGGTTGGCGCAACTGGAGAGATATTTCTCCCAAGCCCATTTGTACTTGAAGGGTACCAACTGATTGACGTCGGTGCTGCCGTTGATGATGCGCTTGTCGGCGACGTTGACTCGACGGGGAGAGCTTGTGTGCGCCCGAGTGGGCGAGGGGCTTGATGCGCAAGGCACAGTGGCCGAAGCGGGTGTCAAAAGCGGAGAGTGGTTGGCACTTTGCTCGGCCAGTGATGCTGCTGGCAAGCGGTGATGGAAAGACTGACTGGCAGTGGATTTAACTTCTTCGTCCCAGAACAACATGGCTTCTTCCGATGGGGTGGATTATGTGTTGATGTTTGCAAAATTGAAAGAGCTTGTGACACATGCAACGCATCTCTGCGTTGCAGTGTTGCGCTCATGCACACGCTTCATGATTTGAATGGCGTGCGATTCACTGACACGATTCACACGTGGGGTCATCGACGCCGCAAAAGCGAATGTCGGTGGCCGGTGTTTGCAACAGCTGCTGTCGTGCTGCGGCTGCCGCTGCATCGAGGGCACTCATGGCAACGCCTGCACTGTCCGAGCCCGATGCGACTGCGTTGAGCTTGCCCGATTGCACGGTGGATTTCTCAGCGTGTGTGGCCGATTGCGTGCGCAGGTAATAGGTGGTCTTCAGGCCGCGTTGCCACGCCAGCTTGTAGGTTTCGTCGAGTTTTTTGCCCGAGGCACCGGCCATGTAGATGTTCAGCGACTGCGCCTGGTCGATCCACTTCTGGCGCCGTGAGGCGGCTTCGATGAGCCAACTCGGTTCGACCTCGAACGCGGTGGCGTACAGCGCTTTGAGCTCAGCGGGCACGCGGTCGATGGGACGCAGCGAGCCGTCGAAGTGTTTGAGGTCCATCACCATGACGTCGTCCCACAGCCCCAGCCGCTTGAGGTCTTTGACCAGATAGCTGTTGATGATGGTGAACTCGCCCGACAGATTGGACTTGACCGAGAGGTTGCCGAAACACGGCTCGATCGAGGCATCGACGCCGACGATGTTGGAGATGGTTGCGGTCGGCGCGATGGCCACACAGTTGGAATTGCGCATACCGTCGCGCGCGATCTTGGTGCGCAGCGCGTCCCAGTCCAGACGCGTGTGGCGATCGACTTCGACGTAACCGCCACGGGCTTGTTCGAGCAAGTTCAGGCTGTCCAGCGGCAGGATGGCTTGTTCCCACAGCGAGCCGCGATAGCTTGAATAGCGACCGCGTTCGCGCGCCAGTTCGGTTGAGGCCCAATAGGCGTGGTAGCAAACGGCTTCCATCGTTGCGTCGGCAAATTCGACAGCCGCATCGCTGGCGTAGGGAATGCGCAATTGATACAGCGCATCCTGAAACCCCATGATGCCCAGTCCGACCGGACGATGGCGCAAGTTGGAGTCGCGCGCTTTCTTGACCGCGTAATAGTTGATGTCGATGACGTTGTCGAGCATGCGCATCGCGGTGTGGATGGTGCGTTGCAGCTTGGCATGGTCGATCTGGCCGTCGCTGCCCAAGTGCTGCGCCAGATTGACCGAGCCGAGGTTGCAGACGGCGGTTTCGGTGGCGCTGGTGTTGAGCGTGATTTCGGTGCACAGGTTGGACGAGTGCACGACGCCGACGTGTTGCTGCGGTGAGCGCACGTTGCACGCGTCTTTGAACGTGATCCACGGGTGCCCGGTTTCGAACAGCATGGTCAACATCTTGCGCCACAGGTCCGTTGCGGGCAGGGTCTTGCTGGGCTTGATCTCGCCGCGTGCCGCCTTGGCTTCGTAGGCCACGTAAGCGGATTCAAAGTCGGCGCCGAACTTGTCGTGCAGATCGGGCACGCTGCTGGGTGAGAACAGCGTCCACTGGCCTTTTTCCATGACGCGCTTCATGAACAGGTCGGGCACCCAGTTGGCGGTGTTCATGTCGTGGGAGCGACGGCGGTCATCTCCGGTATTTTTGCGTAGCTCCAAAAATTCTTCGATGTCCAGGTGCCAGGTTTCGAGATAGGTGCAAACCGCCCCCTTGCGCTTACCCCCCTGGTTGACGGCCACCGCCGTGTCGTTGACCACCTTGAGGAAAGGCACTACGCCTTGCGATTCGCCGTTCGTGCCCTTGATGTGGCTGCCCAGCGCACGCACTGGCGTCCAGTCGTTGCCCAACCCGCCGGCAAACTTCGACAGAAGGGCGTTTTCCTTGATCGCCTCGTAGATGCCGTCCAGATCATCGGCCACAGTGGTCAGGTAACAGCTCGACAGCTGACTGCGCCGGGTGCCGCTGTTGAACAGTGTGGGCGTGCTGCTCATGAAGTCGAAAGAAGACAACACCTCATAAAACTCGATGGCGCGGGCTTCGCGGTCGATTTCACCCAGCGCCAGCCCCATGGCCACGCGCATGAAGAAGAACTGCGGTAGCTCGATGCGGCGCTTGTGGACGTGCAAGAAATAGCGGTCGTACAGGGTTTGCAGGCCCAGGTAGTCGATCTGGCGGTCGCGGTCGGGTTTGAGCGCAGCGGCCAGGCGCGCCAGATCGAATTGCTGCAAGCGCTCATCCAGCAGTTCGGCCTCAATGCCACGCCGGATAGCCTGCGGAAAAGCTTCGACGTACGCCACCGCCAGTTCGGCTTCGGGTACGTCACGGCCCAGTACTTCTTTGGCGATGGTGTGAAACAACAGCCGCGCCGTGGCGTAGGTGTAGTCCGGGTCTTTTTCAATCAGCGTGCGCGCCGCCAGAATCGCGGCTTTATAGACCTCGTCGATGGGCACGCCGTCGTACAGGTTGCGTAAGGTTTCGGCCATGATCGGCTCGGGCTTGACGTCGGCGTTGAGGTCGGCGCAGGCCGAGGCAATCAGCGCTTGCAGCTGGTTCACATCTAGCGGCACCCGTGAGCCACCGTCGGTGACATGCAGTGCGTAGTCAACCGGCTTGTGTGATTCAGTCTGTTGCGCACGCTCCTGGGCCCGGCGTTCGCGGTACAGCACATAGGCGCGTGCCACTTCATGGTGGCCGCCGCGCATCAAACCGAGTTCGACCTGATCCTGCACATCTTCAATATGAAAGGTGCCGCCGGCTGGCCGCGAGCGCATCAGTGCGCGCGTCACCCCTTGCGTCAACGCTTCAACGGTTTCGCGCACACTGGCCGAGGCGGCACCCTGGGTGCCCAGCACGGCCAGAAAAGCCTTCATCAGGGCGACTTCAATCTTGTTGGGTTCAAAAGGCACGACCGCGCCGTTGCGGCGAATGATCTGATAGTTGGCCAGCACGTGCGTGCTGGGTGACATGGGGTCTTGATGAAGGTGTCCGGTGCGGGCGGCACCAGATGAATCAGCGGGCAGGGAAGCCAGACTCTGCATGAATATCCTCTCTGGAAATGTGACGGTACGCCGGGCCATCGAGCCTGCGTGATGGATCAACCCGATGGCATACGGGACGCGAGCTTATCACTAGATTTAGTGGAAAGCCGTTGGTAGTAACACTAGGAATAGTGTTTTTTGGGAGGTGCGCGCAGTTCAGGTCCTGGGCGATTCCAGGACGCTGGCCGGCATGATGTGTGAGGCCAGCGCCAGTTCGTCGCGCAAGCGCAACCAGTTGAAGCCAGCGCCAGGATCGCGCTTGCGCCCGGGCGCAATGTGCTCATGGCCGACCACATGAGCGATCGGGTAATGCGCCATGAGTGCGGCCGTCAGCGCACGCAAGCTGGCGTACTGGGGTGCGTCGAAGGGCTCGCCATCAAGCCCTTCGAGTTCGATGCCGATGCTGAAATCGTTGCAGTTGCTGCGGTCACCCATACGGGAGACGCCGGCGTGCCAGGCCCGCTGCGCGCAACTGACAAATTGCCAGAGCCGACCCGTGCGCTCAATGTAGAAATGGGCCGAGACTTCCAGACCCCGAATGGTCTGAAAGTAGGGATGTGCCTGCCAGTCCAGTTGGTTGGTGAAGAGTAGTTGCACTTGCCCACCGCCATACTCCCCCGGTGGCAAGCTGATGCAATGCAGGACGATCAGATCGATGTCCACCCCCGCCGGGCGCGGGCCGCAGTTGGGCGAGGGCAGTGGTGCGGCAAAGCGATACCAGCCGTCACGAAACAGCGGTTCGGCCGCAGGCGCCACGGCCTGTGCTTCAGTTGAAATCATCCTGACCAAAGCCGGTGGACGGGGCTTCGATCTGCAAGCGATCAATGCGGTAGCGCATTTGCCTCAGACTCAATCCCAAGCGGGCGGCGGCGGCGGTTCGGTTGAAGCGCGTGCTTTGCAAGGCCTTGGTCAGGATGTCTCTTTCGAGTCCATCCAGATAGCCTTGCAGGTCGTTGGGCAACGCGGGTGCTACCGGCACGTCAATGGGGGCGCCAACCTGCTCAGGTGGGGCTTGCGATGCCGCGCGCGGCGACAGGGGAACACACGTGCTGAGGGTCGAGGGGGAATCCAGGCTGAGCGACGGTCCGTCACTCAAGGCCACGGCACGGTACAGCAGGTTTTCCAGCTCGCGCACGTTGCCTGGCAATGACATGTGCGCCAAGCGTTCGAAGGCTTCGTCGGTCAGTGTTGGCGGAGTCATGTTGGCTTCTTCAGCAATTCGGCGCAACAAGGCCTGACACAGCGCGGGCAAGTCCTCGGTGCGTTCGCGCAGCGGCGGAATCACCAAGTCGATGACGTTGAGCCGGTAGAACAAGTCTTGCCGGAACGTGTTGTTCTGAACCTCCTGCGCCAGATTTTTGTGGGTGGCACTGACGATGCGCACATCAACGGCGTCTTCCTGGTTCGAACCCAGCGGGCGAATGCGGCGCTCCTGAATCGCCCGCAACAGCTTGGACTGCATGGGCAGCGGCAAGTCGCCGATTTCATCGAGGAACAGAGTGCCTCCGCGGGCCGCATGAAAGAAACCCTCACGGTCTTGTGTGGCGCCGGTATAGGCCCCCTTCTTGGCGCCGAAGAACTCGGCTTCCAGCAGCGTCTCGGGGATGGCGCTGCAGTTCACCGCCACCCAGGGGCCTTTGGCGCGGTGGCTGTTGGCATGAATGGCGTAGGCCACCAATTCCTTGCCGGTGCCCGATTCGCCGGTCACCATCACCGGCGCCATGCTGGGCGCAATTTTCAGAATGCGCTCTTTGATCTGGAGCATGCCTTCGGAATTGCCCACCAGTCGGGCCAGTGCGCGTTGCCCCAGCGCGCCGCCGGTGACGCTCTGGGTGGCGTTGCTGATGGCCGAGACGTTTTCTCCCGCCACCGTGGCGGTGCTGCGCACCGCCGAGGCAACCACGGAGCGGAATTGCTTGAGGTCGACCGGTTTGGTCAGATAGTCAAAGGCGCCGGCCTTTAGGGCTTCGACAGCGTTTTCGGTGGAGCCGTAGGCAGTGATGACGATGCAGCGCTCGTCACGTGCACAGCTGCGCACATCGTGAATGAGCGACATGCCCAGACCGTCGGGCAGCCGCATGTCGGTGATCAGCACGGCGTAGCGGTGATTGGCCAGCAGGGCGTGGGCTTGCTGCAAATTTTCAGCCGTGTCCACCTGGTAGCCTTCGCGCAACAGCGTCAGCTCGTAGAGCGTGCGCAGGTCTGGTTCGTCATCGACGACCAGAATGCGAAGGGGCGTGGCGGCAGCGGTCATGGTTGGGTGGGTTGCGATGCGACAGGGCCAAAGCGCACACTGAATTCATTGCCGCTGACCGGCTGGCCGGTAACCGGGCGCAGGTTGCGGGCGTAGCCGATGGTGGCTTGGTGACTCTCGCACAACTCACGGCAAATATACAACCCCAAACCGCTGGAACGGCTCTCGGAAGAAAAAAAGGGCTCAAACAGATGGCGCTCCACTGTCGGCTCCAGCGCTGCACCGTCACTCCACACCGTCACACGGGCTGCGCTGGCCTGCCCGGATGGGTGTGGCGGTTCCACGGCAATCTGGATGCTGCCCGGTTGGGCGCTGGCGTAACGCAAGGCGTTGTCGAGCAGGTTCAGCAGCACGCGGCGCATGTGCTCTGAATCGAATGGCACATGGACGGGTTGGCGTGCGGGGGTGAGGGTCAGCACATCTTCGCAATGGTTCTGGCTGCTCCAGTCGCGGCCGATGCGTTGCACGGTTTCGTTCAATTCGATGTGCGGATCGGGCGAGCTCGGCCCGGGCACCCGCACCAGATGCAGAACGTCTTGCACGATGCTGTCGAGCCGCCGGGCGTTTTGTTGCACCATCTGGGCCAGGCGTTGTTGGGCCGGGTCGTTCAAATCTTCCGACAGCAGCGCATTGGCTTGTGTGATGGCGGCCAGCGGGTTGCGAATTTCGTGTGCCACCGCCGCCGACATGCGCCCCATGCTCACCAGTTTTTCAGAGCGGATGCGGGCTTCCAGCTCGCGTTGATCCTGCATGAAGACAACACACAGATCCTGTGCATCAATGTCCTGTGTATGTGTCAGTTGGGCGCGCACCAGCAGCTGACGCACCGGCTGGCCTGGATGATCGATATCGACCCGCACCGGACGAGATGGCGGACGCTCAAAACTGGTCGCAACAAAGTTCAGCAGGGTCTGCCAGGCCGGGTGACGGCGCAAATCCAGGTCATTCGGGTTGGCCGCGCCCAGCAAGGCCAGCGCCGCCGGATTGGCCAGAGGGACCACACCACTGCGTGTCACCACCAGAATGCCTTCTGAAAGTGAATCGATCACCAGTTGGTTGACTTCCTGTTGCACCGCCGCCGCCAGTTGGCTGCGCCGGGCACGCAGCTCCACGCTGGCCAGCCGCGTGGCCATCTGGCTGGCAATGAACGAGATGGCAAAACAGCCCGCACCGGTCAGCGCCGCCTGCAACAGGAACGACGCAAAGTCGCCGGCCGTTTGCACCCAGGCCCAGACGGCCAGCCCCAGCAACAGCAGGGTGATGCCGGCGGCCGAGGCCATCGCATGCAGAGGGGTGCCCAGGATGCTGACCACCAGCACTGGCAGTGCCAGCAACGGCGTGTAGTTGATGCTGTGGCCCTGGATCACCTGCAATACGCCAAAGGTGAACACATCAACGCCCACCGTGCGCAACCACTGGGCGTCAAAACGGCTGGCCAGGTGTTGCGGCTTGCCGGTGAGCCGCAGGGTCAGGGTAATGGCGAAGTAGGCTAAGCAGATCAGGAAGGGCAAGCCCATCGGTTGCGGCGACAGCAGCAGGATGCTGCCTTGCAACACCAGCAGCACCAGCCCCAGCGTGGCACGGGCTGTCATGAAGCCGCGCCAGAGGCGTTCAAACTCCCGGGGATGCTCGCCCGCGCTGACGGGGGATTCCACGGCGGCGTCGGCCATTCAGGGTTCGGACGCCGTCAGATGCGCTTGGCTGCAGTACACACCACGCTGGCCGTGCACCGCTTCCGAGGCTGGCAGGTGCACGCCGCACTGGCTGCAACGCACCATCTCATTGGGCTTGGGTTCAGACGCCGGGGGGGTGTCGGTGCCGGATTTTTCCGGGCGAGTCAGACTGCGCCACAGCCAGATGCCCACCAGCACAATGCCCAGGTAGAAAAGGATTCTCACAGCGCGCGGCCCAACATCACTTCCATCACGAAGCGCGATCCCACGTAGGCCAGCAGCAACAGGCCCGAGCCTGCGTACAGCACACGCACCGCCTGCCGACCGCGCCAACCAAAGCGCGTGCGGCCGATCATCAGCACCGCAAACGTCAACCACGACAGCATGGCAAAAATCGTCTTGTGATTCCACTGCCAGCCGTGGCCGCTGCCGTAGAGCGAGTTGCCGAAGATCAGACCCGCCAGCAGGGTGGCCGACAGCAGCACGAAGCCCACCGTGACAAAGCGAAACGTCAGCCGCTCCATGGTCAGGATCGGCATGCCGGTCTGAGCGTCACCCGCGCTGCGAATGCGTGCCTCGGCCCGGGTCATGAGCCAGGCATGCACCACCGCAATGCCGAAGAGGCCGTAGGAGGAAATGCCCAGCACAAAGTGCAGCGGCAGCCAGGGTGAGGCGTTGGCGTGCAGCACCGCACCCGGAAAGATCAGCGCCAGCAGCACGCTGGCCGAACCCAGCGCCGAGGTGGCCCAGGGTTTCTGGAAATTGGGATAGACGTGTCCTTCAATGGCGTAGACCAGGCCGACCAGCCAGGCCGTCATGGACAGTGCCGGGGCAAATCCAAAGCGCGATTCGGAGCCCCACAAGCCGAGGAACAGGGTGACCCCGTGCAGGACCCAGGCCACCCAGACGGCGGTGTTGAGCACCGGCAAGCGCAGGTGCTGGGTGCCCGTGGCAGAGATGGCATACGCGATGGCGGCGCACAGCGTCAGGGCGACGGTGGCTGGGGTGGCGCTGGCTAGAATCATGGCCACAGAGTTTAGCGTTTTGCACATGGTGTGGTGCAACGCTGAACCCAGCCCCACGCCCGACTTCATTTCCCTTATGGCATCCGCACTTTCCGACAAGCTCTCGCGCCTGGTCAAACAGATTCGCGGTCAGGCCCGCATCACTGAAAGCAACGTGGCCGACATGTTGCGCGAAGTGCGTCTGGCCTTGCTGGAGGCCGACGTGGCGCTGCCGGTGGTGCGTGACTTCATTGCCCGCGTCAAGGAAAAAGCCTTGGGGCAGGACGTGCTGGGCTCGCTGACGCCGGGTCAGGCGCTGGTGAGCATTGTCAACAAGGAACTGGCCGCCACCATGGGGGATGCGGTGGCCGAGTTGAATCTGGCCACGCAGCCGCCGGCGGTGATCCTGATGGCGGGTTTGCAGGGGGCGGGCAAGACCACCACCACGGCCAAACTGGCCAAGTACCTGATCGACAAACGCAAGAAGAAAGTGCTGACCGTCTCGGGCGACGTCTATCGCCCGGCGGCCATCGAGCAGCTCAAAACCGTGACCGCACAGGCCGGTGCCGAGTGGTTTCCCAGTTCGCCCGACCAGAAGCCGCTGGACATTGCAAGCGCGGCGCTGGACTACGCCAGGAAACATTACTGTGACGTGCTGCTGGTGGACACGGCCGGGCGCCTGGCCATCGACGAAGCCTTGATGGCCGAGATCCGCGCACTGCACGCGGCACTCAACCCGGTGGAGACCTTGTTTGTGGTGGATGCGATGCAGGGGCAGGACGCCGTCAACACCGCCAAGGCGTTCAAGGACGCCTTGCCGCTGACGGGCATTGTGCTGACCAAGCTCGACGGGGACTCGCGTGGCGGTGCGGCGTTGTCGGTGCGGCAGATCACCGGAGCGCCGATCAAGTTTGCCGGCACCAGCGAAAAACTCGATGGCCTGGAAGTGTTCGACGCCGAACGGCACGCCAGCCGCGTGCTGGGCATGGGCGACATTCTGGCGCTGGTGGAGCAAGTCACCGCCGGGGTGGATGTTGCCCAGGCGCAGAAGCTGGCGGCCAAGGTCAAGAGTGGCGGCGGTTTTGACCTCAACGACTTCCTGCAGCAAATCCAGCAGATGAAGCAAATGGGTGGACTGGGCAGCCTGATGGACAAGCTGCCGGCGGCCATGGCGGCCAAAGCCGGCCAGGTGGATGTGGGCAAGGTTGAAAAAGACATTCGCCGCAAGGAAGGCATCATTCACAGCATGACGCCGCAGGAGCGGGCCAGGCCCGAGCTGATCAAGGCCACGCGCAAACGCCGCATCGCCGCCGGCGCTGGCGTTCAGGTGCAGGAAGTCAACCGCATGCTCAAGGAATTCGAGCAGATGCAGGGCATGATGAAGAAGATGAAGGGCGGCGGCATGATGAAAATGATGAAGCGCCTGGGGGGCTTGGGCGGCATGCCCCGCATGCCCTTCTGATCAGGCCGCGCCCCCGTCGCCGCTGGGCGAGCGGTGGGATCGGCGGTGGTGCCGGTGGTGACGCTTGGCCCGGCGTTCACGCCGCCGTGCGGCGTTCCACTGTAAAAAGTCGAACAGCCGTTTGATCACATATCCCACCGCATACAACGCCAACGCGCCAATTGCCCACGGCTTGATCTCGTCGATCAGTTCTTGCAGCACGTAGGCCTCGTATTCCCTGTTGAGCCGTTCTTGCGCGGCCGAAAGGGGTGGGCGTGCCGGGTCGTTCCAAGTGGGGGCTGCAGTGGGGTCGGCAGAGGCATCGGACAGGTTGCGCTCGGGGGGCGGTTCATGTTCCCAGGGACGGGCTTGCAGGCCCAGGTCGGCCTTCACCTCGCGCCAGGTTTGCAGTGCTCCCGATTCTTCCAGCTCGTTGTAGAGCGGGCGCACGGTTTCCTTGAGCGTGCTGTGCAGGGTGGGTGGCGGGTTGTCCTGCGGCACTGCGCCCGGCATGGTGTCGGGGCCCGCGGCAGGCAGTGGGTATGCCGCAGCGGGGAGCGTGGCAGAAGGCAAGGTTGCCGCAGTGTCGGCCGGCAGCTCACCCCTTTGCAGCATTGTCAGGTCGTCGCGCAACGCGGTGGCGGGCAGCGTCGGCTCGGACTCGGCGGATGGGCTGGATTGGAGCAAGGGCCCGGCCCGCGCGCTTTGGAGCAGCGCGGCCCCGATCACCAGACCCGTCAACGCAAGAGACCAACGGCGGCGATGAGGGAATCTGTCAGCCATGAACGGGTCGCCCCTCTTCAAGAGATCAGCAAATTCCCCCGCAGGGTGTAGGTGCGTGTTTCGGTGATGAGTACATCGACCATTTGCCCGATGAGGCTGGCGTCTCCGGCAAAGTTGACGACCCGGTTGCACTCGGTGCGGCCCATCAGTTCACCGGCGTCACGTTTGGCGTGCCCGTGCACCAGCAGACGCTGACGGGTGCCGACCAGGCTGTCACTGATGCGCGCCATGCTGGCGTTCAGATTGGCTTGCACCTCTTGCAGCCGTTTCAGCTTCACCGACTGTGGCGTGTCGTCGGGCAGGTTGGCCGCCGGAGTGCCCGGGCGTGGGCTGAAGATGAAGCTGAAACTGTTGTCGAACCCGATGTCGTCAAGCAGGCGCATCAGCTTGGCATGGTCGTCTTCGGTTTCGCCCGGAAAGCCGACGATGAAATCGCTGCTCATGGCCATGTGGGGGCGAATGGCGCGCAGCTTGCGTACCGTGCTCTTGTATTCCATGGCGGTGTAGCCGCGCTTCATGGCCATCAAGATGCGGTCGCT
>Ga0172374_1002078_pt1 | contig 12925 bp, 8 predicted proteins | sample LakKiv3m_FD_114536 | JGI IMG/M metagenome (GOLD analysis project Ga0172374, IMG submission 114536) | Freshwater microbial communities from Kabuno Bay, South-Kivu, Congo - kab_092012_10.3m | ecosystem: Environmental > Aquatic > Freshwater > Lake | place: Democratic Republic of the Congo... | reverse complement strand
TGCCGGGTTACTGTCCGGTCGGCAGCGGGGCCCGCGGCCGCTGCTCGGCTGGCCCCGACTTTCGCCGCTCGCTACAAGCGGTCAGTGGCTCCGAAGAACATCCCCGCCGCCCGCGGCTGTCTCGTGCGTAGCATTCGGGAAGTGCTGACGGTGATCGCGTTGACGCTGCTGGTGGTCGCGCCCGTCGCGGCGGGTGCGGACAGCACCAAGAAAGACAAGGCCGAGGCGACCGAGAGCGGCATCGTGAAGGTGCTGGTCTACTCGAACCCGCCCGACTTTCACTCGCCGTGGCAGAAGACCGGCACCCAATCTGCTTCAGGTTCCGGAGTGATCCTGGACGGCAAACGCATCTTGACGGCGGCCCACGTCGTCACCGACGCGGTCGACATCCAAGTGGTCCGCGCCGGCTCGGGTGAGCAGTTCGAAGCAACCGTCGAGCAGATCGGGCACGACTGCGACCTGGCTGTGCTGAAAGTGTCGGACGAGCGCTTTTTCGACGGGGTGCGGACGCTGCGTTTAGGCGAGATGCCGGCGGTCAACGACCAGGTGCAGACCTACGGCTTCCCGGTCGGTGGCGAGACGCTTTCGGTTACTTCGGGCGTCGTGTCGCGGGTCGAGGTCGGCGACTACTCGCATTCGCGCGAGCGGCTGCTGCTCGCCCAGATCGATGCGCCGATCAATCCCGGCAACAGCGGGGGGCCGGTGCTGGCCGACGGCGCGATCGTAGGCATTGCGGCGCAGACTCTGGCGAAGGCGCAGAACGTCGGTTACATGGTGCCGGTGCCGGTGATCCGGCACTTTCTTGCCGACACAGCGGACGGCCGCTACGACGGATTCCCACGCCTCGGCGTCGAACTGCAGGGCTTGCAGAATCCGGCCCAGCGCGCCGCGCTGCTGATGGACCCCGCACAGTCCGGTGCTCTCGTCACGCGTATCGACGATGGCAGCCCGGCAGCCGAAAAATTGCGCGCAGGCGACGTGATCCTCGCTGTGGAAGGACTCGCGGTGGCCGGCGATCTGACGGTTGCGCTCGCCGACCTCGGGCGTGTTTCGTTCGAGGCGGCGTATCAATCGAAACAACTCGGCGAGAAGGTCAGGCTGTCGATTCTGCGCGCGGGCAAACCCGCCGACGTCGAGATTGCGCTGACTCCGCACCAATCGCTGGTTCCTGGACGACGCGAACACGCGCTGCCCGACTATCTGGTCTTCGCCGGCCTGGTCTTCCAGCCGCTGACTTTCGAATACCTCGATACGCTCGAAGAAGAGCCTCCCGATCTGGCCAACTACGCCTACCTGCAGAACATCGTCAGGCCCGATCGCAGACAGATTCTGCTGATCACGTCGGTGCTGCCGCACGCGGTCAACCGCGGATATCAGGACTGGGAGAACTACATCGTCACGACGGTCAACGGCGTCATGCCGCGCGACATCGCCGATCTGGCGCGGATTCTCGACCAGGCAACGGGGCCTTGGATCGAGATCGTGACCGAGGACCGTTCGTTCCTGACGCTGCGGATGGAAGACGTGCGCGCGGTCCAGCCGCGCATCCTCGAAAATTTCGGTATCGTAAACGACCGCTGCGCGTCTCTGAGACCATCGGCCACGGTGGCCGAGGTGAAGGCGGTGTCGCCCGACGTGAAGGCCGCACCGTCGGCGGGAAGCGCAGCTGCCACCGAGCCGAAGACTCCATCACCACCGGTGCGATAAAGGAGACGTGGATCATGGCATCGAATGGTTCTCGCTGCGTGCTGGTGACCGGTGCGAGCGGTTACATAGGAAGACTGCTGGTCGCCGATCTGGCCGGCCGGCGCGGCAGCGTCGAACGTATCGTCGCGGCCGACGTGCGCGAACCGCCGCGGGGCGAGCGCAAGGCCGGCGTCGATTACGTTGCCTGCGACGTGCGTGATGCAGGGTTCGAGAAGATCCTGCGCGACAACGCAATCGACACGGTCGTCCACCTGGCGGCGATCGTCACGCCCAAGCCCGGCAGCGACCCCGACCTCGAGTATTCGGTAGACGTTCTCGGAACCGAAAACGTGTTGCGCTGCGCGGTGGCGGCGGGCGTGGCCAAGTTTCTCTACACCAGCAGTGGTGCGGCTTACGGCTATTGGCCCGATAATCCGCCCGTGCTGACCGAGGACTGTCCGCTGCGCGGCAACGACAACATCCCGTATCCGCGCAACAAGCGTCTGGTCGAGGAAATGCTGGCGCGTTACCGCCGCGAACATCCCGATCTGCATCAGCTGGTGCTACGTCCCGGGACGATCCTCGGGGCCTCGGTGGCCAACCAGATCACCGCGATGTTCGAGCGTCCGTTCGTGCTCGGTGTGGTTGGTAGCGCGACGCCGTTCATCTTCATTTGGGACCAGGACGTGGTGGCGTGTCTGCGCATCGGCGTCGATGAAGATCGCGAGGGGATCTACAACATGGCCGGTGACGGTGTGGTGACGATGCGCGAGATTGCCCAGCGTCTCGGCAAGCCCTACGTCGCGCTGCCGGCCTGGTTGCTGAGCGGAGGCCTGGCCGTGCTCAAGCCGCTCGGACTGTCTCAGTACGGCCCCGAACAGGTCGGTTTTCTGCGCTACCGCCCGGTGCTCTCCAACGAGAAGCTCAAGCGAGAATTCGGTTACACCCCGAAGAAGACCTCTTCGGATGTGTTCGACTTCTACCTGAGCACGCATCGGGTTTAGTGTGCGGCATGCAATAGCGTGATGAGCGATCGAGGCAGGGCGTACAGCGTCTCGTTGCGAAGCGATAACGAGAGCAAGCCGCTTGCCAGGGATTTGGGGCAGAGGCGACTCAGATGAACAGATCTTTCAGGCTTCTCGCGGCGCTGCCGCTGCTGCTGGCCGCCACCGCGCAGGCCGCTCCGGTCTCGCAAGCCTTCAAGCTCGACCACTTCGGCTACCGAGCCGGCGATTCCAAGGTCGCGATCGTTACGCAGAACCCGGGAGCCACGCTTCAGATCAGGACGGCGGGCGAGGCGGTGGTGTACACGGTGCCGGGTGACGGCGGCTCGATCGTTTCCAAGGGAGTCGACGGACCTGCGTCGGGCGATACGGTCTGGTGGGTGGACTTCAGCGGTCTCTCGGCGCTCGGCTCCTACCACCTGTACAGTCCGAGTCTGGCGGCGCAGTCGTACGAGTTCGACGTTCGCGACGACGTTTACAACACGCCGCTCAGTGCTGCACTGAAGACGTTTTACTACCAGCGCTGCAACACGCCGAAGCCGGCCGCCTACGCCGGCCAGTGGGCCGACGAGAGCGTCTGTCACACGGACGACGCGGCGACCGCGCCGGCGCCGGGACAGACCGATTACGGAACGCGCGACCTTCGCGGCGGTTGGCACGACGCCGGCGACTACAACAAGTACGTGTGGGGAGCGGCCTCGACCGCGATCATGACGATGCTGCGCGCCTACGAGGACAACCCCGCGGCGCTGCGCGCCGACGACACCGGGATTCCCGAGTCCGGCAACGGCGTTCCCGACCTGCTCGACGAAGTCAGGTGGGAACTCGACTGGATGCTGAAGATGCAGCTACCGAGCGGCGCGGTGCTGTCGCAGATGCACGTGGCAGGCTATGCGTCCGACTCGCCGCCGAGCGCCGATGTCGGCAACCCGCGCTACTACGAGAACCCGACGCTGGAGTCAGGCGCGGTGGCCGCCGGCACCTTCGCGTTGGCCTCGCGCGTGTTCGACGCCGAAGGGCAGGGCGTCTACGCAGCCACGCTGCGTTCGGCGGCGCTGGCGGCGTGGACCTGGCTGCTCGGCCACGGCGGCAACAGCGACGAGAAAGTGTGGGCCGCCGCCGAAATCTTCCGGATGGATCCGACGCAGACCGCGGCGCGCGCTTACGTCGATGGCTACGCCTCGGGCGCCTGGAGCGGACGTTTCTTGAACGCGGCCTCGTACGACACCTACGCGGTCTACACCTATGCCGCCACGCCGGGCGCGACCGCAGTCGTGGTCGCCAACATGTTGCAGGACCTCGCCGACCAGGTCGACTACGTCTTCTGGAGCGACGATCTGTACCGCAACGGCATGCCGGACTGGTCGTACTACTGGGGATCGAACGCGATCCGCGCAGGTTACGGTCTGCTGCTGGCGGCGGCCGTCGATCTTGGTGCAACCGGTTCGCACTCAGTGGCCGAGTGCCGCGCACACGCGCTCGAGTTGCTGCACTTCTTCCACGGCCAGAATCCGCTCGGCATGGTCTATCTGACCAACATGGCGGCGCTCGGGGGCGAGCACTCGTCGTTCCAGTTCTATCACTCGTGGTTCGGTTACTGGCCGAGCGCGTACTCCACGACAAACTTCCTCGGCAAGCCTGTGGCGGTGGTAGAACCCGACTATCCGTACTTCAAGGGCACCGACAACTTCGGCATCGACGACGACAACGCATCGCTGTACGGACCGGCGCCGGGCTTCGTTCCGGGCGGTCCCAACAAGGACTACTCCGGCACCGGCGCGCCGCCGCTCGGCTCGGTCTACTACAACAAGTTTTACCGCGACTGGGCCGACCAGACCGAGTGGACGGTGCGGAGCTGGGAGATCACCGAGAACTCGATCGGTTCGCAGGGACCCTACGTTGCACTCGCGGCCTGGTTCGTCGGTACGCCGGTGTGCGATCACGACGGCGTCTGCGAAGCCGGCGAGAGCGCGGTCAACTGCGCCGCCGACTGTCCGGTCGCGCCCGACGCCGACTCCTACACCGGCTATCTGGTGAAGGCGCCGCGCAGCGACGAGAACGGTGCGGCCATTGCCGGCGGCAACGCGCTGGCGCCCGGATGGAACGTCACGCTCGACGATCTGCGCATCGACAACGGCGCGGCCGGCGACCCCGAGAACTACGAGATTCGCGGCGCGGCAAGCGTGCTGCGGCCGGGACTGCTCGACACCGCATCGGTGCTCGTTACGCCCGACGTGAGCTACGTCCGATACGCGCTGCGTCTGGCGGCCGAAGGCGCGGGTCCGATGGTTGGCGGCAGCGCGCCGGCCGCCGAGCCGCACGTGCGCCGCCTGTGGACCGTGCAGAACGCGATCGGGACCTTCAGCGTCCGTTCGATCAAGGCGGCGTCGCTGCTGCTGCCCGCTGCGGTCGATGAAGCGGCGGATCCTTCGGCGCCGGCCGATGCGACGCACTACCTGTGCTACCGCGTGGCCAAGGCGAGCGGACCGCGCAAGACCCAGGCGGTGGCGCGTGACGCCTTCGACGATTGTGCGCTCGACGCTTCGGGTGGCGTGAGCTTTTCCGGCAGCGTGGCCGAGGGCCGCTGTCTGCTCGATCTGCTCGCGCCGACCCAACTGTGCAACCCGGCCGACAAGAGTGCGGTGGAGCCGCCGCGCGCGACCTCTGCGGTGATCGACGGCTCAACCGCCACCGACGGCAAGAGCCTGCTGTGCTTCAAGGCCAAACTTGCAAGGAAGGTCTCGACCGCCGCTGCTGCGTTGCTCACCGGCGTGCCGCTCGGATCCGCGCTCGACTCCAAGCAGTCCGCGCACGTTGCGCGAGCGGTGGCCTCGGGTAACCCGCTGCACGTCGCACCCGGCAATCTGTTTCCGGCGCCGGTCCGGCTCGACACGGTCAGGCGCGAGACGCTGTGCTTGCCTTCGTCGGTACTCGCCTCGGCGCCGGCGCCGTGAGGGCGACAAACACTCCCGCCGCCGTTCGCACAGCGTCGAGGCAGCGCTGCGTCTTCTTCCGCAAGCGTGACGACGTAGGAAACTGCCTAGCAGGCTGTTGAAAGAGCGTCGTGAGCCCGTTCAAAATGGCCCAGAGGCAAGGCGCGCGCGAAAAGCCGCGAGCGGAGGCGGGCCGCCGACCTTGCCCGGCGCCGGCCCGCGCGCGCGTCGATGGCTGGCTTGCACCGACACGCTGCCTCGACTTTCTTCGTGCGAACTAGCCGGCGGAGGTCGGTTCGCGAACGACGGCAGAAGTCGGAGGAGAACATTCATGATCGATCTTTACACATCACCCACGCCCAACGGGTGGAAGGCTTCGGTTACTCTCGAAGAACTGGGACTGCCGTACGAAGTCCACGCCATCAACCTGATGGCACAGGAACAGAAGGAAGAGTCGTACTTGCGCATCAATCCGAACGGACGCATCCCGGCGATCGTCGATCGCGACGAAGACGATTTGGCGGTCTTCGAGTCGGGCGCGATCATGATCTACCTGGCCGAGAAGACCGGGCGCCTGCTGCCGGCAGACAGGAAGGGCCGTAGCCGGGCCATCCAGTGGCTGATGTTCCAGATGGGCGGCGTCGGTCCGATGATGGGCCAAGCCAACGTTTTCTTCCGTTACTGGCCCGAGAAGTACCAGCCCGCCATCGACCGCTACCAGAACGAGTCGCGGCGTCTGTTCGAAGTGCTCGAACGGCGCCTCGGAGAGTCCGAGTATCTGGCAGGGGGCGAGTTCTCGATTGCCGACATCGCCAACTGGTGCTGGGTGCGCACTCACAAGTGGTCGGGCGTTTCGACCGACGGGTTGACGAACCTGAGCCGCTGGATGACAACGATGAGTGCGCGGCCGGGCTGCCGCGCCGGAATCAAGGTCCCCGTCGACGTGTCGGCGCTGATGGAGGCCTCTGCGGACGACAACTCCACCGAAGAGTTCGTCAAGGGGGCACGCACCATCCTCAATACCGGCAAGGAAGCGGGTGCCAATGGCCGTGACGACAAGAACTGACCCGCGGCGAGCGCCGCTGCCGCACGTTATTGGAGATCCAACGACTCGCACTGAACGAAGGTCACCAGCCTGTTGGAAATGGCCCATCTGCTGCGTTGCGCGCGAAACCACTCGCTGCGGCGTACAAAAGTACGCCTCCGCGCGCGGTTTTTCTCGCGCGTCTTGCATCTGGACCATTTCGAAAAGGCTGATGAACGGTTTTTCGACAGACTGCTACGACACGGACGCGCCCACGACGACCGCCGCCGACGTGAGGTAGAGAAACAAGCGAGCCCGTTGCCGCGGGCTCTTCGGAGTACACCATGAGCAAACCAGAGTTCGTCTACCAGGACATGTTTCCGCACGCCAAGGACACCACCGAGTACCGTCTGCTGACCAAAGACTTCGTCTCCACCGCGCTGTTCGGGGCGCATGAGATGTTGATGGTCCAACCGGCCGCGCTGTCGTATCTGACCCAGCAGGCGCTGCGTGACGCGTCCTTTCTGTTGCGCGAGAAACACCTGCGCCAAGTGGCAGCGATTCTCGCAGACCCGCAGGCCTCCGAGAACGATCGCTACGTGGCGCTGACCTTGCTGCGCAACGCGGAAGTAGCGGCCGAGGGCATCCTGCCGTTTTGTCAGGACACCGGCACCGCCACCGTGATCGGCAAGAAGGGCCAGCGCGTGTGGACCGGCACCGACGACGCCGCGGCGATTTCGCGCGGAGTCTTCGACACCTACCAGAACGAGAACCTGCGCTATTCGCAGAACGCGCCGCTCGACATGTTCCGCGAGGTCAATACCGGCACCAACCTGCCCGCGCAGATCGACCTGTACGCCACCGCGGGCGACGCCTACGAGTTCCTGTTCATCGCCAAGGGCGGCGGCTCGGCCAACAAGACCTACCTGTTCCAGGAGACCCGCGCACTGATCACCCCCGAGGGCCTCGAGCGCTTCTTCAAGGAGAAGCTGCACATGCTCGGCACTGCGGCGTGTCCGCCCTACCACCTGGCGTTCGTGATCGGCGGCACCTCGGCCGAGGCTTGCCTGAAGACCGTCAAGCTCGCGTCGGTCAAAGCCCTCGACGACCTTCCCACCGAAGGCAACGCCCACGGGCGCGCGTTCCGCGACCTCGCGGCAGAAAAGAAAGTGATGGAGTTGGCCGAGGCTTCCGGAATCGGCGCGCAGTTCGGCGGCAAGTATTTCGCGCTCGACGCGCGCGTGATCAGGCTGCCGCGCCACGGCGCCTCGTGTCCGGTAGGTCTGGGCGTGTCGTGTTCGGCCGATCGCAACATCAAGGCGCGCATTGATCGCAACGGATTGTGGCTCGAAAAACTCGAGGCCGATCCGGGCCGCTTTATTCCCGATGCTCTGCGGGTCGTGAAGACTTCGAGCGCGGTGCACATCGACTTGAACCGGCCGATGAAGGAGATCCTGGCGGAACTCGGCAAGCACCCGGTGACGACGCGGCTGTCGCTGAGCGGCACGCTGGTGGTGGCGCGCGACATCGCGCACGCCAAGCTCAAAGAGAGGGTGGACCGCGGCGAAGGAATCCCCGACTACTTCAAGGATCACGCGGTCTACTACGCCGGCCCCGCCAAGACGCCCAAGGGTAAGGCGTCTGGATCGTTCGGCCCGACCACTGCCGGCCGCATGGATTCGTACGTCGACGTGTTCCAGTCGCTCGGCGCTTCTATGGTGATGCTGGCCAAGGGCAACCGCAGTGCGGCTGTCACCGATGCGTGCAAGAAGCACGGCGGCTTCTACCTCGGCTCGATAGGCGGCCCGGCCGCGATCCTGGCCAAGGAGAACATCAAGAAGGTGGAGGTTCTCGACTACCCTGAGCTCGGCATGGAAGCGGTGTGGAAGATCGAAGTCGAAGACTTTCCGGCCTTCATCCTCGTTGACAACAAAGGCAACGACTTCTTCCACCGCGCCGTGAGTCCTGCGGCACCCGCGGCGTCGCCGGCAGGGGCGTCGCCGGAGAAAAAAAAGGTGTAACGTTTCGTCTCCCGGCGCGTCCAACCGGAACTGCCTGGTTCGAGTTGGAGGATCCCGATGAGACTTGCCCGAGGCTTTCCTGTGTATGTGGCGGCGTCTGTGCTGTGCGCCGTGGCGGTCGCGTGGCTTCCGCTTGGCGACGGTAGCGAGTTGAGCGTGCGCGCACCGGACGCTCTTGCTTGCGACGAACCCTGGACGCAGTCGCTGCTATCGAACGTTGCTGCCGCCGCGGGTGTAGAGCCGGGCGCTGAGCAACGCGCCGCGCCCGGGCCGGCCGCGGCCGGTAGTTGGAGGAGCGACCGAATGAAGGAATACAAGAAGCCGGACGACGGCGAACTGAAGGGCCGGCTCAGCGCGCTCCAGTACGACGTCACCCAGCACGAAGGCACCGAGGCGCCTTTTCGCAACGAGTTCTGGGACAACCACCGCGACGGCATCTACGTCGACGTGGTCTCGGGGGAGCCGCTCTTCAGTTCGCGCGACAAGTACGACTCCGGCACCGGCTGGCCGAGTTTCAGCAAGCCGCTCGATCCCGCCAGCGTCACCGAGCGAACGGATAACCGCCTGCTCAGTCCGCGCACCGAGGTACGTTCCAGACACGGCGACTCGCACCTGGGTCACGTATTCTCCGACGGTCCCGCACCGACCGGGATGCGCTACTGCATGAACTCGGCAGCGCTGCGTTTCGTTCCGGTCGAGAGACTCGAGCAGGAAGGCTACGGCGAGTACCTCACGCTGTTCGGCAAGCAGCCGGGCGGCGCCGCGCCGGCGGGTCCGAACGTGACTGCGGCCGCGACGCCCGGGGCGTCATCGGCAGCCGCGGCGCGCGCGTCCGGCGCGTCGGACAGAGGCCCCGCGTTCGAAGGAGATTACGAGCTCGCGACGCTGGCCGGCGGGTGTTTCTGGGGCGCCGAAGACTTGCTGCGCAAGTTACCGGGCGTTGTCGATACCGAAGTCGGTTACACCGGCGGCGTTCTCGAGAACGCAACCTATCAGGCGGTCCACCGCGGCAAGACCGGTCACGCCGAGTCGGTGCGCGTTGAGTTCGATCCGACCAAAGTCAGTTACGACGACGTGCTGCGCTATTTCTTCCGCCTCCACGATCCGACCACCAGGAACCGCCAAGGCAACGACATCGGCACCCAGTACCGTTCGGCGATCTTCGTCCACGACCAGCGCCAGCGTGAGATCGCCGAACGCATCAAGGCCGAAGTCGACGCTTCCGGCAAGTGGAAGAACCCGGTCGTGACCGAGATAGTGCCGGCCGGACCTTTCTGGAAGGCCGAAGAGAATCACCAGGACTACCTGCAGAAGAATCCGCGCGGCTACACCTGCCATTTTCTGCGCGACTGAACCGGGCCGAGGCCGCCGCCCTCGAAATCGCCGGCCGCGTCTCGAACTTCAGTCTCGCAGTAGAAGCAGGTTTTCACCCTGCGCGTGAAGGCCGGCAAGGAACTGCTGCGCGGGAGGCGGCTCGATCCACCGCACGACAGACCAATCCTCGGAGGTCGTGCTCAGCAGAACGCGCGCGATGTCGGCCGGGAACACGCCAGCGGCCTTGCCCTGGGCTCCCGTGATGGCGGCGGTAATGGAAAGTCCGAGCTTACACACGAAGCCCCATACGTCGGCAAGGTCTTTCGGTTCCTGCCGGTCGAGTAAAGCCGTGAGTTTGTTCGCGAGTATGTTCTCCGCGCTATCGAGGCTCCCGAGAACGGGGTCGAGTCTCACACCTCCGACATGTGCGGGGACGTCATTCACCAGTTCGACCTTCAGCAACACGTCTTCCTGGCGCGCCTCGAAGCGCACGAAGCGCTCCTCTTGCAAGAGTACGTTTACCGTGATGTTCGGCAGTCGGACGGATGCCTCGACCAAGCGCTGGGCCCAGAGCCTGAAGTGCGGTTCATCGTTCACGAACAGATCCAGGTCGTCGGAAAAACGGTGTTGGAGATAGCCGCGCGACGCCGCCGTTCCCCCGCTCAGGTAGAAGTTCGTGTCGGCATCGCTGAACGCACGCAGGAGCCGGTTCTGCAGCGGGTAGAGACGGCGGAAGTAGTATTCGTTGTTCACCTACTCGGCACCGAGCAGTTCCGGATGGGTCTTGGGTAGCCATTCAATCAGGAAGTCCAGACCCCGTCGGCGGCTCTTCGACCGCACGAATCCCCTCCACTCTGGCCAGCCGCGAACGAGCCCGCGGAATCCGAGAACGCGAACGATCTCGGCGTAGGGTGCATACTCGATCAACCGTACAGCCGCCCATCTTCGGTCGAGTCGTCCAATGCACAACTCCCCCGAGAGTAATTGCCTGAACCGGCGTTCGTCGATGTCGTAGTCCCACACGTACGGGAGGCGGCTGTTCGGTGCCGTCGCAGGCGGTCGATTTCGTCGTGAGAGGGACATGAAAAAGTAATAGCACGCTGAACCATCGGTCCCAATCAATCGCGCACCGCAGCGTGACTTCGTCAGCGATTCGATTCGCTTGGTCGGCAACGGAGTCAATCCTCGCGAAGCGTTCCCGGCGGCCCGTCGCAACGAGATCATCGAGCGGTCGTTCGTTGCCGGCACGCGTTTGCCCCTGCGGCCGGCCGCCGGTCTTTGGCGGCGGCCGTTATCGGACCTGTAGCTCTCGCCCTTGCAACTGTCCTGCGGGCGCTTGGCGTGGAGGCGGCTGGCCGGGCATTGAGCCTGTGGGGGGCGACCGCGGAAAACGCGCGTGCCGGCGTTGTGCCGCACGCGCTCGCCCGCTCTAATCGGCAGGTGAGGCAGCGGCGGCGACTTTCCTGCGTGTTCGGTGTGGCCAGGGCTGGCGGGGGCGTGTTGGCTGCCGCGCTGATGGGCCTGGCAGCTTGCCGCGGCGATGCCGGCGGCGCTCGACGCGCAGCCGGCGAGACGGCCGCAACCGTCGAGTTCTGGGCGATGGGTAGCGAGGGGGAGGTGGTCGAGGCTCTACTGCCGGGCTTTCGGCTGCGTTACCCGGGCGTTGACGTACGCGTTCAGCGCGTGCCGTGGAGCGCCGCCCACGAAAAACTGCTCACCGCCTACGTCGGCCGCACGATGCCGGACGTGTTCCAACTCGGCAACACCTGGATTCCGGAACTGGTAGCGCTCGGCGCGGTCGAGAAACTCGACGCGCTGGCGGCGGCCTCGCGCGCAGTGGTTCGCGACGATTACTTCGCCGGCGTGCTCGCGACCAACGTGATCGCTGGCGATCTCTACGCGCTGCCGTGGTACGTCGATACGCGGCTGCTGTTCTATCGGCGCGACCTGCTCGAAGACGCCGGGATCAAAGCCCCTCCTGCGACCTGGAGCGACTGGTTCGAGGCCTGCAAGCGGGTGCGCGCGCGGGCGCTGCAGGCCGGCAGTGATCGCTACGGTCTGTTCCTGCCGCTCGACGAGTGGCAGACGCCGGTGATCCTGGCCCTGCAACGCGGCGCGCGTTTGCTGCGCGACAACGACGGCTACGGCGACTTCGAAAGTGCGCCGGTGCGAGCGGCGGTGCAGTTCTATCTCGAACTGTTTCGTCAGGGGCTGGCCCCTCGCAAGGCAGACGCGCAGATCGCCAACCTGTACCAGGAGTTCGCATCGGGCTATTTCGCGTTCTACGTGACCGGTCCGTGGAACCTGCGCGAGTTCGCGCAGCGCCTGCCTGCGGATTCTCGAACTGCGTGGGCAACCGCGCCGATGCCGGCGGTAGACGGCGCCGGACCGGATCCCGGGCTGTCGCTCGCGGGCGGGGCGAGCCTCGCCATTGCTGCTTCGTCGGCGCGCAAACAGGCGGCGTGGAAATTGATCGAGTACCTGTCGGAGCCCGCGCAACAGGTCGAGTTTTACCGACTGAGCGGCGACCTGCCGGTGCGGCGCAGCGCGTGGGCGAGCGACGTGCTCGCGCGCGACGAGAAGACCGGGGCTTTTCGCCGGCAACTCGAACACGTGCGCGCTACGCCGCAGATTCCCGAGTGGGAGCGGATCGCCGCCAAGATTTCCTACCACATCGAGCGCATGGTGCGCGGCGATCGCGACATTGACGGCGCGCTCGCCGATCTTGACCGCGACATCGACGGCATTCTGGAAAAACGCCGCTGGATGCTGGCGCGCGGCGCACGTGCGGCGGTGACGGCACTGCCGCAGGTGGCCGCGCCGGTCATCGCACCGCCGGCGCCTGCCGCGCCGGTCATGACATCGCCGACGCCTGTCGCGCCGGTCATCGCACCGCCGACGCCTGTCGCGCCGGCGATGGAGGCTCGCTGAGCGTGCGGACCC
>Ga0172374_1002074_pt1 | contig 12960 bp, 12 predicted proteins | sample LakKiv3m_FD_114536 | JGI IMG/M metagenome (GOLD analysis project Ga0172374, IMG submission 114536) | Freshwater microbial communities from Kabuno Bay, South-Kivu, Congo - kab_092012_10.3m | ecosystem: Environmental > Aquatic > Freshwater > Lake | place: Democratic Republic of the Congo... | reverse complement strand
TATGCCGACAACCCTCGAGCCAAGGCAACTTCTGAGCCTAAGCGTTAGCAAAGTCTCCGATGGGGTAGGTATAAAAAGCCGAACCCGCGAAGGCTATCCGGTTTATACGACTCAGAAGATTCTTAAAGACCGTTATGATCAAGTCGTTCGACGAAAAATCGGAGTATCTGTCTGTAGCGGCTGTGAAATTGGTTGCGTCTACTGCTTTACCCGGTCTTTTAAACATTTTAAACCTTTAAGCCCGGTTGAAATTATCGAACAAGTTGAAAATGTCGAAGAATTGCTCCTAACAGAACAGGCATATGATCAAGTCAAAATTTCCTATAAACAAATGGGCGATCCGCTTTTGAACCCCGAAGGGGTTTTGGAGGCACTAAACCGCTTACACAACAGAAATCCTGATTATTTCCATATTGTCTCCACTTCGGCAGCTGATATTGAAACAAATTTCTTTAATCGCTTGGCCTTTATGAGTTACAATGGAGCGCCAATTCGATTACAGTTTTCCTGCCATACCACCAGTGATGAAGAGCGCCAACGACTTAGTCCCAATTATCCGATGATGAGTTTAGCGCAAATTGCCAAACTGACCAACTCTTGGCCAGAAGGCAAGGTCACGCTCAATTTCGTCATGTTAACCGGGTATGACTATAATCCAGAAGTTTTGATGAAATTGTTTGATCCCCAAAAAACCTTTATCAAGGTCAATTGGCTGGATGGAAATCGATTTGTATCTGAAAAAGGTTTACAAGACCTGATGAATGAAAGAATTCAGCCGTTTGTTACCCAGTTGGAAGCGAATGGTTTTGAGACCAGAGTTCGTCAGACTGTAGATAATTACCTATAAATTGTAGCCAGAAGAAATTCTGGCTTTTTTGATACTAAAAAACCCGCCGTTGGGCGGGTTACTGTTCGGTAGAAATAAGATATCGGCCTAAAGCTAAACCGAATTGGTACTGTTCTTCAGTCGGTTCCAGATGGAAACGCTTCTGCAAGAGGCGAGTTAGTCGGTAAAAAGGCGGTTTCAGCGCTAAGCTTTCCACTATTTTTTTAATGATCAGTCCTAACAATAGAATAAATAAGGTGTAGATATTCGGTAGAATTACTTTCCAGAATTCACCTTTTGGAAAGACTAGAAGATAGGGAAGAATTAAATTCAAGCAAGCGGCGTAAATAGTTATAAAATAAAACTTTTGGATGCTATATAAGCTACCACATTCGTTGTGAAACCAATCACTTGTTTTCAGGGAATCCATATGTAGTTCCGAAATATCCAGATATTTATCCAAGAAATTGCACAACTTATGCTCGACAGTATGAAACTGATAGGTTAAACTATCGTATCTTCGTCTCAACAGAAACCAAAAAGCAATTGCTACTGTCAGTATAAAAAGTGAAATTCCGGCTAAAAAACTGGCTTGAAAATTAGTTTTTGCAACCAATCCCAGGATTATACTGATCATGGGGGTAAAGGCAAAAAATATCACTTCTTTAAGACTTGTTTCTTGTCTTACGCCGATTTCGTGTTCCGATGTTCTAGCGACATTTAAGCCTTTACTAGTCCAGCGTGACTTATACATGTTGTCGTTGTAGGAAAAGACAATCCCGTTCGAGACAGCCATGGCTTTTTCAATTCTCAAGGTCCACCTCCTTAAGGTGATGTTCAAGTATAACAAAATTTTGGCCAAATGTCAATCTATGAGTATAATAACTAAGGCGGGAGGGGGCTATGAGAACACTAACAATCGAAGAGCGGCAACTTGTCTGTCAAATTGCCAGACAATATTTAGATTTTCCATTTGATCTGGTCGGTGATGGTCAAAATACTTTCAATTGTTCGCAATTTGTCGCTAAGGTTTACCGGCTAGCCCTAGACTATGTTTTACCGGAAAAGGCCGACTGGCTTTTTCTCAAATCAAGGGTTTTTCCGATAACTGAACTTCAAATGGCTGATTTAGTGTTTTACTGTCGAAATCCGCGTCCGAGAGGGAGACTTGCTACCCATGTGGCAATTTATCTGGGCGACGGTCAAATTATCAATGCCAGGCAAAATGCTGGCAAGGTTCTAATTGAGCCAATAGAGTCTTTACCAAAACATCAATTGCTAGTTCAAAAAGATCCATTGGTTATAAATCAATGGCTACAAGAAATCTTATCTATTTAACGCTCTTAACGGGCGTTTTTTGACGCTTAATTTGAATATACGAAAAAGGAACCGCTTACGCAGTTCCTTTTTCTTTTCCTCTCCTTTGAACCTTGACCACTCTTTCGAGATTTTACCAGCCTCAAATTTTTTTTAATGTACAAGACTGGGGTAAAGGTAACAGAGAGAAACTGGCCAACCAAGAGTACAAAGTATGGCAAACCAGTTTTCTTCCTGTTATTTTTGAAAGGAATCAAACCCATTAATTGTTAAGTTAATCTGTAAAATGGTCTAAAAACCATCGTTAGATAATTATACCACAAAACAGGTTAAATGTCAAGAGTTGAGGTGAATGTGCTAAGATAATATTATGACTCAAAAAAACAATGATCGTAAATATTGGGTGGCGTTGGCGACCAGTGAAAAACTAGGGGCGAGAAGTTTTACCAAACTCTTAAAAACCTTTGGTGATTTAAAGGAAGTTTGGCGATCTCAGCCTGGTGACTTGATGGCGGCGGGTTTAACTCCTGTTCAAATCGAAGCGGTTTTAGGGGTAGTCAAATCTGTTGATCTCGACGAAGAAATAGAAAAATTAGCGCGTCTAAATATCGATATTTTAATATTAACCGATGAACATTACCCTAAATTACTTAAAGAAATCGCTGATCCACCGGGTGTTTTATACCTAAAAGGGGAAATACTGCCAACTGATGAGGTGGCTTTAGGTGTCGTTGGTTCGCGCAAATACACCAGTTATGGCGAAAGAGCTACCCAGTTTCTAGTTGAACCTTTGGCTCGTAACCAAATCACGATCGTGAGTGGACTAGCTTTAGGAATAGATACATTGGCTCATCAGGCAGCACTAGACGCAAATGGCCGAACTATCGGGGTTTTGGGTTGTGGTTTAGATCAAATTTATCCTTCTAGTAATGTGCGTTTAGCTGACAAAATTATCCAAGGCCACGGGGCAATTATTTCCGAATACCCTCCAGGAACACCGGCTTACAGAAGCAATTTTCCCTTGAGAAACAGAATTATTGCCGGTTTAACTTTGGGCACGGTAGTTATTGAAGGGGCAATTGATTCTGGAAGTCTCATAACCGCTCAAGCGGCAATCGAGTATAACCGAGAAGTTTTTGCTGTTCCAGGTTCAATCTTTTCTGACAGTAGTGCCGGAACCAATAAACTGATCCAAATGGGGGCAAAACTCGTGACCGAAGCCAAAGATATCTTGACAGAACTGGCTCTAACTGATAATCTGGCAACATCGGCTGTTCGAGAAATTGTGGCAGATTCACCGCAAGAAGAAATTCTGTTAAAATTATTAAAGACACCGCGATTAGTGGATGAAATAATTAAAGAATCCGGTCTGACCTCTTCGGAAGTCAATTCCTCCTTAATTATCCTGGAAATGAAAGGTATGATTAGTAATTTAGGCGGAACAAGATACGTTATAAAGGGACGGTTAAAAGAATAAGATACAAGAAACAAGATACAATAACCAAACTTTTTAAATTTGAATATTGAAATTTGTTTGGAATTTGTTTCTTGGTTATTGGCTATTTATTTATGAATTTACTTATTGTTGAGTCTCCGGCGAAAGCCAAAACAATTGAGAAATATCTGGGGCGTGATTATAAAGTCTTGGCCTCATATGGCCATGTTCGGGATTTGCCAAAGAGTAAATTAGGGGTTGAAATTGAAAAAAACTTCGAACCCCAATACCTTATACCAGTAAAAGCGAAAAAAGTGGTTAAAGATTTAAAAGAAGCAGTGGCTAAGGCCGACACCATATATCTGGCGACTGACTATGATCGTGAAGGAGAAGCAATCGCTTGGCATGTTTTGAGCGCTACAGGTTTAGATAAGGAAAAAAAGAAAGCGGTCAAACGAATTACTTTTACTGAAATAACGAAGCCCGCACTTGTAGATGCAGTCAAAAATCCTCGAGAAATTGACTTAAATTTGGTGGACGCTCAACAAGCTCGCCGGGTTTTAGATCGGTTAGTTGGTTACAAGCTTTCGCCATTTTTATGGAAAAAAGTTTTAAGAGGACTCTCGGCCGGCCGAGTTCAATCTGTTGCACTTCGGTTGATTGTGGAAAGAGAAAGAGAAATTGAGAAGTTTAATAAAGACGAATATTGGTCTATTGAAGCTAATTTAGGTAAAATTCAGCCTTTTAAAGCTGTTTTAACGGAAATTGATGGTAAAAAACTGGATAAACTGGCAATCAAGAGTGAAAAAGAAGCAAATAAAATTGTAGATGATCTAAAAAATAGTGAATATAAGGTTAAATCCGTTGAAACCAAAGACCGCAAGCGCTCACCAGCGCCACCGTTTACTACTAGTACGCTCCAGCAGGAAGCGGGCCGAAAACTCGGGTTTAGTGCTAAACAAACCATGCGTTTAGCCCAAACTTTATATGAACAGGGTCTCATAACCTATATGCGTACTGATTCGGTCAATATTTCTCCCATAGCCGCCAGAGCGGCCCAAGAAGCGCTTAAAAACATATATGGAGCGAATTATGCTCTAACAGAGCCACGCTTTTTCAAGGGTAAAGCCAAGGGCGCTCAGGAGGCGCACGAGGCTATTCGGCCAACAGAGCCTAATCAAGAACCAACAAAGCTAAATCTTGAGGGGCAAAACACTAGACTGTATAAACTGATTTGGCAGCGTTTTTTGGCCAGCCAAGCTCCAGAAGCTTTATTCGAGGAAACATCAGCCAAGATTACAACAGGGAAATATCTGTTTAATGCTGCTGGTTCAGTTATCAAATTTGATGGATTTTTGCGTATATACGAGATCGAAGACGAAAACTTAAATACTCAAAAATTACCCAAATTAGCGGAAGGCGAGATAGTGGAACTAAAAAATCTGGAGAAAAACCAACATTTTACCGAACCGCCGGCGCGTTACTCTGAAGGAACCTTGGTTAAAGAGTTGGAAAAGCGGGGGATTGGGCGACCGTCAACCTACGCTCCAACCATATCGACGATTCAAGATAGGGGATATGTCCAAAAACAAGAAGGGCGCCTTGCTCCTCTGGAGATCGGGGTTAAGGTGAATGATTTACTGGTAGAGCATTTTCCAGAAATTGTGGGATACGAATTTACCTCCAATCTTGAAGAAAAATTTGACGAAATTGCCGAGGGTAAAGTCGCTTGGCAACCTGTTATTAAAGACTTTTACGAGCCTTTTGCTAAGCATTTAGAGGAAAAAACCGAAACTGTCCAAAAAACTAATATGGACGAAGAAACCTCGGAAATTTGTCCGGAGTGCAAGTCGCCAATCGTGATCAAATATGGGCGTTTTGGCAAGTTTTACGCTTGCTCTAAATACCCAGAGTGTAAGTATACCAAGCCTTTAGTGGACGCGAATACCCAAAAACAGATTGATGAAGCTAAAGACGAAAAATGCGAAAAATGTGGTAAGCCAATGGTTATGAAGCAATCCCGATTTGGTGCGTTTTTGGCATGTTCTGGTTACCCAGAGTGCCGCCAAACCAAGAGTTTAGCCCCGGCGGCTTCAGTTCCGTGCCCAAATTGCGGTAAAAAGCTTCTGAAACGCCGCAGTAAAAGAGGTAAAAACTTTTGGGGTTGTGAAGGTTACCCAGAGTGCAAAACCGCTTTTTGGAATGAGCCAATCGATAAAAAATGCCCAGAATGTGGGGGATTGATGTCAAAAGATTTCAAGGGCAAATTATCTTGTCAAAATTGTAAGAGTGCTAATAGTGAAGGTAAAAACTACTCGAAGAAAAAATCTTCAAAAAAAGCTAAAAAATAAACTTTTTTATTGTAATCTTTTTAATACTCACAATCAAAAATCTAACCCTCCTAGGATTTGTTTATGATATTATAACAGTATATGCGCTTATAATATCCATCTAAATATTGCAGGAGGGAAAGTGGTAGAAAGACTTGATAAATCTAAGAAAAAAACAGGGAAGAGTCGATTTAGACTTGGAGATCGAGAAAAACAAATTTTACTAATGATTGGCGGAGGTAGTTTAGTGATCGGATCGTTAGTTATTCCAGCGCTTCCCTTGATGCTAAAACCATTGTTTGATGAGCGACCGAGCCAATTTAAGATTTTCCTCGATAAACTGAAGAAAAAGAGACTGATCACGCTCGGTGGTGAAGAAATTAGGCTTTCTAATAAAGGTCTCAAATTAGTTCAAGAAATAAAAGTTCGAGATATCGAAATCTCTAAGCCCGATAAGTGGGATGGAATTTGGCACTTAGTTAGCTACGATATTCCGGTTTTCGAAAATCATAATAGAGATTTATTTCGTGCAACCTTAAAGAGATGGGGCTTTTACCAAATTCAAAAAAGTTTATGGGTCTTTCCTTATAGTTGCAAAGAAGAAATAGCTGTTTTAGCAGATTATTTATTAATCTCGGATTATGTCATAACAATGAATACTGACAACTTACCTAACGAAGAAAAAATGGAAGATTTCTTCAACCTTCCCTAATAACATTAACTATATGGTTAAATATAATCCGATATTATAGCCGTATATGCACTTATAATATCCTATCTGTTATATGGATTATTAGGGAAAAATATATCAGAAATAAGTACGAAAAAACCCGCGAAGTATGGGCGGGCGTGATGTTTTTCACGGGTTCTTCCGCCGCTTTCGCGGGTTAATAAGCGTCCGAATCCTCGTCGGCGACAGCTGTAGCATCGTTATACGGATTGCTAGGTTTGTCATCAACAAGACTTTTTTGTGCTTCTACGGATTCGACTACTTCTCGAATTAAACAACTCCATTTTGAAGCACCCGGGAAATCCCAGAATTTGGCTAACGCTGACAAAATGGCGTCATGGCCGGCCGGGATTCTTGTTTCCATAATCAATTGATGGAGGCGAAGAATTTCGCCAGTCGATGGGCTGGGACATCGCTTAATAGCGCCCACAATCGTTTCGTGAAAGGGTCTCAAAGCCAATTTATCTCTCACTATGTCCTCCTCGTACAAACTTTAACATCCCATATGGGTAAGTAGTTTGTGCTCTGTATTATAGCATATAATTCTCTAAATATCAAACATTGTAATTAAATTAGATAACATTGGTCTTTCTTAAAAAAATCGCTCGCCAAACTAAATACCAAATACATAAAAATCTAAATGCAAAAAGCCAAAGAAGCCCTTGCCAAAGGCGTTTTGAATTTATATCATCAGTATATGAGTCTTCCTAAATCAATCGAAAATTTAATCGAGGAATTTGGAAAATTACCCGGAATTGGGCCGAAATCGGCTTCCAGGCTTACTTTTTATTTACTCAGTAAAGCTGATCATGATATTGAATCCCTCGGAGAAGCAGTTACGAACCTTAAAAAAAACCTCAAATACTGTTCAAATTGCTTTAATATTACTGAAACCGAACCTTGTGATATCTGTTCGAACCAGAAACGCGATAAAACGAAAATTATGGTGGTAGAAGAACCACTTGATATAGTTGCTCTCGAGAAAACCGATTTTGACGGACTTTATTTTGTGCTGGGGGGTGTGATTTCGCCGATTGATGGAGTGGGTCCGGAAAATTTGCGCATTGCCGAAATTTTGTCTAAAATTGAAAAAGAGAGTGAAATAAAAGAAGTAATTTTGGCGACCGACCCCTCGCTTGAGGGCGAGGCGACGGCCATGTATCTTGATTTGCAAATCCGAAAAAGGAAATTCAAGGTTAAAGTTACTCGTATTGCTAGAGGCTTACCGGTTGGTGGAGACCTGGAGTATGCCGATGAAATCACTCTAACCAGGGCACTTGAAGGAAGAAAAGAATATTAGGTTTAATTTGGTCTCGGGAACATTTATTTACTTCAGCCACCCACCCCAGCCCTGTCTCGAACTTCGTTCGGGACGCCGGCATTACGCAAATAAACATTCCCAAGTCCAAATAATAAACAAAAAACAAAAAAATACAGGGAGAATGTATGACTGACGATCAATTATTAGAAGGAACCTGCGAATGCGGGGAAAAAGGTACCATTGGCGAAGTTTGTGACATCTGTGGTGGTGTTTTTGCCGAAGGAAACTCCGAGTATGATGATTTCGAAGAAGATGATGACTCATACTCAAAAGATGAGATAAAAAAGACTAAAAATGAGGATGTTATCTCTTTAGAGGAAGCGGAAGCCGAATCTGAAGACGAAGAATATTAAAAAGATACAAATCCCAAGATACAAGATACAAATATTGAAAATTGATCATTAAATATTGTTTGGAATTTGTTTCTTGGTAATTGGTTATTAATAAATGAATTTATACAACACATTAACCAGAAAAATCGAAGAATTCCGTCCAATCGAAGCTGATATCGTTCGATTGTATACCTGTGGCCCGACGGTTTATGACTCGGCGCATATCGGTAATTTACGCGCCTATATTTTTGCTGATACCTTAACCCGATCTCTAATTAATAATGGGTATAAAGTTAAACGGGTCATGAATATAACTGATATAGATGATAAAACGATCAGAGGCTCTAAAGGCGTAAAAAAAGATTTTGAGAATTTGGTTAAGAAATATGAGGACAAATTTTGGGCTGATTTTGAAGAAATTAATAACCTAAAACCGGAAGTTGTGACTCATGCGACCGATTATATTGAAAAAATGGTGAAATTTATCGAAGAATTGCTTGAAAAAGAGATTGCTTACAAGGCAAGTGACGGATCGATTTATTATTCCATTGAGAAGTTTCCTGATTATGGCAAATTGGCGCACCTGGATATGAGTGGCTTAAAACCCGGTGCTAGAGTCTGCCAAGATGAGTATGATAAAGAAAATCCCGCTGATTTTGTCCTCTGGAAGGCTTGGGACGAAACTGATGGTGAAATTTATTGGGAAACCACTTTGGGTAAGGGGAGCCCTGGTTGGAGTATCGAGTGTTCCGCCATGTCCATTGATGCGCTTGGGAACACTTTAGATATTCATACTGGTGGAGTCGATAATATTTTCCCGCACCATGAAAACGAGATTGCCCAGTCGGAAGCGAAAACCGGGGTGAAGTTTGTGAACTATTGGCTTCATAATGAGCACTTATTGGTTGATGGCAAGAAAATGGCCAAATCAGCGAATAATTTTTATACTTTAGATGATATAAAAACTAAGGGTTTTTCCGGGCTTGATTTTCGCTATTTGTGCTTGCAGGCCCATTACCGCACAAAAATGAACTTTACCTGGGATGGTATGGAAGCGGCGAAGAATACCAGATTAAGGTTGATGAGAATCAAGGAGGAAATAGGAGGCGCTTCAGATGGTAAGGTAGAGAGCGAGATTATTGGCCAGTTTAACCTTAAAATAGCTAATGATCTGGATACACCTGGAGCCTTGGCTATCATGTGGGAAATGCTTCGAAACGAGCAAATTGAACCCAAAGTCAAAGCGGCGACCATCGCCAAAATGGACGAAGTTTTGGGTCTTAAAATTGATAAAGAAGATGAATTGGTTTTAAGTCCTGAGCAGTCGGAATTGGCTAAGGCTCGTGAAGAAGCCAGAAAATCTGGCGATTATACTAAAGCCGACGAAATAAGGAGAAAATTAACAGAATTAGGCATTTCGATTGAAGACACAAAGGAGGGAGTAAAGTACAGACTGGTCGAATAATAATAGACCAGAGGTATTGACAAATTCATTAATATATGGTACAATTGAACGTATTCAAAAATAGGAATTTGAGGCAAAGGAGAGGCCTCATTTTGTGTTTTGACAAGGAATCAGCTGGGGTTTGTGGAGAGTTGACCTATATTTTAAAAGGTCTGCCCCTCCTTCCCTGACTCCGGCTGATTTCTGGCCGAAACACGTCCTGGCCAGCGACCGCAAGGTCATTTGCCGGGACCCGGCAAAAATTCTTTTTCGACAACCTTAAAGGAGGCAAAGTCGATGAGACGTTCGTTTACAATTTTCATACTTGCAGCGATCATGGTGATCGCGGTTGTGCCCACGTGGGCACAAGCAGTCAACTTTAGCGGCGGCGTCTCCATCACGGAGATGACCCCGCAATCAGGGATCTTCTCCCATATCGATATGGCCTACAAAAGCCGTATCATCGGGAGTTGGTTTTCCACGGCTGGCTATTTGCCGGTTTTGGTAAAATCTGAAAACCTGACTTATACGGCTTACGGTGATTTCGTTGGTATCCCCAACGGGAAAGTCGAGCAGGCCGTATTGACGCCGGACGGTGGTAAAACACAATGGCCGGCAACCCTCGTACCCGGAAAGGGCTGGCAAGTCCAGATTCCTTTCGGGACACACACCGACACTGTTCAAACTGTCAAGGATGTTAAAGTCCGAGGCAATAAGACGGAAAAGGTTGTGTGTGAAGAGACCCAGACCGTTATTGGTCTGGAGTCCGGTGGATATGCGCTCGAATGGGGTGTGGTAAGCCGTGATAAGCGGAATCGTGTGATGATCATTATCATCCCGATTAACTACACTTCGTCTCGGACGAGTAACTCCGCTAACCATGTCATGGTTCAGCGCGAAGTGGCCAATATCGCAGTGTTGAATGACGCGGCAATCTCAATTTACTTGAGGGAGCACGGCTTTCAGCCAGCGGTGGACACTTTTTCGCCGGCCGTCATGGCTGCTCAGCAGATGTACCAACCCAAACCGTCGACGCCACCCGCGCCTGCGGCTCAGCCTGCTCAGCCTGTTCAACCGGTTCAACCTACCAAGGCTGACCCTCAGGCGAATCAGTCTGACGGCACGATCCGTGCCGAGGTGACAGCGCCGGTCCAACCGACGCCGGAACCAGTAAGGATCAAGCTCAAAATCTATCTGTGGCCGTTACACGCTACCAAACCGGTACCATGGGACGCGACAGTGGACCAAGCTTGGTACAACGCGCTGACAAAGAAGTGTCAGACCGTTGTGCTGACAAGGGGTGGAAAAAAGATTGCCGTTGGCGAAGCGCAAGCTGGTTACGGCATTATCGAGATTCACTTCGATTCAACGATTGTGCCTGAACCCAGTGATAACATCGAGACCATCAAGGAGGTCAATTGAGATGAAACGCATCCTGATGATAGTCCTTGTCGCCATGCTGGCGACTACCGCATTCGCTCATCCGTGGGCTGATGACATTATCCGCACCAACCCGGTGTTGGACAAAGGACTGGGTCCCGAGTCGGTGACTCCCGGATGGGAGTTGGTTAACCTGACGGTGAATGGCCGCGATGGTCAAACCGTCGACCGGTACGAAACCCGTACCCAAGGTCGTTCAGGCCATTGGACTGAAGTTGCCCTTCGTCCCGGTGAGTCGGTTGAATCCCGTAAGACCGGTACGCGTCAGGGTATATCACTGAATGGTAAGACGTATGATGTGGAGACCTGGGAGGCTAAGCGCATTGCGCGCTGCGGCAACCCGATTGAGACAATCACATTCTACCGCTGGTTTGAGATCAAGACCAAGGTGGTCACTCTGCCGGCGAAAGATGTGGATGTCAATGCCAAGGTCGATGCGACTGTTCAGGTTGAACCGATCAAGGTCGATTCAACCGTCAAGGTTGAACCGATCAAGGTCGATGCCACCGTTCAGGTTGCACCGATCAAGGTGGAAGCGGATGTTCAGTTAAAGCCGATCCAAGTCGATGTTAAAGTCGACCAGTCGGCCGCCCCGGCGCCGCAGGTGACAGTCAACAATGTCACAAATAACTTCACCACCTCCAACTATGCCTCCGGGCAGATGATGGGGCAGTATGGCTCCACGACGAATTCGTGGGCGTTGATGGGTGTCGGAGTTTCCTTTGTGGAACCGACACAGATAAACATCGACAATAAAAACATCAATAACAACAGTAACAGTAATACTAATGTTAACGCGAACACAAACGTTGTTAACATTGGGGACGGTTCGGCAACGGGAACAACCGATGCCGACGGAAATTCCGCCGCTACAAGCGGTCGGTAAACACCAAATACGAACTGGGAGGAACTCACAAGGTTCCTCCCGTTAAATTTGGGATTTACCCAAAACCTTTTAGTCAGAGGTTAAAATTCAACAAAAGGGAGTTCAAAATGAACAAACTTATCGTTGTAATTACTTTGGCGTTAATGGTAATTGCTGGTGCCGGTGTTGCGAAAGCTTCTACCGTCAATATTAGCAATACTAATACCAATAACAATGCCAACAGTAATGCTAACTCCAATGCTAACACTAATGTGATTAACATTGGTTCTGGTTCAGCCAAAGGTTCGTCTGACGCTGATTCAGCCGCTAAATCAACTGCGGGTGACACTGTCAAACCTACCACGGTTGCGACCAATACTACTGGAAGCAATGTGAACAACAACGCTAACAGTAATGCCGACGCTAATGCCAACACAAATGTGATTAACATTGGTGATGGCTCAGCTTCTGGCTCAAGCGAAGCTAACGCTAACGCCACCTCCAATGCTGGTAGTAACAAAACTGTTTCTACCAACAAAAAGAGCTCTGACGCTAACAGCAATAGCAATACTAATGCCAACGCTAACGTCGTGTCCATCGGTAAACCAGTTGCTACTGGTAAGAAATTACCTAGCACTGGTATGGAAGCTGTTGCTTCTTTAATTACTGCCGGACTTGGTACTGGTGCGTACGTACTCCGCGCGCGCCAATCCAAAATTGCTCATCTTTTAAGCTTCTAAACTTATAGATAAAGCAAAAAAGAGACTCTCGAGATAATATCAAAAGGGTCTTTTTTGTTATTGTCATCCTGAGCGCAGCGAAGGATCTATCTTCGGTTGACAGAACTCAAAAAATTTGTTAGTATAGATAATTGCACTCAGACCTTGACAACCGAAGGGGGAAGTCGATGAAGACCTTTG
>Ga0172374_1002073_pt1 | contig 12974 bp, 12 predicted proteins | sample LakKiv3m_FD_114536 | JGI IMG/M metagenome (GOLD analysis project Ga0172374, IMG submission 114536) | Freshwater microbial communities from Kabuno Bay, South-Kivu, Congo - kab_092012_10.3m | ecosystem: Environmental > Aquatic > Freshwater > Lake | place: Democratic Republic of the Congo... | reverse complement strand
GCGGCCTGCCGGGCCTGTTGTTCGAGCGCGGGATTGTTCGGCACCCACGGCGTCCACCACGTCTTCGAGCGCTGATAGACTTTCGTCGCCTTGTCGTCAATATAGACGTCCAGAATCTTCGGCACGGGCAGGCGCAGCGTGATTTGTTTGTCGGGACCGAGCCGGACGTCTTGCGCGGTGAGCGCGCGCAGGTCCACGCCGGCCTTGACGTGGGCGAGGACGACCATCATCACGCTCTCGGAGCCGAACGGCACTTTTTCTTCCTCGAGGCCGATGACTTTCTGGAGCGTGTATTTAACGGTTGCCAGTTCCTGGAGCGCCTGAATCTGTTGGAGCACGGCGGGAGCGTCCACGGTGCGCGTGATCCGGCGCGGGCCGGCTAGGAAATAATGTTGGTACACCACGACCGTGGCGAGTGCCGCGATCACGGCGAAAACGGCCAGGTTGCGAAGTTTCTTGAACATGGCGGCCTCCTTTACCAATCGCGGCGGTGGAACGTGACGAACTTGCCGTCGGGCAGATTGGGTTGATAGGGATGGCGGTTTTTGACGAGGACGAAGTGTTGATGACCGGCCAGCAACGCGAGCGCGCCGTCAAACGTGTCGCTGGGCACCACATAGGAGAGCAGCTCCCGCTCCAGCGCGCCGTGTGGCGGGAGGCGGATGAGGGCGGTCTGCGTGCCGTTGGTGGACGGCTGGTAGTAGTCGCGGTCGTGATCCATCAACACAAACCAATCGCGCTGCAACACCACCTCGAATGGGTTCGGGTTCTCCAGCCGCGCAGCGAGGATGAGAATGTAGTTGGTGTGGACGCGCCCGACCGTGGTGGAGGTCAGTTGGATGACGTAGTTGGTGCCGGCAAAAGTGTGGACGCGGTAGAGTTGTGAAAACGCGCGCGCTTCTTTCGTGCGCAGCCAGGCCAGCGCGGCCAGCAGCGCGACAATCACAAGTGACACGATGATGAGCAGCCGTTTCACAGCCATCGCACCAGCAGGTTCAATACCGCAATCGCCGCCATGCCCGCGATGAATCCGCCCAACACGGCGGCTTTGCCGTGCTTGAGCAGTTCGCCGAACACGGCGTGCGCCGCCAGAAACACAAACCCGCCGCCGGCGTGGGCGAGCACGGCGGCAATCCACCATTCGTTGACGTGGCGCAGCCCCCACAGGCCGAGCGCGCAACCAAGCAGCGTGGTGGATTCGACGGCGGCAACCCACGCAACCGCGCGTCCGCGCTGAAATCCCGCACCGAGCAGCAACGCGCCGAGCGCCAGCCCTTCGGGCACTTTGTGCGCGCACACCGCCGCCAGCATGGACAGATCCATTTCGCCGCCTGCCTCGTGTCCGGCGGCCAGCGCCACACCGTCCATCGTGCTGTGCACGGCCAGCGCCACCACAAGGGCGCCGGCGATCTCACCGAAACGATGCGTGGTCGCCTCATCAAAGTGGCTCGCGGCGCACGCGGGACAGACGTGAAACACATACCGGCTCAGCAGCCCGAACACGGCATAACCCGAAGCGGTGGCCACGGACAGTTCCCACCAGCGCATCGCGTGACAACTTTCCGGCAGAATCGAGAACAGCGTCACGCCGAGCAGCGTGCCTGCCGCCACGCTGATCAGTGTGCACAATCTTCGGTGCGACACACCGGCCCGCGTGCTGGCGGCGCCACCGGCCACCGCCAGCGCAAATGCCAGCACGGCACGCGCGAGGATGGAGGCGGTTGAATCCACGAGAGGCACCCTACTTCTTCTCGGACTTCTCTTCTTTCTTTTCTTCCTTCTTCTTGCCAGTGGGCGCTTCGCTGATCTGTTTGTTAGCCCAACGTGCGCGGTCGGCATACAGAATTTGTTCACCTGCCGGCGCAAACAGCGTCACGGTTTTCAGCGGGAAGTTTGCCGGCACCCGTCCACTGATGACAGCGAACCACGATTTGTACTCGCCCTTGGTCAATTCGGTCTGCAGATGCTGATCCAGCAGACGAGGTGTCAACAGGATAAACGATATGCCTTTGGGCGCCACGTGGTCGTGGATCGTTGCCAACTGATCGGCGGTGACCGGCAACCAAATGGTGCGGAGGTTGCCGACCCACGCCATTGACCACGGCAAGTCGCTGGCCCCCACTTCATCCTCGCCAAACCAGTTGGCCGCCAGCGACGTGTAGAACGCACAGTAAGGCGGATACGGGTACGGCCCGCGCCGGGGCGGTGCCAATGAATAGAGCAGCGGGGCCGCGTTCAGCAGGCCAAACAACGCAATTGCACCCCAGCGCAACAGCCGGGCCGGAAACGAGATTCGATCCAGCAACAGAAAGAAAAACGCCGTGCCATAGACCGCCACCAACGGCAGGAACAACACCAACAGGTTGCCGCCTTGAATGAACCGACGCGGTCCTTCGCCGCCCTCGGTGGGCAGCGCAAGGCATGATAAGCCGAGGATCGCGCAAAACAATCCGCCCCAGACCACCCGGCGCAACCGCATCGCCGTCGCCCGGCGGAATCCGTACAGCAGCCCGACGAGGAAGAAGAACACCAGGAAATCCGAGCCGGTCTGTTTCAGTCCCTCGATCAGATGGGTGCGCGACTGCGTCATCAGGCGCGTGCCCATCGGCGAGATCTCGAAGGCGTGCTCAAAACCGGGCCGGTACATTCCCGGGATGATGCCCGCGGCAAAATCGCAGTAGGCGATCCCAACCGGCGAGCCGCACAACAGCCAGTTGCGCACCAGCCACGGCGTGATGATCGCCGCATACACCAGCACGTACAGCAGTATCCCGACAACCACGCCGCGCCCGCGGCAGACAAACGCCGCGTACACTGCCACCGGCACGAACAGGAACGCCGTCGTGTACCGGGTCAGGAAACACAGCCCCATCAACACCGCGCTGGCCAGCACCAACAGCCAGCCGGGCCACGCGCGCCGCGGCATGTCCCCCGGCAATTCCGGCAGTTCCGGGTGCCAGTGTTCATCCGCCAACCAGAGACAGTACAGCGAGCCAAGGAACAACAGCATCAGGAAATTTGTCGGCAGCCCGGAAATACTGAAGAACCAGAGTGTATCGGAGAACAGCAGCAGCAGCGCCGATGTGATTGCCACGCGACGGTCAAAGAGTCGGCGCGCCCAAAGATAGACCAGCAATGCACTGGTCAACATGCAAAGCTGGTTGAACGGAAGAATAATCCACCGTTCGGGCTTGAAGATCATATCAGTCTGTTTGTACTCGAACAGCGTGGTGGGCATCATTTTGAACAGTGTCGCGATCGCCAGCGGATAGAGCGGCGGGTTGTAGAGATCAGGATGATTCATCAGGCGCGGCTGGTGATCGGAGGCGTGCGTTTCCAGCTGCCAGAGGCTAAGCGGACGGATGACATAAGTAGTGAAACCCTGGCCACGGGCGATGTTGCGGGCCAGTTGCGCCATGTCCATCGCTTCGCCTCGCTCCAAGCCGCGGAACTGGTCGGACGTGTACAACAGGCTCAACGCCACTGCCAGTAACACGGCTGCGCCCCACAAGATGAACCACCTGCCGGCACCAAGATCAATCGCCCAGATCGCTTTCTGGACCCTCAAATCCTCCGACTCACCCACCGGAACAAAACCAGTTGTCTCTTTCTCGTTCATAAATCACCCAATCCGTATCGTTTCAATTTGCGATGCAGCGTGCGTCGGCTCATGCCGATCTTTTCCGCTGCCTTCGTGCGGTTGCCCTTCAGTTCCTTGAGCGCCTGCACGATCAATTCCTTCTCTGCTTCCTCGACAGTCATGCCGGTCCGCACCACGGCGATCTTCGTCAGGTCCGCCCCGCCGCGCACCGCCGCCGGCACGTCGCGCAACGTCAGCTTCTCGGCGCGCGTCAGCACCACCATCTGCTCGATGGTGTTGCGCAGCTCGCGCACATTGCCCGGCCAGTCGTAGGCCATCAGCACGTTCATCGCGTCGGGCGTCAACTCGGTCACGTTCTTGCCGTTCTCCTCGCTGCACTGGCGCAGGAACGTTGAGACCAGCAGCGGAATGTCGTCGCGCCGCTCCCGCAACGGCGGCAACGCAATCGTCACGACGCTGAGCCGGTAGAACAAATCATCGCGGAACTTCCCTTCGGCGACCTGTTTCCTCAAGTCCTTGTTCGTCGCCGCGATGAGGCGCACGTCCACCTCGATGGTTTTCTGCCCGCCGACACGCTCGAACGCGCGCTCTTCGAGGACACGGAGCAGTTTCACCTGCATCTGCGGCTCCAACTCGCCGATTTCGTCGAGGAACAGCGTCCCGCCGTCGGCCAGCTCGAACCGTCCGATTCGACGCTCGATGGAGCCGGTGAATGCGCCTTTCTCGTGGCCGAACAGTTCGCTCTCCAGCAGCGTGCTCGGCAACGCGGCGGCATGAACGGCGATAAACGGCGCTTTCTTGCGCGGCGAGAGATTGTGAATCGCGTGCGCGACGAGTTCCTTGCCGGTGCCGGTCTCGCCGGTGATGAGCGCGGTGGCGCGGGTTGGACCGACTTGCTGGATGATGTCGAAGACCTGCTGCATCACGGCGGACTGGCCGATGATGTGTTCCATGCCGAATTTGCGGTCGAGCTGTTCGCGGAGACTGACGTTCTCGACTTCGATCTGGCGCGCGCCGAGGGCGCGCTGGATGACCAGTTCGAGTTCATCGAGATTGATGTTCGGCTTGGTCAGGTAATGATACGCGCCGGCCTGCATCGCCTCGACGGCGCTCTCGATGGAACCGTACGCCGTCATCACGATGCAGACGGGCGGCTTCTGCAACGCGAGCGCCCGCTTCAACAGCGCCATGCCGTCGAGGCCGGGCATCTTGAGGTCGGTGATCAATACGTCGGCGTGTTGCGCCTCCAGCATCTGGATCGCTTTCTGTCCGTCCTCGGCGACGAGCACCTCGTAGCGGTCCTGCAAGGCGCGTTCGAGGCCCTCGCGGGTGCCGCGTTCGTCGTCGGCCACCAGTACGATTGGTTTGTTCATTTGTTCTTCTCTTGGAGCAACCGTGTTCTCTTCTCGTAAATCGGCAGCTTGATGCGGAACGTGGTGCCGCGGCCGACGTTGCTTTCGACCTCGATGGCGCCACCGTGTTCGCGCACGATTCGTTGGACAATCATCAGGCCCAAACCGCTGCCTTCTTTTTTCGTCGTGAAATACGGCTCGAAGATCCGTCCAATCTGCTCCGGCGCGATGCCGTGGCCGGTGTCAATGAAGGAGACGACGACGTGCGTGTCGGTCGCCTCGGTGCGGATGCGGAGGATGCCGCCGTGGCGCATGGCTTGGAGCGCGTTCTTGATGACGTTGAAGAAAGCCTGCTTGAGTTGGGCGCGATCCACGAGTGTTTTTGGCAGGTCGCCGGCGAGTTCCTGTTCGACGAGGATGTCGCGATTGGCCAGTTCGCGTTCCAGCAGCGTGAGCGTCTCGGTGATGACATCGTTGACGGACGCGCGCTGGAGGTCGGGCTTCGTTGGGCGGACGGCGCGGAGGAACTGGGCAATGATCCGATCGAGCCGGCTGACTTCTTCGCGGGCCACGCGGATGTCCTCGCGGAGCCGGTTCGCCTTGGCGGCCGGCAGGTTCTTCAACTCGCGCTCCATCAACTGAAGGTGGATGTTGAGCGAGTTCAACGGATTGCCAATCTCGTGTGCGACGCCGGCGGCCAGCAGCGTCAGCGCCGAGAATTTTTCCGACTCAATCGTCGTCGCGGTGTGGCGCCGCGATTCCGTCACGTCGCGCAGGATGACGGCGAGGCCGGTGACGCGGGCGTGTTCTTCGTCGAGGAGCGGGACGAAGTAGAAGCTGAGGAACCGCTGGCGCGGGTAAAAGACTTCGAGTTCGTGGGCGAGGACTTTGCTCCATTCCTCCTTGTCGGCGGACCAGATTTTCTGCCAATCGAGGTCGCGCAGGTAACGGGTGAGCGGTTCGCCCTCGGCGGAGTCGGCGGGGATGCCAAGCAGGTCGCAGGCGGCGGCGTTGACGTAGCGGATCCGCCCCTCGGCGTCGGCAACGATGATGCCTTCCTGGATGGTGTTGAAAAGGGTTTCGAGAAACCCTTTCTCGCGGGAGAGTTTCAGCACGACGCTCTGGAGGCTTTGCGGATCAATCCGGTCAAGCCGGCCGATCAGCTTGTCGAGGAACGTGGCCTTCATCGGTTCAGAACCAGCCCTTGCGTTTCAGGAACCAATACAGCACGCCCGTGGTGAGGGCGGTCAAACTGAACACCCATCCGTAGGCAGTCAGCGGGTCGCTCATCTCGCGCGGGTAATGGCCGAAGTTCATCCCGTAGAAACTGGTGATGAGAAAGATCGGCATGGCCAGCGTTGCCATGACCGTGAGGACTTTGATGACTTTGTTGACCTCGGTCTGCTGGAGGTTCAGGTGGACCTGAAGGACGTTGGTGAGCGAGTCGCGGAAATTGTCGGCGGAATCGCTGATCCGCAAGAGATGATCGTAGAGGTCGCGATAGTAGGGCAACAGGTGCGCCCGCACCATGCTGAACTCGCCGCGCGCGAACCGGGCGATGACCTCGCGTTGGGGCGCGATGATCTGGCGGACTGTCTGGACTTCATTCTTGACCTTGAGGACCCCGCCGAGGACGTCCTTCGATTTGGCCGAAAGGACCTTGCGCTCCAAATCCTCGATCTCCGCGGAGAGTTCCTCCATGACAGGCCGGTAGTTCTCGACGAGGAAATCCAACAACGTGTGCGCCAACCGGTCAGGTGCGCGCGCGACGGCGACGGAGTTCTTCTGCACACGGTCAATCGTCGCCGTGATGCTGCGCAACGGATCGTTGTGATAGGTCACCAGGAAATCCTTGCCCATGAAGATGTTCAACTCGGTCGTGCGAAATTCCTCCTCGCCGCGCGTAAAATCCACCGCGTGAATCACCATGAACAGGTATTTGTCATACTCGTCCACTTTCGGGCGGTCGCTGGGTTGGATGCAGTCTTCAATGGCCAACGGGTGAAAATTACAGACGCCCTCCAAAATGGGGCGCGCTTCCGCGTCGGTGACATTCTCCATGTCAATCCAGACGTGCAACCCCTTGTCGAACATGACCAGCTTCAGGCTGTCCACATCGAGGTCCCGCCCGACGAGGCTTCCGTTGTTGAAGACGAATGATCGAATCATGGTGTTGTGTAAGTTCGTCACGCTGGCGCGTTTTCAGCTTTGACAACGCGCTTGACTGTGTGCCACGATGACGCGGCCTTGAAATGTTTGCAAGGCAAATTTACAGGAGACAACGAACCATGAACCTCGACAACGTTTACAAAGGCCTCACCATCGCCAACAAAACCAAGCTCGCCCTCGTCGTTTTTGACGGAGTCGGCGATATCGCCACCGCGTCCACCAACTTCCAGACACCGCTCGAAGTCGCCAAGACGCCAAACCTCGACAAGCTCGCCGAGCGTTCCGCCATGGGACGCATGATTCCCGTCGCCCACGGCATCACCCCCGGCAGCGGCCCCGGCCACCTCGGCCTGTTCGGCTACGACCCGCTGGAGTACGAAGTCGGTCGCGGCGTCATCGAAGCGCTTGGCGTCGGCATTGACCTCAAAGCCGGCGACGTTGCCGCCCGCGCCAACTTCTGCTCGCTCGACCCGAAAGGCATCGTCACCGACCGACGCGCGGGGCGCATTGACACCAGCGTTTGCGAGGCCCAGTGCGCCATCATCGCCAAGGCGATTAAGAAGATCGGCGACGTGGATGTCCTCATCAAAGCCGGCAAGGGACACCGTTTCGTCGTCGTGTTCCGTGGCAAAGGACTCGAAGGCCCCTTGACCAACACCGACCCCGGTCGCGAGGGTATGCCGATTGCGACAGCAAAAGGCCCGGCAAAAACAGCGCAAGTGGTGGCAGAATTTCAAAAGCTCGCGTTGCCGCTGTTGAAGAATTGCAAACCGGCCAACGGTTTCCTGCTTCGCGGCATCGCCCACCAGCCAAAGATTGAGACGTTCGAGGAACGCTACGGACTCAAGGCGGCCTGCATCGCCATCTATCCGATGTATAAAGGTCTCGCCCAACTCGTCGGCATGACCAAGATCGAAGGCGCGCACTCGCTCGCCGAGGAATGCCAGATGGCCGTCGAGGCGCTCAAGACTTACGACTACGTCTTTGTCCACATCAAACCGACCGACGCCGCCGGCGAGGACGGCAACTTCGTGGCGAAAGTGAAAGCCATTGAGGAAGGCGACGCCGCGCTTGCCCCGTTGCTCGCCGCCATGCCCGACGTGCTCGTCGTCACCGGCGATCATTCGACGCCGGTGCCGGTGAAAGGGCACAGTTGGCATCCGCAACCGGTGATGATTACCGGCGAGATTGCCGGCTGGGACGGCATGGAGCGGTTCACCGAGCGCGCCGCGAACCATGGTTCGCTCGGCGTGTTCGAGGCAAAGCATTTGATCCGCTACATGCAGGCCAACGCCCGCCGATTCGACAAGTTCGGCGCTTAACGCAAGAGTTGAAGGCGATAGAACCGGCGCGGTTCGGTCTGCGGTGCGGGGTCTTGGACTTCCATGACTTGGCCGGTGCCGGTGAGTGCGTCGGTCAAGTATTGCCAACCATTGGTTTGGAGGTTTGAGCTGTACTGGATGCGGTAGAGGCGGTTTGAGGCGGCTAGGAAACGCAACGTCACGTTGTCCGGCGATGTCCGAACCGCTTGGAGCCAGAAGTCGGTTCCGACTTGGTAATCAATCACACTCTGAATCCAGTCGGCAAACCGCGAGACGCGTGTTGCGTAAAACGCGCTCGGTTTGTCTGTCGTTGTGTCTTCAATGAACGTCCAATTCGTACCGCTGCCGGTGTAGAGTCCACCCATATCCAGCAGGGTGGCATCAAACTGGGTGTTGGTGGTACCGTTTAGGCTGAACGGGCCGTCCACAAGGTAATTGATCCCCGCAAGCTTCCACGTGTTGCTTTCCTGAATGAACACTGCGCCGCTGGAATCACCGACGGACAAGTGGGCTTCATTGGTAAGGCTGTTGCGGTTGAACTCGACTTTCAACAGGGAGTTGCTGACGCTGTCGTAATCCTCCAGCGAGGTCACAATGTTCTCGCCCCAGCGCAGGACGCCGTCGCCGGTCCCCCAGCGCCAACCTTTGAGCTGGGAATTGACGATGATCTCCTCGCCGCGTTGCGTGCCACGCCCAAACACGACAAGGGAGCGGCCAGTTTCATTGGTATTGATGTAAAGCGGCGCGTAATTGGCAAACGTTTCCGCGATTTTCCAAATGCGCAGATCGCTGTTTGGTAAATCGTAGAACGCGATGGTGTGGAACTCCACGCCATTGAGACTGAACCCGTCACCGATGTTGCCGCCGATGTGCTGGGCTGCCAGAAAATAGCGCGGTGCAATTGCCGTGCCAAGATACGAACCCCAATATCCCTGCCACTGCCAGCCGCTGCCGGCGAGAGAGCCGGTCGGCGCGGTAGTGTTGTAACTGGGGTCGTTCGTCCAACTGAGGGTGACGGCACACGCCGGCAGAATGCCACTGGCGATGAGCGTGAACAGAAAAGCGCTCAACAATGTTGGGCGACCGGAACAAAACCGAAACATGACGTGATTTCCTTTGACGGAGAAAATAACCGAACCAAGCCGAAAGGCCAAGAGCAGACAGGTCGCTAAAACGCTTGTATCGGGGGTGCGACTCTGCTACGGCGGTATTGCCATCTGATGACGCCGACCAACAAAGGTTCGTTTCGCCTGTTCCAACTCGCGGGAATCACCGTGTTCCTGCACTGGTCGTGGTTTGTCGTTGCGCTGTTCGAGATTCAGGACCCGGTGAACCGGTACCCTTCGCTGGCGTGGAACGCGGTAGAGTACATCGCGTTGTTCGGCATTGTGTTGATGCATGAGTTCGGCCACGCGCTGGCCTGCCGCTCGGTCGGCGGCCGAGCTGAACAAATCGTGCTCTGGCCGCTCGGCGGCGTCGCCTACGTCAGCCCGCCGCAACGGCCGGGCGCCATGCTGTGGAGCATCGCGGCGGGGCCGTTGGTGAATGTGGTGCTGGCGGTGCCGTTGACGGTGCTTTTCGTTGTGGGGGGAATGCTGGGCTGGTGGCCGAAAGGTTCCGAGGTCCGGATGTTGGTCCTGTCGCTGTGGTTCATCAATATCGGGTTGCTCGTGTTCAACCTGCTGCCCGTCTATCCGCTGGATGGCGGCAAGATTCTTTGGTCGCTGTTGTGGTTTTTTTTCGGGCGCGCCAAGAGCCTGATGGTGGCGTCGGTCATCGGCATGATCGGTGTGGTCGGCGTGATCGCGCTGGCAGTGGCGGCGCACTCCGTCTGGATCGGCATCATGGCGGCGTTCATCCTGCTCAGTTGCTGGCGGGGTTTGCAAACGGCGCGCGTGATGGCGCGGCTCGACAAGTTGCCGCGGCACGACGGGTTTGCCTGTCCGTCCTGCAAGGAACCACCGCAGCGCGGCCCGTTCTGGCACTGTAACCAGTGCGGCGCCGCTTTCGACGCCTTCGAGACGCGCGCCACCTGCCCGAAATGTTCCATCCAGTTCCCAACGACCGAGTGCATCAACTGCGGCGGTCAGAGCCCGTTCGCCGACTGGATCGTCGCGCCGCCTACGGTTTCACCAAGGGATTGACCGGGATCGGCAGCGGCGTGAACTTGAACTTCTGGCCGCCGACGCTCGCCTCAAACATCAGCCCGCCCTTCGCGATGGTGAACACCAACACGCCCTGCTGATATTTTGCGTCCCTGGAAGCGCCTTCGGCGGCGGCCACAGCGCTGGCCTGCGCGCTCATGGCAAACTGGTTGCTGGTGAATTTCGTCAACGCCGCCAAGTTCTCGAAGAAGATCGCCTCGGCATATTCCTGCCCGCCCAACTGGAACCCGATCGTGATCTGCGTCAGCGACGCCGAGCCGATCAATCGTCCCCGCTCGAACACTTCGCCCTTGCCGTGCGCCGCGCCGATGCCGAACGCGCCCTTCCCGACGCTCGGGAAAATGGCGTAGCCGGTCGCGTTGGTGAACAGGGCCTCCATTTTCGGATCGGTCTTCTTGAACAGCTCAATGGCCGCGATGGTTTCCGGTTTCGGCTGCGGGGGCTGGTTCTTGGTGGCAGCCAACGCTGCGGCGGTGACGCCCAGACAAAATGCGAGTGACCAAGTTTTCATGACGCGGTCTCCTTTGCCGCACACTGTAGCGGCTCAATCGCCTGTGTTCAACACCGACGCGACGGCTTCCTGAAGTTTCTTCAACGAGAAAGGTTTCAACAGCAGTTGCGCCCGGCCTTGTCCGCACAACTCCTGCAACCGCGGGCGGAACACCCCGGTGATGAAGATGAACCGGCGCTGCTCCACCGGCGTCACAGCCGTGACGGCATCGAACAATTCGAGGCCGGTCATTCCGGGCATGTCAATGTCGGTCACGATCACGTCGAAAAACTTCTCCCGCGCCAGCGCCAGCGCCTCCGCGCCGTCGGCGGCGGTGCTGACGTTGCCCAGCCCCGCCAGGAACTCGCCGATGACCAGCCGCAACACCGCGTCATCGTCGGCCACCAGGATTCGCTCCTCCCAGACCGGCGGCAGCGCGCGGGTCGCGTTCGGCGGACGGACCTCGGCGGGACGCGACAGCAGATATTCCTCGATGTGGCGGCGGTGTTGTTGGACGACGGAGACAAAGTACTGGAAGTTCGGCGCCGCGCCGCGGAAATGCGCCACGATGTACAGGAACACCTCGTTCCACTCCGAGAACTCGGCGTCAATGATTCCCTCGAGCAGTTGCGTTTCGCTCAATCGTCCGGCGTCCGCCCGGTTCCGCAAGCTGCGCAGCGTTTCAATCATCCATCGGCTGTCTTCGGTGGCGAACTGGAGGCTCGCCTTGGGAACATCATCGGCCTCCCGCAACAATTCGTCAGCGGCTCCCAACAGTTCCAAGTGCATGCCTTCGTCCTTCGAGAGCGCGCGCAGGAACAGCGACAGCGTCGGCTGCGCCACGAAATGGTCAGCCAGATCCGCGTACACACCGCGAGCTTCCGTCTCGAGGGGGCGCAACACGCTGCTGATCTCGGCGATGTTCACGCCAAAAAACTGTCGTGTCGTTTCCCGGCGACACTCTACTTTGGCAGTCCGCCGAGGGCTTTGCCGACGGTCCCACCGACTTTGTCGGAGGCAGCCTTGGCGGCCGCGTCGGCCATCATCTGCTTGATTTGCGCGATGGCGTTATCAATCAAACTCTTTCCCTCCGCGTTGCCTTGCACTTCAGCAGACGCCTGCTGAAGCAATGCCAGCGCTTCCTGGTACTTGCCTTCCTTGGCCAACGCCATCGCCTTCTCGACAGCGCTCCGGGCGCTCGCCGCCATGTCCTTGACGGCCGCGGCTGCCGTGGAAGCGGCGGGCTTGGCTGCGGCTGCCGTGGAAGCGGCGGGTTGGGATGCGACTGCCGTGGGTGCCGGTGATGGCGCGGCTGTTGGTGTTTCTTGTTTCTTGCCACAACCAGAGAGCAGGACAACTCCTGCCAGTGTGACTACGAGTCCTGTGATGATTTTGTCCATGATTGGCCTCCTGTTGCCATCCCACCAATACCACCAAATCTTGCCACACGCAAACCAAGTCATCTGCAACGGTGACATCTTCCGTCTCGCCTCAAGCCACGGGCTGCCCTATGATGCGCCTTGATGCAGGCACTCTTCGCCATCACGGTGTTCCTCGCGGCAGCGTTGTTGTTCGTCGTCGAGCCGATGTTTGCGCGGATGGCGCTGCCGCTGCTCGGCGGCGCGCCCTCGGTCTGGAACACGGCGATGGTTTTCTACCAAGCCACGCTGCTCGCCGGTTACGGACTCGCCCACCTCGTCGCCACCCGGCTCAGTCTGCGACGGCAGGCGCTCGCGCAAATCCTGTTGATCGCCGCGCCGGTGGCGCTGTTGCCGCTCGGCATCAGCGCCGGGTGGGCGCCGCCCGCGGAACGCAACCCGGTTCCGTGGCTGTTACTGCTGATGACGGCGACGGTCGGCTTGCCGTTCCTCGCGC
>Ga0172374_1002071_pt1 | contig 12984 bp, 6 predicted proteins | sample LakKiv3m_FD_114536 | JGI IMG/M metagenome (GOLD analysis project Ga0172374, IMG submission 114536) | Freshwater microbial communities from Kabuno Bay, South-Kivu, Congo - kab_092012_10.3m | ecosystem: Environmental > Aquatic > Freshwater > Lake | place: Democratic Republic of the Congo... | reverse complement strand
CTTTCGGTGCAGCTCACGCACCGCGTTGAAGTACAGAGTGAGCTTGTCGAGCTCGTACCGTCCCTCCCACATGACAGCCCACATGTCAGTGGCGTCTCGTTCACGCTGATACTGCTCGTCCTGGAAGCTCTCCCCTGCGATCTCTCCGAAGGCGCCGGCCTTTGCGAGACGAGTGAGCGCGACACGCGGGTTGCGCCGTGTCCGGGACGCGACCTGCGTCAGGAGGTGACGACAGTCCTGGAGTCGGGCACCCATCCATGCTGTTGCGGCATCCTCAGCCGACAGAGCGCCCTCCGGCTGATCGAATGACAGCGCCTGTGCGCTGCGCAGCTCGAGCACGCCGTACATGAGCCGCCGGAGCGCGAAATTGGCGCCAGTCGCCGTCAGCTCGTCCGAACCCGCACCTCCGAGCGGGAGCATCTGATCCGCCAGCCTCTCGACGCTCTGCATGCAACCCTCGATATCCCCGAACTGGGCATCCTTCACGGCCTTGTCGAACTGGCCGGTTTCGGCGGCCGTCACCATCGTGCTCATCGTTTCCTCCTTCTCCCCCGGCTAGCACCAGAGATGTTCATCGGTCGTCCCGGTCCCGCATGGCCAGCATCATCGCGCGCTCGAACTCGCCGCCGGCGATGTCGTTCCAGTTGTCGAGAGACGCGAGGAACTCGTAGAACTCACCTGTGACCTGGTAGCCGGTCAGGGCCTGCAGCTCCTCCTCTGCGTACACGCGGCTGTCATCGCTCTGTGCTGCCTGGTTGAGCGCCCGCATCGAGTCGGACTCATCGAGCTTGTCGATGTAGAGCACGGACCGGTCCGCAGAATGCAGCGATCCGCCTGCGCCGACGCTGAAGTATCGCGAGTCGCGCTCCATCCAGGCGCGGGCGGCCTTGAACGCCTCGACGATCTCACGGTCCAGCGGGTTCAGCAGAGCACGGCCATCAGCGCGCACGAGCATCTCCCGGCTGATCTGACCACCTGCGTAGATGAGTCGCTGGCGATCGGCAGCGTCCGCCTGTGCCGCGGCGGCCGCCTGCTGCATCTCGAGGTCAGCTTCCCAGTCGCCGTTGTCATAGAAGCCCTCGGGGGCGTCATCGAGATCCACCTCGTCGACGTCCATTCCGGTCTCTTCGGCGACGCTTTCCCGCAGCGAGACGTCGACCAGCTCCATGACCTCGTCGCTGTAGACGTCAGGGTCCAAACGGAGGATGTCGACGTCGGTGTACTCGTAGGCCGCCTGGTACACGGACTTGCAGTCCACCGCGTTCTCGGCCTGCAGCATGCGCTTGGCGAGCATCTTCTCGAAGTCTGGCTGGTTGAGCCGCACGTCGAAGTCGAGCGCGGAGCTGAGCGTCGGAATCGTCTGCAGCGTGTACTCGTGGCCGGGGTGCACGATCGTGTCCTTGAACAGGCGCCACGACATCGGCAGGATCGTCTCGTTGCGGTTCCACACCGGGGAGTCGCCGGCGCGGAGAACCATGCTGTTGCGCTCGCTGATGAAGGCCAGGTCGTTGTACGAGATGACCGGCTCTTCTCGCGTGCTCATCGTGTAGGACACCTTGCCCTCGACGTTGAGTCCCTTCACCAGTCGCTCGGTGTCCTTGGTCACCGTCTTCGAGTCGCGGTAGGCGACGTGGGTGGTTCCGGACATCTTCGAGAGGGTCTCGATCATCGAGTCGTCGGTCGACTTCAAGAAGACGATGTTCGAGGTGTTGCCCTGGACGATTTTGTCGACCGACTCCCCGTAGACGTCGCGGAGCTGCTGCAGGGTCTGCAGGATGATCGTGAACTGCTGGTCCTGACCGAGTCCGATGGAGAGCATGGTCTCGAAGCCGGAGATGCCGTGGCCCTCGGACTGCAGGTTGCCGAGCTCGTCGAGCATGAACCGGGTCTTGTACAGCGGCTTCTGGTCGCTCTTGGTCATGTAGCTCTTGTCGAAGTTCAGATCGACGAGCTGCTTGATGAGGATCAGGATGAGCTTGGCGTACTTCATCAGGTGCGGCGGCGTGACGAGGAACACGGCCTTCGGGTTCTCGCTGTAGCGCACCATCGTCGACACGATCGCCTGTGCCCGGCCGAGCTCCTTGTCCGGCATCCCGAAGTTGATGTTCGTCAAGCGCATCTGCGGGTACGTGGTGTGCCCGGGCTCGTAGACGCCGGTCTTCTCGTTCCGACGAAGTTCGACGAGGATGCCGTTCTTCACGATCTTCTGACCGGAGATGGGGTCGGTGATGTAGTACCGGCCGTTGAGCGAGGTCTGGTAATCCTTCGTGAACCGGAAGTGGAAGGTCCGGATGAGCATGCCGGTCTGCGGGTTCAGCAGCCGCAGACGCAGGAACGCCACGTCCGAGACGAACTTGCCCTTGAAGTAGTAGCGGGCCCAACCCTCGCGGGACACGATGTCCTGGTGCTCGAACTCGGCTCCGAGAGGACGCTCGAAGCTCCCATCCTCGAACGCGTCCCACTTCACCTGCGAACCGACCAGGTGGTCGCGCTTGAGGTAGTTCATGCCGAATCGCACGCCCATGCGACGCGGGAAGGACAGGCCCCCGAGGTCAGTGTTCTGCGAGGGAGCGCCGGAGGTGAGCGTGGAGATGGTCGGGTCGGTGAAGAACGACATGGCGGTGATGGCGATGCCGTAGACGCTGGCAAGCATCTTCTCCGCCGCACCCATCGCGCGCAGGGCGTTGTCGGCGTTGCTCACCAGAGTGCGCATCGAGTTGCGCGGGAGCCCCTGGGTCGCGTTGAAGAACAGGGTGAGCATGTCCAGCTCGTCCTTGTCCTCCCAGAGGAACGCCTTGCGCAGAGCCACCTCCCGCTCGGCCTCGTAGGCGTCGGCATCGAAGTCGCTGGGATCCTTCGGGTCTCCGAACTCGCCCTGCTTGGCTCGCGACTCCAGCGCCTTCATGGGGTTCTTCATCTTCTTCGCCGTCAGCTGCACGAACAGCTGGTAGCAGTTGTAGAGGGTGACCTTGCCCCACATCTCGTCCAGGCGCTTGTCGAGCACCTTCGGATCCATGTTCGTCCGCGCGGCGAACGCCCGCAGCTCTCGCTCCTCCTCGAGGTAGTAGTCGATGAGGCCGTAGGCGGCACGCTTGAAGGCGTTGTTGGCGGCGTTCGGCCACACCGGGTCCTCGCCGCCGTCGAGCGGGAAGAACACGTCGGCGATGTTCTCGACGTACAGGGCGCACTTCGGCGCGTCTCCCTCGCGGGCGGCGTCTGCGGCCATGCCCAGCGGGTTGTAGATGTCGGTCTTCATCGAGTTGATGAGGTTGAACTGCACGACCTGGAATCCGCGCATCGTGGCGCGGACGTAGTTCTTCACGAGCAGCTCACCCTTGGGGTCGTTGATGACCAGGTTGCTCGGCCGCCGCTCGCGCAACCACATGTCGATGACAGGCTCGATGTACGTCTGGCCCTTTCCACCTCGGGTGATGGCCAGCACCATGGTGTTCACCGGGGCGGTGTCTACCAGGTACGCGCCACCGGGGCGCTGAACCTCGTACTCGGGCATCGTCCAGTCGTGGTTGATCAGGTCTGCCACCGTCTTGAACTTGCCGAGCTTGTCGCGATCGGACCCATCCGGGTTGTAGGGGATCGTGGTGGTGTCGTACTTCTTGCGGATCTTCTTGTCCTTCGGCACACCAGAGGCGTCGAAGAGGGCATCACCGAAGGCCTCATCGATCATCGGCAGCGTCCTGGTGACGGCGTTCTCGTCCTCGTCCCGGAGGATCTCCCCCTTGAGGTACTCGACGTCGCCATCCTCGTCGAGCATGTCCTTCTCCGCGCGGACAGAGACGTCGATCTTCTTCAGCCCCTTGTTCGTGAGCATCACGTGGCTGATCATCGAGCTGAATTGCACGTCGGAATGCGCCCCCACGTCAGGGAACCAGTCGAACTTGCGCATCACCTCGTCGGGCAGGGCGATGTGCTGGTCGCCGGCGTACTGGTTGATATCCGTGGTGTCGTTCATCAGGTTCTGTGCATCGAGATTCCTCATGAGGACGGAATGCAGGACGCTGAACGCCATCAGACCGAGCAGGGCCGATGCGCCGACCTTCAACCACGAGAGCGTGAAGAGCTCTTCGAGGAAGCCGTGGGACTTGGCGGTGACCACCGGCGCCGTCTCGGCAGAGTCGCCTTCCTGCTCAGTCGCCGCCTCAGCTGCCTCGCGGTCGATCCACCACTGGGGCGGGTTGTCGACGGCCTCCTGCTGGCTCTTGTAGCAGGGGGCTCCTTCCGGGGTCTCACCGTCCGGGCCGAGAATCTGGTAGCACCAGGTGGTGACGGATGAGCCCTTCTTCTGCAGCTCGTAGTAACCCGTCACGCCTCCGTCCTCCGAGCCGCCGAGACCGAACATCACCATGATCAGCACGATCATCGAGACGACGAACCAGGTCAGGATCGCGACGACCACTCCGACGATCGCAGAGATGACCGTTCGGCTCGTCTTGGTCAGCAGCGGATCGATCTTGGAGCGATCGAGCTGCTGGTGCTCGAAGACGTCGCGGTTGCTCAGCGTCTCGTCCGCGCTGCGAGCTGAGAGCTTCTCCCAGTTCGTCGCCTTGGGGTGGGTGACCTTCTTCGCCACGTTGGTGTTCCCATCGTCGTCTGTGTCTGAGCATCGGGGAGCGATCGGCTCCATACCCGAGAGGCGGGAACGGGGCCTTCACCGAGAAAGTGAGGCCCCGTTCCTTGGGTAGACGGTGCGGCCGGAGAGATCAGGAGACCGGCCGCACCGTCAGTCGAATGGGCAGTCGATCTACTGCCCGTACATCGTGAACGACCAGGCGTAGCCGGCGATGACGCCGACTGCCAGCCCTGCCGCGGTGAGGGTGGACACGAGGAGGACCATCAGGCGCGTCGTGGCCTTCTGAGCGTTCGCAGCCTGCTCGGCGCTCTGCTCGGCGGCCTTCTTGCCAGCCTTGAGCGTCGAGATCTTCTCCTGGTACTGCCCCTCGTACTTCGCTCCGAGAGTGTCGATCTGCTCGCGCAGCTGACTGATGATCGCGCTGCCCGAAGCACTGCGCTCCTTCTCGACGGTCAGGGACGCTTCGTAGTCCGCGCGGCGCCGCTCGAGGTCGGCCAGCGCCTCCTCACGGATACGGGTGAGCTCCGCCTGCAGCTGCTCCTCACGGACACGAGCTTCCTGGCGGGCCTCGCGCAGCTGGTTGGCGTGCTCGCGCTTGAGCACGTCCACCTGGTTCTGGCGAGACAGTTCGTCAGCGAGGACCATCGCCCGCGCGATGTCGTTCTTGCGGTTCTCGTCGATGAACTGGATCAGCTGTGCGTTCCAGCGCTCCAGGAGTGCACGCTCGCCTTCGCGCTGCTCGGCCTGCACCGTGCGGAGGTGCTCGAAGATGCGGTTGGTGCCGACGTCCATCCGGACGCTGGCGTCCTTCCGGCGCAGCTCCAGGACGGTCTGCCGGTCGTGGGCGAACTGCTCCTCGAGCCGGCGGTCGTGGTCCAGAGCGACCTCGGCGAGGTCGCGCTCCAGCTTGGGGCGGTGCTTGTCCTCGTACACCGAACGCGCGTGCGCCGCGGCCTGCTCCGCACGGCGCTGAGCCGCAGCCTCGAACTGCTCGGTGATCTCGCGCCGCCGCTCGACGATCTCCTGCGCGGCGTTGGCGCGGTTCTCGTCGAAATCGCGCTTGGCACCGTCCATCAGGGCCGCGTACTGCGAGCTGGGGTTGTCGGTGGAGACCGCGGACATGGTCGTCTCGATGTGCAGAGCCATCGTCTCGACGTACACCTGGCGAAGCTCGTCGGTGTTGTCGCGGTGCAGCTGGGCCAGCTCGGCGTTCGCCTGGCGGCTCAGCTGAGCGATCTGGGAGCCGAGCCAGTCGGAGGCGTCGGTGGCGATCTCCAGGGCGATGGCCTCGGGCGCCGTGTCGAAAACGCGCTCGAACTCGGCGAGATCGACGACGAGTTCGAGGTCGTTGCTGAGGAAGCGCCGCGCGATGGTGTCGCGGACTTCCTGCTCTTCCACGACGCGGTCGCGGTTCTCGGCAAGATACTGGAAGTAGCCGGCGTCGTCGTCTGCAGCCGTCTCGTCCACCGCGGCCGGCTCGTCACCGGGCTCGTCGTTCTGCCAGGACAGGTCGATCCCGTCGGCCTCGTCGTCGTGGACAAGCTCGGTCGCGGTGCCGGCGAACTGCGCCTCGAACTGTGCTGCGTCGAACTCGAGCGGCGGCTCATCGTCGACGATCTCCCCCGAGGCGATGTCGGCGCCGGTCTCCTGGGCGAGGCTGGCGTAGTCCACCTCAGTGTCCCCGGCGACGTCGAAGGCGTCAGAGAGCGGGTCGGTGTCGTCTCCCAGGAGAGGTGCTCCGAGCCCTCCGCCGCTGGCGGCCGAGGCCCCGACGGAGGCGTGCACGGGCTGACCGTGGAGAATGCGATCGAACTCGCTCGTCTCGGTCTCGGCGAGGTCGGGCTCACTGGCGCCGCCGCCCCATGCCCAGACATGCGGAAGCAGGTCGCTGATGGTCTTCTCGCCGCGGGCGATCGCCTGCGCCTGGGCGAAGGTCGCCTCGACGTCCTGGACGGCGTCTGCGAGCAGCTCGTTGCCGCCGTTCTCGGAGCGGAAGACGACCCAGAAGTAGGGGGCCTCGGTGAGGAGGCTGTACTCGTCCATCCGCTCGAGGGTGTCCACGGTGGGGACGATGCCGAGGAACTCCTCCTCCAGCATCTGCGCGGTGGCCACGACCTGGATCTTGTCGGCTGCGATCAGCTCGATGATCGAGCCCTTGGTCGCGTCGCCCTTCTGCTTCTTGTTCAGCCCGCCGATCTGGTCGACGGACAGCAGCAGGCCGACCCACGAGGTGCCGTTCGGCAGGGCGAAGGTCTCGTTGCGCTTGAGGACGTCGATCGCAGCGCCGATGGCGCTCTCGTTCACGACGCTCGACAGCTGCAGATCGGGCTTGCGCTTCTTCTTGTCCGACCGCTTCGAACTGTTCGAAGCGACCTGGTTGTCGTTGGTGCTCGACGTGTCCTCGGGACCGCCGTCCTTCTTCTTGCGACGAAAAGCCATGGCTGACGTCCTTTCCTGATCTTCTCGTTTATGAGCATAACAGAACGTTTTTGCGGGGTACAGATTCGTGAGAAATCGACCCCTCGACATCACCGCGGAGGCAACGTGACCTTCACCACCGCGTCGCTGACCAGCCGGGTCTTGTCGTCGGACTTGAGGTCCCCCTCGATGTCGACCTGGATGGCGCGCTGGTTCGGGTACCTGTTCAGAAACGCCGCGACAGCTGTGGCGACGTCCTCGGTGAGCCGGCCGATCGCCGCGCGGGCACCGCCGGCGTCCGAATCGGTATCGGTCTTGTCCTCCACGAGGTACTCGATGACCTTCGGCGAGATCATGACCTGCGTGCCGTGCTTGCGCATCACCTCGTCGCGGAACTGCAGCAGCTTCGTGTTCACGATCTGGCGCTGCGTGTTGCGCGAGAGGGGCTGGAACGGCACGATGGCGTCGATTCGGCCGAGGAGCTCGGGCGGGAACCGGTTGTCACCCTGTGTGGTGCTGATCGACCGCCGGAACTCGGCCATCTTGCCCTTGAGCTGTCGGCCGGAGCCCTTGTCGTCGACGTTGTACTGCGCGATCGTCCGGAAGATCTCCGATCCGGCGTTGGTCGTGAGCACGATGTATGTGTTCAGGAAGGAGACCTGACGGCCGTTGGCGTCGGAGAGCCGACCGTCGTCGAGCACCTGGAGCAGGACGCGGGTGATCACGGGCGACGCCTTCTCGATCTCGTCCAGAAGAAGGACGGCGTGGCTGGTGTGCCACACCCTGCTGGTGAGCTCGGCGCGGAACAGATCGAGCGACTCGTCCCGTGCATACTCAGACATGTCGAAGCGGATCAGATGCTGGCGGGCGTCCCCGAACATCAGCTGGGCGAGCTGTTTGGTCAGCTCGGACTTGCCGACGCCGGTCGAGCCGGTGAAGAGGAACGAAGACGCCGGCTTGGTCTTGTCGTGCAGGTCGGCGACGCACAGCTGTAGGCGCTGGGCGACGACGGTGGTCGCCCAGTCCTGGCTGAAGACCTTGCTGTCCAGCTGCTCCTTGATCTTGACCGCGTCGATGCGAAAGGCCACGTTCACGCCCACGGAGTCGAGCAGGACATCGGCGAGCAGGGCGCGGTCGATCTTGCGGTTCTTGGAGCGGTGCCATCCGACCATGGCGTCCAGGACGAGGATCGACTTACGAGGCTGAGTCGCCGCCGGAACGTAGCGCTCGGTGTACTCGTGAATGAGCTCGTAGATGCGATCGTCATAGATCTCGTCCGCTACCCCGTAGCGCCGTGCCATGCCCTTGAGGATCGCGACAGTGGTCGCCCGGTCCGGCGGGCCGACGATGATGCGCTGAAGGCGCTCGACGAGTGCCTGGTTCGGCTTGATGAACTGGTCGAACTCCTCGTTCGTCGTCGCGGCGATGACGCGGATCCCGCGTGTTCCGGAAGCGGCGAGGACCGGCTTGAGCGCCTCCACGGCGGCCGGGCTCAGCTGCACGATCTGGTGGAACTCATCCATGAAGAGCACCAGCTCGCGCTTCTGCTCCCGGCAGTACCGCTCGGCCTCGTCGAAGAGGGTCTTCACGAGCGCGGCCATCTCGTCCTTGTTGCTGAGGCCGGCGATCATGAGGGCGAGGTTCACCTCGAGGTAGTCGCGATCGGTGTCGTGGACGGATGCCGCCTGGACCAGTGCGGTCTTTCCGGAGCCGGGAGGGGCGAGCAGAAGCGCGTTGCACAGCTCGGGTCGGCTCATCGCTGCCATCAGCTTCGAGATCTCATGCTCACGGCCGACGATCGGGCGCTCGGCTGCCAGCAACGGGGCGCAGTACTTCGCCAGCGTCGGATACTGGGTGCTGAGTTCTGTCGCAACGAACAATGTGACCTGCCCTCATTTTTGCTTGTAAACGAGTACAATCGTATCATTCTGCGCGTCTTTCAGGGGAAGCTGTGATTCCCGCGGGTACGCGAAAGGCCGCTCTCCCCGGATGTCCGGTGGAGAGCGGCCTTTCCCCCTCAGCGCTCGAAGCCAGCGACGTCGGTGCTGGTCGAGGCGGGTGTCGCCGGAGCGAGCTCCGGGAATCGTCGCGACGTGCTCGTCACGGGGCCCGCATCCTGAAGCTCCGGGAATCGATTCTTCGCCTTCGCCGGCACCTTGACGGGGGTACGGGGATCCATGCCGTCCGGAAAGCCACGGCTCCCGGATTCGGGGTGAGCGATCCAGAGTCGATTGCCCACCTCTCTGGCCGCCGCAGCCAACTCGTCATGCGTCAGTCCGGCACCGTCGACCAGCATCTGGGCCGCAGTCGGGGAGATCTGAGACATGCGGGGAAGCTCCGCGACGAAGCGCCGGGCGTCCTCCTCACCGGTCGGGAGCCTGGGGTTCTCCTGAATCGTCCCGCCGGCGATGAGTTCTCGCTCCAGAGTGTTGCTGCAGAGCTCGTGCAGCTGCAGATCCACCACGTCGCTCTCGTACTTCTCCATCAGGACCGCACGAAGGGGCGCATGCGTAATGCCTGAGATGCGCTTATGATCTGCTTGCAGATCTTCCCGTCGACGTCCCTCCTCCTCACGGAACCGCGCAAGGCGATCCACCGGGGACTCCACCGCCACCGCGACGTCGACCGGTGCCGCCGGCTTCCCCACGATTCGCTGGAGCAGAGTCCTGCGAGGCGCTTTCTGATCAGCCATGTCCCCTCCTCTCAGCGGCTGTAGCCGTCATCCTCGACCTCGCGGTCGGCTGTGCGAGGGGGTGTCTCCCCGAGTTCGGGGAACCGTGCTGCGTTCCCCGTCGCCATTTCGACGTCCCGCAGCTCAGGGAATCGGTCCAGATGCTCGGGCTGGCCCACGATCCCCTGCTCTGCCGCCTCGGCGATCTGCGCGAGCCCGCCGATCGGTGATGCCGCGCTCATCTCCTGGGAGAAGCCGCTGACGAAGCCGCGCGTCGCCGTGCTGGTCGCGCTGTCGTGCTCGTCCCCGGACGGCGCCGGCAGATGCTGACCAACGAGGGATGCCGTGTGGATAAGCCCTGATACCGGAACGTCGGGGCGTCGTGAACGGTGGGGCTCCTTGTCGAGTTCGTCGAGATTCTCCCGGTGGAGCTGCGCCTCACGCTCGAAGTTGATCGCCATCTCGGAGTCCTTCTGTGTTGTGGGGCTCTGTGCCCCTCGTCGCTGTGCCATGTCACTCCTCGTCTCAACGACCGAAGGCCCCGTACCGGAGGATTCCTCCCTCGGTACGGGGCCTTCGATGTTGGCTTAACCCAGCTCCGGCTCGTCGGCCGAAGCCTCGACGCCGCCGGCGCCGACGAGGACGGGCTCGCCCTTGGCGGCTTCCACCTCGACCGCGGGCTCGGAGGCGTTCTTCGCGGCCTCGCGCGCGGCCTTGGCCGCGTTCATGGTCTCGAAGATGCGGGCACGGATGTCGCGACCGTCCGGCGTCGGGAGCACCGAATGCTCCGAGGCCTCGAGGGTCTTGGTGTTGGCGATCACGTCACCGTTGCTGACCAGCAGGTCCGCCTTGATGCCGTAGATCTTGCCGACGACCGTGCCGTCCTCCTTGGTGAGGTCGGTGACGTTGTCGCCGGCCGCCTCCTTGATGGCCTCGAACTGGCCCGCCGAGTAGCGAGCCGAGTTGTTGTACCCCGAGGGCGACTTCTCGTCCTTCTTGGAGACCAGTGCCAGGGTCGTCTGGCCGGCGGCGCGACGGTCCTCCGGGTGGATGCGAGCGTCGAGGTAGTGCGTCGTGATGACGTCGTCCTTCTTCGCCACGCGGTTGTCGTACGCGATGACGACGAGGTTGACACCCTTCATCGAGCCGGCGCCGTGGGTCTCCTTGCGGAAATCAGCCATGATGTTCTCTCTTCTGTGCGTTCGGGTCGGGGCTTGTGCTGGTCCGACCATGTTGGTTTAGGTAACGCACCCGAGATGCCCCCTCGAGTTCTTCGAAGTTACCACAAAGACACTCGTAAACAAGCAGATTCGGCGTTATTGCTCATATACCGGTCAACGAAGCGAATCGCCCTGCCCCGGCGTCGGCTCGGGTTCGAGATCGGGCAGCGGCTGACGCACCGCGCGGTCCACCTGCTCGGTGAGCTGTTCCGCCAGATCCGTGCTGAGAGAGACCGTCTTACTCCGTCGCGCGATCGCTCGAACGCGAGCCAGCTCGGCGACCTGGCTCAGGAGCATCGAGTTCGGGTCGGCCGTGATCTCCTGCGCCAGCTGTGACATGCTCCGCACGTCGCTGACGGGAAGCTCGTCGATGGCATCCTCCTGGCCGGACGCGACGAGGTATTCGATTGCCGCGTCGAGCGCCTGCGTACGTCGTCGTGCGGCATCCACGAAGGTCGCTCTGGTTCGGCTGCCGACCTCGACGTCACGGGAGAAGTCGTAGCGCATGTGGTGCAGATCGAGACCCTTCACTTCTTCGAACGGGTACTCCGCTCCGGGCGTGACGGTGGCTTCGTCGCGCCCCGATGCGGGATCGCTGGTGATGCTGAGCTTCAGACCTTTGCCGGCGAGATCGACGCGGAGATCGTCGACCTTTCCGGCATAGGTCGCGCGCATCCGTCGCACCCGCTCCTCGAGGACGCGCATGGAGTTCTCATCGCCAAGGGCCACGTGGCGGCCACCGGGCTGCCCATAGATCTCGCGGCCGACACGCTCCGCCTCCTGGGGGTCCTTCATCTTCCGAAGGGACTGGTCGCGTCGCATGGACTCGAGCGAGATGATCCGCTCGCCGTACTCAGCGACCTCGGACCAGTCCTTGTACCACTCCGCGCTCGGCGGGGTGAAGGCGAGGAACTTTCGGTACTTCGACGCCACACGTGCGTGATACTCCTCCTCCTCGACGTAGAAGTCGTAGACAGCCTTGGAGGCTGCAGCGGCCCGCCCCTGGTCATCGGCCGCTTCCCAGGCCCGCACCTGCTCGTGGAAGTGCTGCCGTTGCGTGTTGTGGTGCTCCAGCCGGGTGGCGAAGGACCGCATCCGGAATCCGAATCCGACGAGATCCTCTGTCTCGTCCTCCTCAGCGTGGGCGCGCTGAGCGAGTTCCTCGTAGTCCATGCCCATGGCGTCGAGCATCGGGGTGCGTACTCGCAGAGCGTCTTCGGGGAGCTGGCGCAGCAGGGCATAGACGGCGTTCACGCTGCGCTCGAGGATGCGTCCCTCGCCGACGTCGACGAGCTGCTGCCACTCTTCGGGCTTGAGCCCTTCCGCCTTGCGGCGGTGGTCGGCGTACTCCCGAACACCCGCCATCGCCTGGGTCATGGGCGACCCGGGTCGGCCGAGCACTTCCTGCACGAGCTGGTGCACGATGCGGTTCGGTTTGCGCATTGACGGGTGGTTGCTGCTCGACCGCCACAGGCGGCGGTCTTCGGGCAGGCATGCCAGCAAGAACTGCGGGAGGGACTCGCGGAGCATCTGCTGATGCGCCCAGCGCTTGACGAAGGTCGTGACATTGCGGCGTTCGTATCCGACGGCGCTGGTCAGGTGCCTGACCGTCTGCTTCTCGTCCAGCCAGGCGTCGACCCCGCGGCGGAGGAGGCTGCGGGCCCTCGCGCTGATCTTTCCGCGCTGGGTGCCGTCGGGTGCCAAGCTGCCACGGCCGGCATCGACCATGGCGAGGTGACAGTGCACGTGTTCGGTGTCGACCTGGATGACGGCCACGTAGCGGAGGTCGTCGTAGAGCATGCGCCCCATGCGATTCAGGCCATGCATGACCGCCAGTCGGAGCTTCATCTGGTCGATGTGCCCGCGGTAGTCGCCGCGCTTCTCGCAGACGAAATCCTCGGGGATGATCTTGTGCTTGCGCAGGTACTCCTGGTCGAACGACAGCACGGTCTTCATCACGGTGTGACCGCTGTCGAAGAGACGCTGGATGTCGGCACTGGCTGCGTGCAGCTGCTCGTGGGACAGCGAGACCTGGTCGTAGCCGAAGGCCACTCCCCCTTCGCCCTGCGCGGCCGCCATCTTCCTCT
>Ga0172374_1002070_pt1 | contig 12985 bp, 10 predicted proteins | sample LakKiv3m_FD_114536 | JGI IMG/M metagenome (GOLD analysis project Ga0172374, IMG submission 114536) | Freshwater microbial communities from Kabuno Bay, South-Kivu, Congo - kab_092012_10.3m | ecosystem: Environmental > Aquatic > Freshwater > Lake | place: Democratic Republic of the Congo... | reverse complement strand
GCGGAAGCTGTGGATGGATCACCTCCTTTCTAGGGAGAACCGATAATAATCCAGAGTATTGCTCGTGAAGTTATTTTCCGTCATTGGAAAATAATGAGCAGTATGGTTATTATCCGCTGGTCGAATCCTGAATTTATTCAGGACACAGCAAAGGCCCCAACCGAGCCAAATAATCGGCAGGCGTGCAAGTATACACGCTGTAGACTCTCGGACTAATCGCAAAAGATGGCGATCTTGTTGAACACAAACTGCTGCAATTTTTATTGCAGTTTTTTTGTCTATGAAAGACCAAAAAAGTGTCGTGGAAGAAAGTGCGTTCCAGGGAGTAGTCCAAAAAACCACTAGAAAGACTAGCGAGTTGTTAGAGGATTTTTTGGAATATGCGCGCTATGAGTTGAATTTTTCTCCGCAGACGATCATAAAATACAGAGATTCTCTGAAATCTTTTGTTAGGGATATAGGAGATAAGCCGGTGGAACAATATGAAGTCCAAGAGTTTGTCCGGCTTAAAAAGTTAATGATAGATAGGGGATTAAGCGAAGCGAGAATATCCAGCGTTGTTTACGCTGTCCGGAGCTTCTTGCTTTATTGCAAAAACTTTTTGAATCTGGAAGTGCTGAATCCCAAACAAATACGCCCTCCTAAAAGATACCGGAGGGAGGTCATATTTTTGAGCAAAGAAGAAATAGAAACTTTTATAAATACGATCAACGTCAGTAAGTGGAACGGATTACGATTTAGGACGCTTGTGGAAGTTTTATTGGGAACAGGTATGAGAATCGGAGAGGCTTTGTCCCTTAACCGGAGAACGATAAATTGGGAAAAGAGGGAGGCTAAAATCGTTGGCAAAGGGAACAAGGAAAGGACGGTCTTTTTTACCCAAAGGTCGCTGGACTGGATAGCAAAATACTTGGAGAGGCGAAACGACGCGCACGAGGCTATTTTTGTCACCAGGACGCCTGTTAGCCGGCTTTCAAGGGACGACATATGGCGATTCTTTGATTACCACCGGAAGGTCGCTAAAATACACAAAAAGCTTACTCCTCACATACTCCGGCACACGGTGGCGACTAACTTGGTCTTTAATGGCTGTCCAATCGTCCACGTCAAAGAGATTTTGGGGCACGAGAGGCTAGATACGACGTGCAAATACTATTTAGGGGTGGATAAAGAGCAGGCAAAAAAGGCTCACAAGCAGTATCTGGATTTCGTGTAATAAATCATTGTTTTTTAAGCGTTTAAGATGTAAAATAAAAACATATGAAAATCCGGAAAATCAACAAAATAAGTGAAGTAGAAACGGAAAAAGACAATAGGATATTACGATTGGAGAAAGAAATAGAGCGCTTAAAAAAGAACTTTAAAAAACAAAAATATGGACTTATTTGGGCTGATGTTCCAGAGGCATTTGAAGATGATGTGGAAAATAAACTGCCGATCCTAAAAGAAATTCCAAAACTGGCAATTAAGAGCAAGGATAACAAGCCAACTCATCTTTTGATTGAAGGGGATAATTATCACGCTCTTACTTGTCTTAACTATACTCATAAGGGGAAAATTGATGTTATTTATATTGATCCGCCATATAATACTGGTTCGGACGGTTTTAGGTATAAAGACAAAAGAATATTGGATAAGTTTCCAGATGGAACAGAAGTCCCGAAAGATAGTCCATACAGACACAGCTACTGGCTGTCTTTTATGAGAAAAAGATTGGAATTGGCAAAAGATTTATTAAAAGAAACTGGGGTAATATTTATTTCAATTGGGAATGATGAAATAGCGCAGCTAAAATTGCTATGTGATGAAATTTTTGGAGAGAAAAGTGAGAACAATGTTATCCATTGGAAAAAAAATCAGAAACCTCAAAACGCTTCTAAAACTATTTCAGAATCTGCTGAATATTTACTAGTTTATTTTTCAAAAAAACCTATAAAACTCGTCAGATCTATGACTGGCACCAGAACAGACGAAAAAGGATCATATAAACCATCGCCGCTTTTTACTTTTGATAAAAGACCAGTAAGAATGCAAAATATCCCAGCTGGAACTCCAATAGAAGCTAAAAAATGGGAAAAGGGCAAAATTTTTGGTGCAAGAAATAAACTTGCTTATATAGAAGTAATTGATATTCCAATTATAAAAAACGGTATATTGCAAAATGATGTAAGAGTAAATGGTCAATGGAGAAAAACCGAAACAAATGGAGAATATCAAAAGGTAGTTAAAGAAGGTCGTCTCTTTATTAACTCTAATGGATTTCCAAATGAAAAATCATATAGAGATGAAAATTCAAAAAATGTTCATACGAATCTATGGTTAAACGCTGGTTTTAACGAAATGGGTAAACAAATGCTGGATCAAATTATTGGCAAAGCCAATATGTTTTCATACCCAAAACCGGTTGAGCTGGTTAAGGAAATTCTTAAATCAATAAACAATCCAGAAGCGATTGTTTTAGATTTTTTTGCTGGTTCTGGAACGGCAGGTCAGGCGGTAATGGAAATAAATGAAGAAGATAATGGAGCAAGACAGTTTATTTTAGTGACGAATAATGAGAGTAATATAATGACAGAAATTTGTTATCCAAGAGTTAAAAAAATAATTAACGGGTATAATTTTAAAGGCAATGAATCAGTTATTTTATATGAGAAAAAATTAACTTTTAGTGGATTAAAAAATTCAAAAGAAATTGTAGATGAACTGGATATGATTGAAAGTGAAAAAAAGAATGAAAAGTGGAAAAAATTTGTGAGAATCATTGAAGAAAATAAAATTATTTTAAGAGCAGAAAGAATGATAAGTTCAAAAAAAGATGGACTGGGCAATTCAGTCAAATATTATAAAACTGCTTTTGTTGGTAAAAATAACATACTCAATGCTAATGACAGAGATAAATTAGAGTTAGCTCATAATGCCGGAGAATTATTAGCATTAGCGGAAAACACTCTTGATTTAGTTAAAGAGAATAAATGGTTCCAGATTTTTGAAAGTAGAGATCAGTATATGGTAGTTTATTTTCAAGAGGGAATGGATAAATTTGATGATTTCATAGAAGAAGTTTTAAAACTAAAAAAGCCAGTTGCTGTGTATATCTTCAGTTGGGAAAATGAAGAAGCCGTGGCTGAATTTGAAGATCTGGATCATATCAAAGTTAAAACTATTCCCCAGCCAATCTTGGAAATTTATAAACAAATATATAACCTTATTTAGTTATGAAGATTTTTAATCCATTAAAATTTCAAAGAGAAGCAATTGACAATCTTTTAGATGTCTTTGTTGGCACTTGGAAAATTGATAAAAGGAAGTTGCCAATAGTTTTCAAAGCTCCTACAGGAAGCGGAAAGACATTTATGGCGGCTTACTTTATTCGTGGTCTGAATCACTTACCGCAATGGAAAAAAGACAAGGCTTTTATCTGGATTACTTTTAGTGATGATTTGGCAATGCAAAGCCGTGATAAATTTAGGGAATACTTTGAGAATAATTTGGAAAATAATCTTGTGACGGTAAGCGATATAAATCGGGGAAAGCTTTACGAAAACGATATTTTATTTATAAATTGGCAGAAAATTGTTTCAAAAAGCGCCGAGAGTAGGGTTTTAAGAAGACCGGATAATGAGGAAATGCGGAAAGAATTCGGTAAGTATTGGGAGGATTTTCTTGAAGGGACAAAAAAAGATGGGCGGGAGATTATTCTGATTATTGACGAAGCTCATAAAAACAAAGGAACGGAGTTGGCACAAAATGAAATTGACAAAATTGATCCAATAATTATTTTACATATTACTGCAACTCCCGAAGATCAAGATGAATTAGAATCAAGGCGGATAAATAGTTTTGTGGAGGTTGATAGGGATCAAGTTTTTGAGCAGGGGCTTATAAAAGAAAAAATAGTGGTTCAAACTGATGAAGATTTGAAAAAATACAAGGGCAAAGACTTGGATGAAGTTCTGCTTGATTTAGGTATGGAAAAACGGGAACGAATAAAAGAAGAATTGAAAAAAATGGGTAAATCTATCAACCCACTTATGCTTATTCAGCTCCCCAATGATGATAAATCTTTGATAGATATGGATAAAGAAACAAAGGAAGAAGTCGTTTCCAATTATCTGAAAAAAAGAGGCGTAAAAGAAAAGAATGTAGCTAAATGGTTTGATGGAAAACAGGAAAATATGGATTATATAACAGAGAATGATAGCGATATTGATTTTATGCTTTTTAAGCAAGCGGCTGGAACTGGGTGGGATTGCCCGCGTGCTTGTGTGCTGGTTATGTTTAGAGAAATTAAGTCAAATAAGTTCTATGTTCAAACGGTTGGAAGGATTTTGAGAATGCCAGAGCCACAGATGAAGGATGATTACAAAGACAAAGCTATTTTGAGAACTGGATATTTATTTACTAATTATAAGCGTGAGCAAGTCGCTATTCCTGATCAATCAAATAAAAACAAGCCAAATACTAAATTTTCCAATATAAAACTTGGAATTAAAAATATAAATCTAAAATCGGCTTACATATCGCGCATTGATTATGGGGATATTCCAAGATCTTTTAAGTTTCAGCAGAGTTTTATAAATTCTCTTAATAACTTTTTTGGGATTAAAAAGGATGATATTTTAGGTAAGGCAGCAAAAAAAATGGAGGACAAGGGCATTGATCTAAATAAAAAACTGACCAATAAAATTATTGTTAACGCACAGTTTAAGGATTTTGATCAACTGGATTATGATTTTAGGAAAAAGGGCAAAGATCTTGAATTGGAAATGTCAGAAAATGATGTGGAGAAAACCTTTAATTATATTTGTTATCAGTTATTACAAGAACAAACAGATGAAAAGGCAAAATTTACTAATATCGCAAGGTCGTGGAGTGTTTTGAAGTCCGGAATAAGAATTTGGTTCAAAAGAATCTTGGGAGAGGATAGTAATAACTATTATAGAGTTTTTATCAACGATATTAACAAGGGTGCTGGTAGCAAGTTTAGACCTGCTATTACGCAGGCATTAAAAGATTTTAAGCCGGAGGCGCAAAAGATATTGAAAAAGAAACAACAAGATCACGAAGAAAAAGAAGCTTCGGATTTTTCTATACAAGATGAGTATTCATATACAGATGATTATATTGAAGAAAAGCAAAAGAATTATGTCTTGGATAAGTTTTATGTTCTTGCAGATTATTTAGGACGAGATAATGAAATAAAATTCAAGGATTATATTGATAGCAAAAATGTTGAGTGGTGGTTTAAGAACGGAGATTATGGCAAAAATTATTTTGCTATAAAGTATTTTAATACTGATGATAATAAGGACGAATTATTTTATCCCGACTGGATCATCAGATTTAAAGGGGGAAAGTTTGGAATTTTTGATACCAAAGATGGCGATACTGCTAAATCACAAGAAACAAAAGACAAAGCCAAAGCGCTTGCCTTAAAGCTAAAAGAGCTAGGCAAAAACTATTTGGGCGGTATTGTGGTTTTTGAAAACGGCATCTGGTATTTTAATGCTTCGGAAAAATATAATTACGAAAAGGGGAAAGTCGGAGAAGATAAAAATTGGAAAAAATTTGAGGAATTATTTTAATTTATTTTTAATAATATGAAAGTATCACAATTACTCGGAGCAATAGATGAGTTAGAAGTAGTTGTTCCTGAATTTCAAAGGGAATATGTTTGGAATTTAGAACAAGCAAAGGAACTGATGGTTTCTTTATTTAATGATTATCCCACTGGAAGTATTCTAACCTGGGAAACCAATAAACCTCCTGAAATTAAAAACAATGCAGTTAAGAGAGAAAAGACTGGATGGATTCACGTTTTGTTGGACGGACAACAGAGAATGACTACACTTTATCTATTTATCAAAGGAAAGATACCGCCTTATTATACTGAAAGAGATATAATGAATGATCCGCGCCATCTATACTTTAATTTACAAACTGCGGAATTCAATTATTACCAGAAACAAAAGATGAAAGACAATCCATTCTGGAAGTCAGTCGTTGATTGTTTTAACGAAAAATTTGACGCTTTTACTCTGATGGAAAGCTTGGACATTGAAGATAGTAAGGATAAATTAAAAATAGGTCAAATTGTCAATCAAAATCTGAATAAATTGAGGAGTATTTTTGAAATGGATTATTATGTTCAATCAGTTCCGCAGGGAGTTGCAATTGATGAGGCAATTGATATTTTTGATAGAGTGAACTCCAAGGGAACAAAGTTGACGGATGCGGAGCTTGTTCTAACTCATATTGCAGGAAAATGGTCGCAGGTGAGAAGGGAAATGAAAAACAAAATCCAAGAGTATGAAAAAACTGGATTTGTTTTTGAGTTAGATTTTTTGACCAGATGTATGGTTGTATTGCTGACGGGATCGGCATTATTTGAAAAAATGACAAGCGACGTTTACCGAAAAACAACAGATGAGGAATATAAAAAAGTATGGGAAAAACTGGTAAGGATATTTAACTATTTAATCCCCATATTAAAGCAGTCGGCTTATATCGGTGGGGGTGATGATTTAAGCACCAATAATGTTTTAGTTCCAATGGTTGCTTATTTATCCGCAAGAAACGGATCTTTTGGCAATAATGATAAAAATAATTTTCTACGGTGGATGTTTCTTGCTTTAATTTGGGGTAGGTATAGCGGGCAAACGGATCAGCGTTTAGACAGAGATGTTTATCTTTCCATAAATAGTCAAAATCCGATAGATGATCTGGTTAATGAGATTGAGGATCAAAGGGGAAGAACTGAGATAAAACCGGCTGATCTGGAAGGTAGAGGTTCTGGAAATCCGCTTCACAGAATGCTTTATATTGTTTCAAAATTCAATAAAGCCATTGATTGGGCTAACGGAGGATCATTGCAAGACACGCTGGGGGACTATTATAGCATACATAGCCATCATATTTTTCCTCAATCATTTCTATACAAAAATGGTTTTGATTCAGAAAATCATTTAGACAAGAAAAAAGTTAATGAGATTGCAAATCGTGCTTTTATAACCAGAGATACTAATTATGACATTTCTGATAACGCTCCAAAAGAGTATCTAAAAGAAATAAAAGAAAAATATCCTGATGCCCTGAAACAGCAATTTATACCCGATGATGTAGAATTATGGAAGGTGGATAATTACGAGAACTTTTTGGTGGCGCGGAGAAAACTGATTGCAGATTCAATAAATTCATTTTTGGAAAGCTTCAAAGGTAAGGCAGAGGAAGAAAAAGAAGCGCTTGATTATAACGAAATAATATCAAAAGGTGAGAATAATTTTGTTGAGTTTAAATCATCTTTGCGGTGGGATTATGAAAATGGAAATGTAAATAAGGTGATGGAACATGTAATCGCTAAAACCCTATCATCATTTATGAACTCCGAGGGAGGCAGGTTATTTATTGGAGTTGATGATAGTGGAAATGTTCTAGGTGTGGAAAAGGATTATGAAACTCTGCGAAAAAAAGATAAAGACGGATTTTTGTTGCAGGTTATTCAAGTTATAAATCAATACCTGGGAAAAGAATTCCATCAATACCTAAATCAGGAAATTATTAAAATCGGTGGGAAGGATATTTGTGTGGTGGAGGTTGAAAATAGCGATATGCCGGTATTTGTTAAGAATAATGACAAGGAGGAATTTTATATTCGCGCTTCCGCCTCGTCACAGCCGATGAATATGAGAGAGGCAAGTGATTATATAAAAACCCATTGGGATAATCAATAGTTATAATTTTACCATTTGCTCTAAAACAAGCCTTATGTATCGCTTTTCGTGATCAGTAAAGTTCGGATTATCAAAAAATTTAAGTAGTGTTACCTTGTTGTTTGAGTTCCGGAAAAAACGGATAAAAAACTCAATGTCATTATCCACAATAGCCTTGTGGATTTTTTTCTATTTCTGAAACAAGCCCCCGATTTTTTAAGTGAAAAAAATAAAAACAACCATAGTAATGGCTGCTCCAAAAACCGTAATAATTTTTTTTACGTATAGCGAGGCTAATCAACACAAACGCGCGGATCCATTTCACGTGGAGATTTCCAGTCAATATTGTGCTTTTCTTTTAAAATTCGTTTCTGCGCCGCCCAAATACAGTGACAGCGCGCGAAGCCCCACCCAGGGCACTCTTTCTCTGCCTCAATTCTGGCTTGCTCAATAATGTGTTTATATTTTGGATCGCTTTCCTTTGGATCTGCCGTTAAGCTTAGTCGCCTTTGCAATAAGGTTGACATTTTATTTTCTGAATTAGTTAGCTGTTGTCTGTCTGATACTCGCTCTCCATTATCGCTAGCGTCGTTCCTACCGGCTCCTTGTTGAACTCGGACGTCCTCTTGACCACTCTCTCTAACCCCTCTTTGTTCACTTTCGCCCACTTGTAAAGCGCCGGAAACCGCTCCGGTGTTATCTCTTTGCCGAGTATTATAATTGGATCGCTCATAAATTAAATCTTTTTTCTATTTTTTTATATATAAATACTATCAATACTGTTATTGATAAGGAGGATAAAATCAGGGGAGCTTCCAGTCCGGCTTCGTCCATGTGAAAAGTTTTAATGGAAATAAGTATGGAAATAATAAATACTGCAATTAACAGAATTGTTTTTTTAATATATGTGATAGTTTTTTGCATAATAAAACGACCTAATAATTAAGTCGTCAGGAAGTTCTCTTATAGAGGACGCCCGACGGATACCACGTTAAAGGAAACACCGAAATGCTCCAATCGCGTGCGCCGAGCGCCCACCAAAGGTCACGATTAGAGCAAAAACTGCATTTTTTCGGTATCTATTTTTAACGTGGTATCACCTATAATTTATCATCAAAGACACTTGGAAACAAGGTCTCTTGACGATATTTGTAGGTATGATAAAATGGGTATAAGTTAGTTCCATTTTGCAGTAGTAGAAACCCTCCTGGGGGCGTGTCAGGCTAAAATTTTCCGTAGAGGAATTAAATATACGTTAAGTGTATTTAATGTTACTCTCCGGTCTTTTTGTTTTAAAGAGGTCAGTAGCAAAATACTGATCTCTTTTTTTATTGCAACGACTAAATTTGTAAAAATATGAGATCTATCAAAAACCAAGCCAAAAAAACCTCTGTAAGCGAGCAAGAGGAAAAAATAGTGGAGCTTTTAAGTAAATGTCCGCATTTTAGCGGTTGTTCACAGAACCTTTGTCTGCTGGATTTAGAGCTGAATTTGAGAAGCGGGGGCAAACAGGACAAATGCCGGTATATGAGAGAGCCCAAAGTGGCAAGGATCAACGGACGGGAATTTGTGTCCGGAGGAGGGGTTATGCCTAATGCCCCCTTGCATCTAGTGCCTAGCGATAATCTAAAATGGCTAAATGTTTCCTCCCAAGCACGGCGGAACAAGTTAAGGGCAAATCAAAACATTTTACCAAAATAATACACTTAATAGCAAGGCTATGACCAAGCGAGTAGAGGAAAATTTTAATACTCAAATAATAAAATGGCTTTCAACTAAACCAATAGCCTTTAACCCTTATCTGGCTAAAATTTCAGGTAAGGCTACGGCTGGCTTGTTTATGTCCCAATTACTTTACTGGTGGGGCAAAGGTTCGGAGGAGGACTGGATCTACAAGACAATCGATGAGTTTAGTGGGGAAACCTGTTTAACAAGAAGCGAGCAAGATACAGCAATAAGAATATGGAAACAACTTGGAATCTTGGAAGTTAAGAAAAAAGGCATACCTCCAAAAAGACATTTCAAAATTGATATAGAAAGGCTGATGATCTTACTAAAAAGTTACGTAGACGATCCTGCGAATTACTAGTTATAAAAAAATAACCGACAAAAAAATCAAAAAAGGCATAGAGTTGTGCGAGTAAAAAACTACGGATCAAATAAAAAGTAACCTATACCTTATGCATACCTTATCCATAAGCCTGCGAAAAGCCGCACATTGTTTAGCTGGATTTGGTAGATTAATTTGCGTAATCGGACAAAACATTACAATAGATTACTAACAAAAGATTACAGTCAGGAGAAAGCTACTAACAGTAGCCGCGAGCAAATTAAAAATTTGCTCGCGTTCTCTCCTTTCTTATTGGAAAGCCATGATCAGATATAAGCTATCGCAAAGAAAATTGGAGTTCGCGCGGCATTATTTGGACTATGAAAGGCAGTATTCGTTGGCGCTTGCAGGAAATGCCTACCGGTGCGCCCGGCGATCCGGATACAGCGAAAGTTACGCAAAACGAATAATGTGGCGTTGGAAATGGGTTGAGTTGGCAAAAATGTCGGAGAAGCAAGGTCTTATTTTGGGGGAGTGGTTAAAAAATTGCATTTAAGAAATATCAGAATATGTTAGCAAATGCTAACTATTTAGGGTAAAAACAATAACTAGTTGTAAGGTATGGATCGCGAAAATTTGAAATTAGCGGAGAAGGTTTTCAGAAATGCCAGAATAACCGGCGAGCTTTCTGATTCGTCTATAACTAAATATCGTGATTCAGCCAAAAAATTCTTTTCGGTTGTCGGAAAAAATGTTAGAGCTCTGGAAATCAATGATTTTGACGAATTTATTTTAGCTATGAGAGATAACGGGGCAAGTAATTCCAGGATTGCTAACGTGATCTCGGCGATTAAATGGATTATCAGTCGGTTGCAAAACGGCGGCATAATTGAACGAAAGTTAGACTTGGAAAAGGTCAGAAAGCCCAAGATCGGGAAAAAAGAGGTCACTTACTTAACCCAAGAGGAAATCAGACTATTTTTAGCAGCCATAGAAAGTGACGGGGCTAGTGGTCAAATCAGACGATTTAGGGCGAGAGCTTTCTTTTTCTTTCTTTTGAGAACCGGAGCAAGAATAGGGGAAGTATTATCGGTAAACATAGACGATCTTGACCGCCAAAATAAAGAAGTCCAAATAATCGGAAAGGGGAATAAGCCAAGGACTTTATTTTTGACGGACGACCTATTAGCGCGAATTGATCAATATCTGTCATTACGGAGTGACGCGAATAAAGCTCTGTATGTTTCTTTAAACGGAAAATCGCGTTGGCAGCAAACAGACGCTGGACGATCGTTCCGGCGATACAAAAAATTGTCCGGAATTAAGAAAAAGATTACTATCCATACGCTCCGGCACACTTTTGCCACTCAATATCTGGCAAAAGGCGTTAAAATAAACGAAATCCAGTTTCTCCTCGGACACGCTGACATTAACACTACGCTGAAATACTATATCGGATCCATTGAAAAACAGACAGCCAAGCGTATCATACAGGATAAGCATTTTGATTTTATTCCGGAATCTGTCTTAAAATCCTCGGATATGCAGTAGAAACAACTTCTTTGTAGGGAGTAATAAATTATGCAGGATAAACACTATTATTTTTTTCCGGAATCAACGCTTGAAATTCTCAATTAGTTGTATTAAGATTATCTTACCAATGAATATTAAAACTAGGGTTAAGCTTTATAAGGATTTAGAGAAAAAAAGGGGAAATCCCCTTATTGTTTACGTTACCTCCCAAAGAGGTGGTGCTTTTGGCTCAATGGCTAGTGATTCAATAAACGAGCTTATAGACCAAATGCGAGTATTACCTGAAAAAATGGAAGCCATTGATTTTTTAATTGAATCAACGGGCGGTGATGGTTTGACAGCTTGGAGAATAGCCTTTTTATTGAGATCAAAAGCGAAAAAAGTAAATATTTTGATTCCGCACTCTGCATACAGTGCGGCGACAATGTTAGCTCTCTGTGGCAACGAAATTATTATGGGTAAATATGGTTGCCTTGGCCCAATAGATCCGCAGATTACCGTAAGAAAAAAAGATGGATCAATCCAACAGTTTGCCTATGAGGATATAGTTGCTTTTCTAGATTTTACCAAGAAAGAGGCTGGGCTTACGGAGCAGGCGTATATAGAAAGTGCTTTTAAAATACTTTGCGATACTGTTGATCCGTCTGCTTTGGGCCTTGCGAGTAGGTCATCGTCGCAAGCTGTCTATATCGGCGAGAAATTATTGCAGAGCCACATGGAAAATTCGGAAGAAAAGATTCAAGCAAAAAGCATTGCAGAAAAACTTAACAAAAGTTTTTTTAGCCACGGCCACTCTTTAAGTAGAGAAGAGGCAAAAAACATCGGCCTTAATGTTGTTGAACCGGACGCGGAAACGGAAAATATTATGTGGAAAATTCACGAGAGTTTTAATGAGGAATTGGAAGCTAGAAAACCATTTAATCCCATATCAGAATTTTTGTCTGATCCTAATGCTGAGCCTTATTTGAAATCTCCACCACCTCTACATTTACCGTCCCAAATAGATCCAGAAGTGGCAAGGCAAATGATGATTAACCACATACAACAACAACTTTCAATTACGACGCCGGACGTTGTAAGGGAATTAAAATACGCATTTTTAGAAAGCACCAGAAAAGCATCGGAATTTACAGTTAAAACAAAAATACTTGTAACGCGCACAGCGAATATGGATTTTATTAGTAATGCAGTTGTGCTTGATGGCGGCTGGAAAAGCGTTGAAATAAAGGAAGAAAAAAATGATAAAAGTGTATTAGAGGATAAGAAAAAAAAGCAATAAAACTATGCAATATAGCTTCGCAGATACAAATATACCGCTAACTCCTCATCAAATAGAATCAACAGACGAATTGGCGGTCAGAAAAACCGAATCAAGAGGTTCGTGTGTTTCTGGCAGATCATTAGATCAGCAAAAGGAAATGTGCGAACGAGAAATTGAAAAAAGCGAAATTGATAGACAGATAGAACAAAATAAATCATAGGGAAAGACATTGAAAGTTAACAACTTAATTTTTGCATAATAATTGCAGCTTAAGATCACGGTTTTTTGCGTGTCCGCGTTGTTCGCAAACACCTCCTTTCTAGGGAGAACCGATAATAATCCAGAGTATTGCTCGTGAAGTTATTTTCCGTCATTGGAAAATAATGAGCAGTATGGTTATTATCCGCTGGTCGTAACTCCGATTTATCGGAG
>Ga0172374_1002068_pt1 | contig 12987 bp, 11 predicted proteins | sample LakKiv3m_FD_114536 | JGI IMG/M metagenome (GOLD analysis project Ga0172374, IMG submission 114536) | Freshwater microbial communities from Kabuno Bay, South-Kivu, Congo - kab_092012_10.3m | ecosystem: Environmental > Aquatic > Freshwater > Lake | place: Democratic Republic of the Congo... | reverse complement strand
TGACGATCGGCATCGGCGGCTGGGGCCCGCGGCGCAAGCCGATGGCCCTGGTGCGGGCGATCCTCCGCTCGGACCTCACCGACCTCACGCTGGTCTCCTGGGGCGGCGCCGACGTCGGCCTCCTGGCCCGCGCCGGCAAGATCCGCAAGCTGGTCTACGCCTTCGTCTCGCTCGACTCGGTCCCGCTCGAGCCGAACTTCCAGCGCGCCCGCCAGGAGGGCACGATCCCCGAGATCGTCGAGCTCGACGAGGGGGTGTTCCAGACCGGGCTGCGCGCCGCCGCGCACGCACCGTCGACACCGCAGCCGCCTCGGCCGCCGCCGGGACGACGCTCGCCATCACGACCGAGGAGAATGCGCGATGACCGCCACGCAGGCGCTGAGCGTCCCCGAGAAGATCCGCCGCCGTCGCGGAGCCGCGGGTGGCACCGCCGGCATCGGCAGCCGTCCCGGGTTCCTCACCTACGGGCTCCTCGCCGCGTTCATCATCGGCAGCGCGTATCCGCTGTGGTGGTCGGTCGTGGTCGCCAGCGGCACGAACGCCACCCGCGGGGAGACGCTGCCCCTGATCCCCGGCGGGAACTTCCTCGCCAACGCGGCGCAGGTGTTCGACGCCATCCCGTTCTGGCTCGCCCTCGGCAACTCGTTCCTGATCTCGGGCATCATCACGATCTCGGTCGTGACCTTCTCGACGCTCGCCGGCTACGCCTTCGCGAAGCTGCGGTTCAAGGGCCGCGACGGGCTGATGATCTTCGTGATCGCCACGATGGCGATCCCGACGCAGCTGGGCATCATCCCGCTGTTCATGCTGATGCGCGAGCTCGGCTGGACCGGCTCCATCGGCGCCGTCATCGTGCCCACGCTCGTCACCGCGTTCGGCGTCTTCTTCATGCGGCAGTACCTGGTCGACGTGATCCCGGACGAGCTGATCGAGGCCGCGCGCATGGACGGGGCGAACCAGTTCCGCACCTTCCTGACCGTGGGGCTTCCCGCGGCGCGACCGGCCATGGCGATCCTCGGCCTGTTCACGTTCATGACGGCGTGGACGGACTACCTGTGGCCGCTGATCGTGCTCTCCCCGCAGAACCCGACCCTGCAGACGGCGCTCAGTCAGCTGCAGTCGGGCTACTACATCGACTACTCGATCGTGCTCGCCGGTGCGGTGCTCGCGACCCTTCCGCTGCTCGTGCTCTTCGTGGTCGCGGGTCGGCAGCTGGTCAGTGGCATCATGGCGGGCGCGGTGAAAGGATGACCCCTATGACCCGCCCCTTCCCCGAGAACTTCCTCTTCGGCGCCGCGACGGCCGCCTACCAGATCGAGGGGGCGGCGTTCGAGGACGGCCGCACCGCGTCGATCTGGGATGCGTTCGCCCGGGTGCCCGGCGCCGTGATCGGCGGGGACGACGGCGATGTCGCGTGCGACCACTATCACCGGTATCCGCAGGATGTCGCGCTCATGAAGGAGCTCGGGCTGCAGACGTACCGCTTCTCGACCTCGTGGTCGCGGGTGCGTCCGGACGGGGGAGCGGTCAACGCGGCCGGTGTCGACTTCTACCAGCGCCTGGTCGACGAGCTCCTCGCCGCTGACATCCTCCCCTGGCTGACGCTGTACCACTGGGACATGCCGCAGGCGCTGCAGGAGCGCGGTGGATGGGCGGACCGCGACACGGTCGACCGCTTCCTCGAGTACGCGGGGACCATGCACGATGCGCTCGGCGACCGGGTGAACGTGTGGACCACGCTGAACGAGCCGTGGTGCTCGTCGTTTCTCTCCTACACAGGAGGGGAGCACGCCCCTGGCCACACCAGCATCGCGGAGGGGCTGCTCGCCTCGCATCACCTGCTGCTCGCCCATGGCGCGACCGTGCAGGAGCTGCGCGGACGTGACGCCTCCCTCAACCTCGGCATCACGCTGAACCACACGGTCGCCGATCCCGCCGATCCGCAGAACCCGGCAGACATCGACGCCGCCCGGCGCGTGGACGGGCAGTTCAACCGCTGGTTCCTCGACCCGATCTACCGCGGCAGCTACCCGGCCGACATCGTGGAGGACATCCGCGCGGTGGACGCCGACGCCCTCGCGCAGTTCGAGGCGGCCGTCCGCGACGGCGACCTCGAACTGATCTCGCAGCACATCGACACCCAGGGCGTGAACTACTACCACGGCGACCTCGTGTCGGGTACGGCTCCGGCAGACGCCCCCGTCTCGGGTGGACCCGCGACCGCCCGCCCTGTGCGGAGTCCGTACCCGTCGAACGAGGGCATCCACGCCGTCGAGCGAGGACTCCCGCGCACCGCGCAGAACTGGGAGGTGCAGCCCGAGGGGCTCACCCGCCTGCTGCAGCGCGTCTGGACGGAGTACGCCGAACCGGCAGGCACCGTCCTCTCCATGACCGAGAACGGCGCGGCCTACGACGACGTCGTGGTGGTCGAGGACGGCGAGAAGCGGGTGCACGACGCCGACCGCACGGAGTTCTTGCGACTGCACCTCGGCGCGGTACTGGACGCCGTCGACGCGGGCGTGGACGTGCGCGGCTACTTCTACTGGTCGCTGTTCGACAACTTCGAGTGGGCCTGGGGATACGACAAGCGGTTCGGCATCGTGCGCGTGGACTACGACACCCAGGAGCGGACGGTCAAGGACTCCGGCAGCGAGTACTCGCGGATCATCGCGGCGCGCGCGCTCTGATCCGCGGTTCCGGTCGGACGGAGGGCTCCGTCGACCGGACACGACGACGACTCCGCGATTCGATCGCGACCCGAGCCGCGCCGACCGGTGAGAATGGGGCGATGGAAGAGTGCGTACGTTGATGTCGCCCCGAGCGACCATCGAAGAGGTGGCATCGGCCGCGGGAGTCTCGCGGTCGACGGTGTCGCGCGTCGTGAACGGCTCGACCGCGGTGAGCCCGGAGGCCCTTGCCGCGGTGCGCGCCGCGATCGACGAGCTGAACTACGTCCCCAACCGGGCGGCGCGCTCGCTGGCGTCGCGGCAGACGCACGCGATCGCCCTCATCGTCCCGGAGGACACCACGCGCTTCTTCGGCGACCCGTTCTTCGCGGCGATCGTCGCGGGCATCACGGGCGCGCTGGGGGGATCGGACTACCTTCTCAACCTGCTCATCGCGAGCGACGATCCCGGCGACAAGATGACCAGCTTCGTGCGCAACGGCGGTGTGGACGGGGCGCTGATCGTGTCGCATCACACCAGCGACGCGTTCATCGACCGGATCGCCGATGCGGTGCCGGTCGTGTACGGCGGTCGACCTGTGCGGCGGCACGAAAGCGACTACGTCGTCGACGTCGACAATGTGACGGGCGCCCGCAACGCCACCCGTCGGCTGATCGAGATCGGTCGCACGCGCATCGCGACGATCTCCGGGCCGCTCACGATGGTGGCCTCGGAGGATCGCGTGCAGGGGTTCCGGGACGCGCTGGCCGAGGCCGGTCTCACTCCGTACGCGGAGGAGGAGGGCGACTACAGCGAGGGCAGCGGCGCCGAGGCCGCGCGGCGTCTGCTCGACGGCGGACGTCCGGATGCGATCTTCATCGCGAGCGACCTGATGGCACGGGGAGCCATGACGGCCCTGCGCGCCGCCGGCGTCCGCGTGCCCGAAGACATCGCGGTGGTCGGCTTCGACGACTCCTCGGTCGCCCTCACGACGGACCCGCCCCTGACCACCATGCGCCAGCCGATGTACGCGCAGGGTGAGGCCATGGCGCAGGTGCTGCTGTCCCGCCTCGCCGGTGAGGATCCGCCCATGACCACGATCCTGCCGACCGAGCTCGTGGTCCGCGCGTCCGCCTGACCCTCTCGCTGGGACCGCCCGTCCGGCCCCCTGACCCTGGGGTGAACACGGGCGCGCCCCTGGCGCCCCCTCCGGGCCAGGGACGCACCCGTGCGTCTGTGCTGCACAACTTCGGAGTTCCGCGCCGACGCGCCGGGCGCCCGGGCGGATGCTGCGGCGTGTCGCCTCCAGTCTCCGAAGTTGTGCGGGGTTGAGCGCGTCAGCCGAGATCGAGAGTCGCGCAGAAGGTCATAGGTTGAACAGGCGTTCAGTAAGTAATCTATAGGGCAGGGGGCGATCGGCGAAAACGAGCGGTGGAGTCGGGAGAGGTGGATGCCCATGGCGCGCTCCGACGAGCACAACCGCCTGGCCCGGGAACGCGCGAGGGAGCGGATCCTCCAGGCGGCGATCGAGGTCTTCGCCGAACGAGGCGTCGCCGGTGCCAGCATCGCGGGGATCACCGAGAGAGCCGGCGTCGCCCAGGGGCTGGTGAACTACCACTTCGGCGGCAAGGAACAGCTGGTCGCGGCCGTCATCGATCGGTGGTTCGAGACCGTGCTCGGGTTCGCCCGGGTCGAGGGGACTCCCGACGAGATGCTGGCTGCCGTGATCGACGGGGCGCTCACGGCCACGGCGTATGCCATCCCGCTGCAACGGGCGGTCCTCGCGATGCAGCAGCAGCCGGCGACGCATCGGCTGTTCGCCGAGTCCGAGGCGCGGCACGAAGCGGGAGCGACCGCGGCCGAGGATGCGGTGCGGGATCTGTTCCGCGCGCGCGGCGCCGCGGACCCCGCGCTGGAGGAGATCATGCTCCGGAGCACCATCGAGGGAGTGTTCGTGAAGTCGGCCGTCTTCGGCGACACCTATCCCCTCGAGGACGCACGGCGCTGGCTCCATCGCCGCTACGGGCTGCCGGAACCCCGCGCGGCCATCGCCCCGCCGGCTCCGCTCCGCGACGGCGAGCCGCGTCCCCGCGCCACGGCGGCGCTGCGCTCCGAGGGTCCGGTCGCCGGTTCGCCCGCCTGACTCCGTCCGCACAGCCGGACCCGGTCGACAGCGACCGGGTCCGGCTGATCGGAGGAAGCTCCGGCGGAGGATGTCAGTTCCCGTACAGGGCGACCACTCCCGCGACGTCGACCCCCGTCATCGACAGGTCGTCGGAGGAACCGTTGCACTGCGGGTAGTGCATGATCGACGACGAGTCGTACGGCGTCAGCGGACGCCAGTTGTTGTCCTCGAAGCAGGTGCCCGCCTCCGGGCGGGTGTGCTCGTGCCGGAAGCCGAGGACGTGACCGAGCTCGTGGCCGAGAACGTTCGTCGGCGTCCACGAGGAGCCGGGCGTCCAGATGGAGTCGTCGATGAGGACGTTCTGCTGGCGCTCCGGCGAGCTCGGGAAGAACGCCCGCGCGATGTACTGCGTGGTCTGCACCGGCTCGACCGAGAAGAGGACCGAACGGTTGCGGGTCGTGCAGTTGCCGTCCGCGCTGCCGACGTAGACGAAGTCGATCTTCGACGACGCGGACTCCCAGAGCGCGGCGCCGCTCTCCATCGCGTTGGCGACGTCGGCGTGACGGGCTCCGAAGGCGGTGCTGACGCAGTAGGTGAGGTTGCTCACCTGGGCATCCGACCAGCGATCGTCGACGTTGTTGACGGTGTTGACGATCAGGCCGTCGTTCAAGGTCACGGGGCCGAGGAGCTGCTCGTAGAAGTCGCGCAGCTGGCCCTTGTTCGCGATGATCTCGTCTCCGTTGACGACGTAGGCGCCGTCGACATCTCGGAACGTCGACGCCTCGAACTCCTGATAGGTGGGGATGTCGTCGGCGTCGGGCGCGGTGTTCGCGGCAGCGGGGATGACCGTGCCGAGGCAGAGCGCAGCAGCCGCGGTAGCGGCGAACGCCAGTCTTCTCGTGAATCGCAAAGCGGTAGTCCTTTTCGATCGGAACGATCCGCACGCCCCCTCGACGTGCGGCCCTCGACCGGAGAGCCGGGCGACTCTGTGCCGCGGATCCCGTCGAAGTCCGCTCACGGTAAGCACGCCGTCCATGCGGCGGCAAGCGATCTCACGGCTCGTTCACAGATTTCTGCACTCAGGTCAACAATCACCGAGACATGACTGGTCGAAAGGGTGAGCCGGCTTTCGCTGATGGTGCCGGGTCAGGCGTGACCCATGCGGGCGAAAGCACCCAGCACGCTGCGCTCCGAGGCGGTGAGGTAGCGCTCGAGCTCCTCGGCCGCGGCGTCGGGTCCCCGTTCGAGCAGCGCTTCGAGGACGGCGCGGTTGCGGCGGACGAAGGGCTCGTGCAGCGAACGGGGGTCGTCGATCTCGAGGAACACCAGCCGCAGCTCGGCGGCCACGTCGCGGTAGGTCCTGGCGAGACGGGCGCTGTCCGCCAGGGCGACGATCGCGTCGTGGAAGGCCATGTTCGCGCTGCCGACCCGCTGCCAGTCCTCGCGCGGGAGCTGCTCCTCGGACTCGGCGAGCGCGTCGCGCATCCGCTGCACCGCGGGGTGCTGCGGCTCGGACTGGCGCAGCGCCGTGCACTCGATGACCCGCCGGGCGCGGTAGATGTCGATCACGTCGGCGATGGTGGGCGAGGCGACCGAGACGCCGCGGTGGGGGATGTGCTCGACGAGTCCCTGTTCGGCCAGGACGCGGAACGCCTCGCGGAGCGTGTTGCGCGACACGTCGAACTGCTCGGCGAGGGCCGATTCCGACAGGCGGGATCCCGGCGCGAAATCCCCGTCGATGATCCGCTGACGAAGCACGTCGGCGAGCACGCCCTGCTGGTTCATGCCTTCATCGTAGGCGGGCGTTCGCCGGATCGTCTGCCCGGGAGGCGAGGATGCACACACGAAAGCAACGGCGTTGTAGCACGGGCGTAACATTATTGTTGAACAATCGGGCTGTATCCGTTCTACACTGGGGGTCACCCGACACCCACCAACGACGATGGGAATCCCCCTCCATGTCTGAACAGTCCACTGCCTCCCTCTCGCCGGAGGACGAAGCCCGCGTCTCCGTCGCCAAGAAGCGCGCAGGCCGCAGCGCCGTCATCGGCGCCATCTTCCTCATGGCCACCAGCGCCATCGGCCCGGGGTTCATCACGCAGACGGCGACCTTCACCGCCACGATGGGGGCGGCCTTCGCCTTCGCGATCCTCGTGTCGATCCTCGTCGACATCGCCGTGCAGCTGAACATCTGGCGCATGATCACCTCCTCCGGCAAGCGCGCTGGCGAGCTCGCCAACAGCGCCATCCCCTACTCCGGACATGTGATCGCGGTGCTCGTCGTCATCGGCGGCCTGGCGTTCAACATCGGCAACATCGCCGGCGGCGGCCTCGGCCTGAACGCCCTGCTCGGCATCGACCCGAAGCTCGGCGGCGTCCTCACCGGCGTCCTCGCGATCATCATCTTCCTGATCAAGAAGGCGGGCCGCGTGATGGACATCGTGCTCGTCGTCCTCGGTCTGGGCATGATCGTGATGACGCTGATCGTGGCCTTCGTCGCCCAGCCGCCGATCGGGGAGGCCCTGCGTCAGACCTTCGTCCCGGACGAGCTGAACTTCGCCACCATCACGACCATCGTCGGTGGCACCGTGGGCGGGTACATCACCTACTCCGGTGCGCACCGTTACCTCGACTCCGGGCACACCGGGCCGCAGCAGGCCGGTCCCGTGATGCGCGCGGCTGCGAACGGCATCCTCGTCACGGGCATCATGCGCTACGTCCTGTTCCTCGCGATCCTCGGAGTCGTGGCCTCCGGCGTCACCCTCGATCTCTCCGGTCAGGGTGCGAACCCCGCGGGCCAGGCCTTCGGCGCGGTGCTCGGCGACGCCGGCCTGCGCATCTTCGGCGCGATCTTCTGGGCCGCGGCCATCAGCTCGGTCATCGGCGCCGCCTACACCTCGGCGACCTTCCTGTCGACCTTCGCGAAGCGGTTCACGGGCGGCTGGTCGCTGCAGCTCGCGACCGTGGCCTTCATCGTCGTGTCCCTGATCGTGTACCTCTCGATCGGCACCGCTCCTGCCGCGATCCTCGTCTTCGTCGGCGGGTTCAACGGCCTGATCCTGCCGATCGGACTGACGGTGTTCATGTACATCGGATGGTTCCGTCGCGACCTGCTCGGCGCCAAGAAGTACCCGCTGTGGCTGCTCATCGCCGGCACGGTCGTCACCCTGCTCACCTGGTACATGGGTGTCGTCTCGGTCGGCCCCATCTTCGCCTTCCTCGGAATCGGAGCGTGATCGCATGACCTCCATCGACCTGAACTCGGACCTCGGGGAGAACGTCCCCGATCGGGTCGTGAGCGATGACGAGAGCATGCTCCGTCTCGTCACGAGCGCGAACGTGTCCTGCGGCTTCCACGCCGGAAGCCCCGAGGGCATCCGGGAGACCCTGGCCTCCGCCGTCCGGGGCGGGGTCGTGATCGGCGCCCACCCCGGTTACCGGGACTACGAGAACTTCGGCCGGACGAAGGTCGACATCGACTCGACCACCCTGCAGGGGCACGTCGAGTATCAACTCGGCGCTCTGCTCGGACTCGCGGCCGCGGTGGGCGGACGGGTCGCGTACGTCAAGCCGCACGGGGCGCTGTACAACACGATCGCGCGCGACGAACGGCAGTCGAAGGACGTGGTGGCGGCGATCCGCGCGATCGACCCGAGCCTGGTCCTGCTCGGTCTCGCCGGCGGGGTCGTGCTCGACGTCGCCGAGAAGGCCGGTCTCGCCGTGGCTGCCGAGGCTTTCGCCGATCGCGCCTACCAGCCCGACGGCCAGCTGGTCTCCCGCACCGAGGACGGGGCGGTGCTGCACGACCCGTCCGAGGTCGCCGAGCGCATGGTGCGCCTCGCCTCCGACGGGGTGATCCGCGCGATCGACGGCACCGATGTGCGGGTGGCGGCGCAGTCCATCTGCGTCCATGGGGACAGCCCCGGCTCGGTGGAGATGGCGGCGGAGACCAAGCGCCTGCTGCAGGCCGAGGGCATCACGATCGCACCCTTCGTGCAGGCCTGACATGAGCGTCCTCGCCACAGCGCAGCAGCTCGCCGACGCCCGCGCCGCCCGTGCCGCCCATCGCGCGGGCAGCGCAGCGCCGACCAGCGGCGTCGCACCCGGGCTCACCCAGGCCAACCTGATCGCCGTGCCCGCCGACTGGGCCTTCGAGACGCTGCTGTACGCGCAGCGCAACCCGAAGCCGTGCCCCGTGCTCGAGGTCATCGAGGAGGGGCAGGTCGAATCCGCGCTCGCGCCCGGCAGTGACATCCGCACCGACATCGGCCGCTACCGCATCTGGCGCGACGGCGAACTGGCCGAGGAGGTGGCCGACGCGCGCGCGGCGTGGGACGAGCACCCCGACCTGGTCGCGTTCCTGATCGGCTGCAGCTTCACCTTCGAGACCGGCCTCGTGCAGGCGGGCATCCCGATCCGGCACCAGGAGCTCGGTCGCAACGTCCCGATGTACCGCACCTCCGTCGACTGCGTCCCTGCCGGTCGGCTGCGGGGGGAGATGGTGGTGTCGATGCGGCCCATCGCCGCCGATCGGGTCGCGGACGCGGTGCAGATCTCCGGACGCACGCCCGCCGTCCACGGCGCTCCGGTGCACGTCGGCGACCCTGCCTCGTTGGGCATCGCCGACCTGTCGCGCCCCGACTTCGGGGATGCGCCCGAACTCCGCGACGGCGAGATCCCGGTCTTCTGGGCGTGCGGCGTCACCCCGCAGGCGGCGATCATGGCGTCCAAGCCGCCGTTCGCCGTCACGCACGCTCCCGGATACATGTTCATCACCGACGTCCCCGATGCGGAGTTCCTCGTCTGATGCGCATCCTCACGGCATCCGACCGGGCCCTGCTCGTCGAGGCGCACGACCTCGACGAGGCCATGCGGCTGAACCTCGCCTGGGACGGCGTGCCCGGGGTGGTCGAGCGCATCCCCGGCGCACGCACCGTGCTCGTGCGGTTCGACCCCCTGCGCACCTCCGCGTCGGAGCTCGCCGCCGTGCTCGCGGCGACCGAGATCGGCACCGGAGACCTCCCGAGCGCCGGCGAGGTGACGGTGCCGGTCCGATATGACGGGGAAGACCTCGACGAGGCCGCCTCTCTGCTGGGCGTCTCGGCGGACGAGCTCATCCGCCGACACCTGGCCGCCGACTGGCAGGTCGCCTTCTCCGGCTTCGCGCCCGGCTTCGGATACGTGGTGAGCGGGGATCCGCTGTTCGACGTGCCGCGACGATCCTCTCCGCGCACCCGCGTCCCCGCCGGTTCCGTCGCACTGGCCGGGGCCTTCACCGGGGTGTATCCGCGGGAGAGCCCCGGAGGCTGGCAGCTGATCGGTCGGACCGATGCGGCGATGTGGGACATCGACCGCGATCCTCCCGCACTCCTCTCCCCTGGAGCGCTCGTGCGCTTCACCCGCGCCGAGCGCGACGCGATCAGGGCGGGATCGGGGTCACCTTCTTCTGCGGGCGGCTCGAACCCGCGCGACGACCGGAGCGAGGCGCCCACGCCGTCCGACGATCCGCGCTCATCGGCGGTGGAGGTGGTGCGCCCCTCGCTGCAGCTGCTGGTGCAGGATGCCGGCCGCCCCGGTTACGCGGCGCTCGGCGTCTCGGCCTCCGGCGCCGCAGACAGGCAGGCGATGCGCGACGCGAACCGGGCCGTGGGCAACCGAGCCGAGGCCGCGGTGCTGGAGAGCGTCGGCGGCGCCGTCCTGCGCTTCCACGGCGAGGGTGTCGCCGTCGTCACCGGTGCCGTCGGAGACCTGCTCCTCACCGACGCCCATGGAACCGGCCGCGACGTCGCCCCCGGAGTGCCGTTCGCCACGGTCGACGGCGACGAGCTCACCCTCGGCCACCCGAGCCACGGACTCCGCTACGTCATCGGCGTCCGCGGCGGCATCGCCGCCGCACCCGCGCTCGACAGCCGCGCAGCCGACACCCTCGCCGGGCTGGGGCCGGCCGCGCTCGCCGCCGGCGACGCGGTCGCGATCGGCGCCGACGCCCCGCACTCCGTCGAACCGCTCCCGGTGCCGCGCGCCCTCCCGGCTCCCGGCGACCTGGTCGACCTGGAGATCACGCTCGGCCCCCGGGACGACTGGTTCACGCCCGCTGCGCTCGACGCGCTCACGACGCAGGAGTGGACCATCACGCCGCGCTCCGACCGCGTCGGCATCCGGCTCCACGGCGACGTGCCGCTGGAACGATCCCGCTCGGGAGAGCTGCCCAGCGAAGGGGCGGTCACCGGGGCGATCCAGGTTCCGCCGGACGGGCAGCCCGTGCTCTTCCTCCCCGACCATCCCCTCACCGGCGGCTACCCGATCATCGGAGCCGTCACCGATCGCAGCCTCGACCTCGCGGGCCAGCTCCCGCCCGGGGCGCGGATCCGCTTCGTCCTCAAGGAGTCCTCATGACCAAGGTGCTCATCGCCAACCGCGGCGAGATCGCGGTGCGCATCGTCCGCGCCTGCGCCGAAGCCGGATACACCTCCGTGGCGGTGTACGCCGATCAGGACGCGGATGCCCTGCACGTGCGCCTGGCGGATGAGGCTGTGGGACTGGACGGAGACACCGCCGCCGCCACGTACCTCTCCGTCGAGGCGCTGCTCGACGCCGCGGCCCGGTCCGGCGCCGACGCCGTGCATCCGGGATACGGCTTCCTGTCCGAGAGCGCAGCGTTCGCCCGTGCGGTCGAGGACGCGGGGCTCGTCTGGATCGGCCCCTCGCCCGAGAGCATCGACGCGCTGGGGGACAAGATGACCGCGCGCCGGATCGCTCAGCGCGTCGGCGCTCCTCTCGCCGCGGGCACCGACGAGCCGCTGTCCGGCCCTGCGGAGGCGGTGGCCTTCGCCGAGGAGCACGGACTGCCGATCGCCATCAAGGCGGCGTTCGGCGGTGGCGGACGCGGCCTGAAGGTGGTGCGCGAGCTGTCCGACGTCGCCGAGGCCTTCGACGCGGCCACCCGGGAGGCGGTCGCCGCGTTCGGCCGGGGCGAGTGCTTCGTGGAGCGCTTCCTGGAGAGTCCGCGGCACATCGAGGTCCAGGTGCTCGGCGACGGGGCCGGCGGCGTCGTCGTGGTCGGCGACCGCGACTGCTCGCTGCAGCGCCGCAACCAGAAGCTCATCGAGGAGGCACCGGCCCCCGGCTTGACGGCGGAGCAGCGTGCGCGCTTCCACGACGCCGCGCGGTCGATCTGCGCCGAGGTGCAGTACCGCGGGGCGGGGACCGTGGAGTTCCTGCTCGCCGCCGACGGCACGATCTCCTTCCTCGAGGTGAACACGCGCCTGCAGGTCGAGCACCCGATCACCGAGGCCGTGACCGGAACGGATCTCGTGCGCGAGCAGTTCCGCATCGCGTTCGGCGAAGGCCCGTCGTTCACCGACACACCGGAGCCCGCCGGGCATGCCTTCGAGTTCCGGATCAACGCCGAGGACCCCGGGCGCGGATTCCTGCCCAGTCCCGGCCGCGTCGATCGTCTGCGCATCCCGGGAGGACCGGGTGTGCGCTGGGACAGCGGGATCGAGGAGGGCGATGTCGTGCAGCCGGCCTTCGACTCGATGATCGCCAAGCTGATCGTGCACGCCGGATCCCGGGACGACGCGCTGGTGCGGGCCCGATGCGCCCTGCGGGAACTGACCGTCGAGGGGCCGGCGACCGTCATCCCGTTCGACCTGGTCGCTCTCGACGACGAGGCGTTCGCGACCGACACGTTCGCGGTGCACACGCAGTGGATCGAGAGCACACTCCTGCCGAAGGGCGAGGTGCAGTCGCGTCCGGCCGCGGTCCCGGATGCCGCGCTGCAGCGGTTCCCCGTCGAGATCGACGGTCGTCGCGTCATGCTCGGTCTGCCGGTGGCGCTGCTCGCGGGATTCGCCGCGTCCGGGAGACCTGCGGACGCGGCACCTGCTGCTGATCCGTCCGAGTTGCGCGCGCCCGTGCCCGGAACGCTGGTCCGCTGGCTGGCCGATGAGGGTGCGAGTGTCGCCGAGGGCGATCCGGTGGCGGTGCTCGACGCCATGAAGATGGAGACGACCGTGACCGCGCACCGCGCCGGCACCCTGTCGCAGCGTGTCGCCCTCGCCGCCGCGGTCTCCGCCGACGCGGTCCTCGCCACCATCGCCTGACTTCGGCCGGGCTCCCCGCCCCGGCCCCCCCCGCCCCGCACGCACGCGGGAGTGCGGGACACGGGAGTGCGGGTGGGGTGAGGACTACTCG
>Ga0172374_1002067_pt1 | contig 12988 bp, 15 predicted proteins | sample LakKiv3m_FD_114536 | JGI IMG/M metagenome (GOLD analysis project Ga0172374, IMG submission 114536) | Freshwater microbial communities from Kabuno Bay, South-Kivu, Congo - kab_092012_10.3m | ecosystem: Environmental > Aquatic > Freshwater > Lake | place: Democratic Republic of the Congo... | reverse complement strand
GAAGATCGTGGAGGCCGTGAATATTAGGCGCATGCTGAAGAGCGAATCCTCCTACCCATTCGTGCAATTCGAGAGCGTGCCGGAGATGAAAGGCAATGACCTGCTGAAGCCCGTCATTGAAGCGATCCGCGACCGAACCGTCCTGGAGATCCTGCACCAGCGGTTTGATTCCGACAAAGCCTACCGGCATATCGTCCACCCCTACCTACTCAAAGAGTATCGAAACCGCTGGTACCTGATCGGTCTGAACGAAGAGTTGGACCAGATCCGCACCTACGGACTTGACCGCATCCTGGAGATCAAAGAGGATTCCACAGTAGAATTCAGGGAGAGCGGTTTTGATCCGGAGAGATATTTCCGATCCGCTATCGGGATCATCGCCCCGGAAACTGATCCCCAGCGAGTCGTGCTTCGATTCACCCGGGAACAGGGCATGTATGTGATCACCCAGCCCATTCATGAAAGCCAGGAGATCGTGGAGGAGGATGAAGAGCAAATTACCATCAGCCTTTTCATTATCCCGACGTATGAGCTGTTATCGATGATTTTGGGATGGGGAGAGAACGTGGAGGTAATCGAGCCTAGTTCGTTGAGAAATCGTGTTATTGAGGAGTTGAAAGGGATGGTTCTTGTTTACGAAGCGGACAAGCGGACAGGCGGACAAGCGGACAAGTGAATGAGGAATGAGGAAATAGGAATGAGGAATGAAATGCGATGTGGGAGAGGGGATGGGTAATCTGTGAATCGTGATAACTATTTTTAATATACACTTAGTGTTAATTAATTTTTGTATATTTGCATGAATATTACGTTTAGGACAAAGAAACTGGAGAAGTTGGCGAATAACTATCGGTTATGTCAGAAGGAATTCGGGAAGAAAAGGGCTGAGTTGTACCACAAGCGATTACAAGCGTTATCAGGCGCCGGAACATTGGAAGATACGCGAAACCTGCCGGGAAATTATCATGAGCTGGTACAAAACAGAAAAGGCCAATGGGCATGCGATCTTGATCATCCGTACCGGCTGGTGTTTGAACCGCATGAGGATCCCATTCCGGTGGATCCGGATGGAAGATATGAATGGATTAAAATTGAGGGGGTAGAAATCGTTGAAATAGTTGATTATCATTAAAGAGAAGAATATGGCAAAGCAAAATCAATATTATCCTGATGTAGTATTTCATCCGGGAGCGACGCTTGCTGAGAAGCTTGAAGAGTTGGGTATGGGACCCAAGGAATTTGCTATACGAACCGGGAAACCGGAAAAAACCATCTCAGCGATTCTTTCCGGCGAAAGTTCTATTACGGCTGACATGGCTGTTCAGTTTGAGAATGTGACACGCATCCCGGCTCATTTCTGGATGAATTATCAGCGTGCCTATGATGAGTACATAGCCCGGATAAAAAGGCAGGAAGCGCTGGAGCAAGCTGCCGGTTGGGTAAAAAGTTTTCCTGTGTCCCAGATGATGAAATTCGGTTGGTTGGAGAAGCTCTCATCAGGGATTGAGAGAACAGCAGGGTTGTTTGAATTTTTCGGGGTTTCCAATGCGGAAGCCTGGGAAAACTATTACTGTAATCAACAACTGAAAGTAGCTTTCCGGATCTCCCTGAAACATACCCGGGACCCGTTTGCCCTATCAGTCTGGTTACGCAAAGGAGAGCTGGAGGCTTCAACCATTGAAGCTCCCATTTATTCTGAAACAAAGTTCAGGGAGTTATTGCCGGATATCAAAAGCCTGGCTGCTGAACAACCTGAAGATTTCTTTCAGCAGCTACAGGAGATATGTCTTGCTGCTGGAGTCAAGGTAGTGCATGTCCCCCCACTCCCCAAAGCGCCTGTTACCGGTGCTACCCGATGGATCAATGATCATCCGCTGATCCAGCTTTCGGGGAGAGGACGGCGGAATGACATCTTCTGGTTTTCCTTTTTTCATGAGGCGGGTCATATACTGCATCACGGGAAAAAGGAGATCTTCCTTGAAGATATAGAGTATGATGATAAAGACATGATCAAGGAAGAGGAGGCAGATGCATTTGCCGTCAAATGGACCTTCTCTGAAGGGGAAGAACGAGAGCTGAAACAGATGCTTCCCCTTACAGAGCAGGAGTTCATACAATATGCTGCCCGGATCAACACACATCCATCTCTGATCATCGGCCGGCTGCAGCACAATAAAGATATCCCTTATTACTTCGATACAAGGTTCTTTAAATCCCTGGTCTTTCCCGGTGATCCTGAGAAATAGACCTCTTTGCAGATAGGCTGCATTTTGGGTTCATAGGTTTGCTGTAAAAAGCATTATGGAATCCGTTGAAGAAATTCTGGACAGTCTGAATAGACTTTTCAGGGCCTATCTTGATTCGGGAAGAAGTCCGGATTTTAGGGCGCAGATCATAGAGCAAGCTAATCTTTTACTGCAAGAAGGATATATCATCCAGCGGATGGATCGGGATCCAACTCCGGAAGAGGCAGCCTTTTTGGCGGGAAGCGGAAGGCGGGCATTAGAGGAGTTGGAGGGGATAAAGCAAGAGAAAACAACTGCCATCTCCAGGGGAGAGTTTGAACGGGCAGCTGACTTGCGGGAATTAGAGAACAGGCTTCGGGGAGCATTATGGGAAAAGATCAGGCGACCCTCATCAAAACCTTTTTTTGTTTTATCTGAAAATGAGAAAGAAATAATCGTATTCGGATGTTGGCCAGTGACATAAATATGTATAATTTTGTTATAAGAAATGGAACAAGGAAAAACCATCAGCAAATCCAGCTTTATCCGAGGCATCAAATTGCCCTATCTCAGATTATCTTTAATATCATTGTCAACAGATAAACTTAACCCATTTGATATGATAAGAACGCTACTCCTTTCCTGTGTTTTTCTATGGCTTCATCTATCACTTCATGCTCAATTCATTGACAGCCATAACAGTGTCCTCCCTTTAAAAAACGGATCCGAGATCCTGTTTGGGAAGGATATCATTATCAATGATCAACCTGACCAAAGCCAGCTTGATGTTGAGGTCTGCTCAGCCTTTAACGGGTGGTTGTATGCTGCGTATTGGTATCAAGAGCCTGTTAAAGTGAATGGTAAAACCTTCATGAAACCAATTATTGCAGTTATGAAGTCCCTTGATAATGGGATGAATTGGACTACTATTAATGAAGTAGATTGGGAATCAGGTATGGTCTGGGTCGAACAACTTTCAATTACTACGACCGGGCAATCGGTATCTGATATAAAACTTTTATTTCATTAAGGAAAAGTTTAGGTTAAATAAACATTCAAAAATAATGAATTTATCATACCTTTAGCTTCCAATTTGCTGATCGCAGTAAAAAAGGTCTTTGACCAGCTGTACAGCTTTTTTTTCAGCCCAAATGTTTGTAAAACCATAATGATTCAATCATGAAAAAAAAGTTTTCAATTCTGATGGTGATACTGATAGTGCTACTGACAGCCCGGTGCAAAAAGGAGACAGATGATTCGACTCCGACTCCGACCCCGACTTATCAAAATGGGTTTACAATCTACGGCCAGTTTCGGGAAACGAATCAGGCATTATTTTATAACGATAATGGAACAGCATTAGTTGCCTTCGCATCCTCATCACTTCAGCTTGATACAATAAACGGAGTATGGCATGGAATAGGCGACGGATTGGATTTTGAAGAGATGTTTTCAAATACACTTTATGGTGTACCTGTTGGGAATTTTACGTTGAATTCCTCAGGTGCAACCGGATCTTTTTCCGATGGGTTCATGATCCTGAATTATGATTTTGATGAAGATACTGGAACAGATAATTATCCCATAACAGGGAACATCGATATTTCTCTGGTCAGTGGAAATTATTTTTTTCAATATAACTTAATGATGGTCGATTCAGCCATCGTTCAGGGGACATTTTATGGACAACCAGTTGATTTAACCTCAATGATTGAGAACAAAGCGGCAGGGTTGAAACCTCACTCCAAAAAATGCCTCGTCACGAACTCCCGGAAGCGCTCCTGGTATTTCTCCGACACGGGGATGTAGGTCTTTCCGAAGACGATGCGGTTGCGCTCGATGGTTTTGACCTTAGCCAGGTTGACGATGAAGGAGCGGTGCACCCGTAGAAAGGATCCGGCCGGAAGCTGCTCCTCCAACGAGATCATGCTGCGGATGGTCATCACCGGGCGCTCCCGCCCCTCCAGGTAGATCTTCGCATAATCCTTCAGCCCTTCGATGTAAAGGATGTCATCCAGGTCGATCCGCACCAGCTTGTAATCGGACTTCACAAAGATGCTCTGTCCCTTCTCCTCCCGCGGCGCCCCGGCCCGGCTCTTCAGCTCAAACCAGGCCCGGGCCTTTCCCGCCGCCTGCAGGAACTCTTCATAACTGAAGGGCTTCAGCAGGTAATCCAGCGCATCCGCTTTGAACCCCTCCAACGCATACTGCTCAAAGGCGGTGGTGAAGATCACCCGCTGCTCCCCGCCAAGGCTCCTGGAGAGCTGCAGGCCGTTGAGCTCGGGCATCTGGATGTCAAGAAACAATAGGTCGACCGGTTCCGCCTCTAATGCCTTCAGGGCCTCAAAGGCGCTGTTGCACCGTCCGGCCAGCTCAAGAAAGGGGGTCTTCTTCACATACCCCTCTAATAGGTCAAGGGCCGGCGGTTCGTCATCCACGATCAGGCAGCGGATCTTCATGACGCCGGGGGATGAGGTGATAAACGAGGTTCCGGGAGCCGTATCATAAATTGAGGGTAAGGTGTGAGACAAACAATCCGTCGCGGACCTCCTGCTCTAGGGTGTAGCGGCCGGGATAGATCAGCTCCAGCCGCTTCCGGAGGTTCTCCAGCCCGATCCCCGAGCCGCTCTTGTCCTCCTCGTCTTTGGGGAAGTAGCTATTCTCGGTAAGGCATTCCACTGTAGCTTTTTCCCCCTCGCCGGAGGTGAGGATCCGGATCCGGATCACCGACCCCTCCGTCGGGCTGGTCCCGTGCTTGAAGGCATTCTCGATGAGGGAGATGAAGAGCAGGGGGGCAATGAAGGGATCGCCCGGGGGATCGGGGATCTCCTGCTCGATCTTCACATGCTGCGGGTAACGGAACGACATCAGGTCGATGTAGCTGCGCACGAAGAGGAGCTCCGACTTCAGCGGAACCTGTTCGTGGTCGCTTTCATACAGGACGTAGCGGATCAGCTTGCTGAGCTGGTGCACCGCCTTCCGGGCCTCTTCGGGCCGGGTGGCGATCATCGAGTAGATGTTGTTCAGCGTGTTGAAGAAGAAGTGCGGGCTGAGCTGGTTCTTCAGGTTGCTCAGCTCCGATTCCACCCGTGCCTGCTCAAGCTGCGCCCGTATGCGCTCCGCCCGGTACCACTGCCCGGTCATCCGGATGGCCACGCTGAGCCCGGAGACCATCAGCAGCGAGACGATGGTGCGGATCCAGATGAACTGCTCCGGCCCGACCGGCCGCATCGGGGGGAGCTCAGTCCCAGGAGGAGGTCCTAGCCATACCGTATGGAACAGCATCACGATCCAGCTGGCGGCCACGAAGATCAACAGGTTGATCAGCAGGTATTTCCAGATCTCCCGTTTGAAGAGGTACCGCTCGATCAGGAAGCTGTAGTTGAGGTAAAAGACCGCCAGGTTGAAAAACATGGGGACCGAAAACATCAGGTAGAGCCTCACCGACCGCTCCCGTTCCCCCGTCTCAAAGAGGATGGGGACCAGGAAAACCAGCAGCCAGATCAGGATGTGGGCCATCAGCGCGGCCCGTCTCTTCCGCTGTTCGTCAGGGGTTCTCATGAAGGTGTTGCCGGCATCAAAGATACGATGAAACTTATTCATTCCCATCCTATTCATAGCGCAGCGCTTCGATGGGATCCAGGGAGGCGGCCTTCCGGGCGGGGTACCAGCCGAAGAAGACGCCGATTACGGTGCAAACGGCAAAGGAGATGAGGATCGACCAGGAGGTGATGTAGACGGGCCACCCCACGAAATGTTCCACCAGCCAGGAGACGCCAAGCCCCAGCGAGATCCCGATGATCCCGCCGGCCAGGCTGATCATCACCGACTCGAACAGGAACTGCAGCAGGATGTCGCGCCCCATGCCTCCCACCGACATCCGCAGGCCGATCTCGCGGGTGCGTTCGGTCACCGATACCAGCATGATGTTCATGATGCCGATGCCCCCCACCACCAGCGAGATGCCGGCAATGACGCCCAGGAGGATGGTGAGGATGTCGGTCACCGAACCGAACACGTCGATGAGCTCCTGCTGCGAGCGGACCTCGAAATCGGAAGAGTCGCCCGCCTTGAGGTGGTGCCGGTTCCGGAGGATCGCCTCGATCTCGGCCTTGGCCTCATCGGCCACCTCTTCACCGGCGGCCGAGGCGAAGATCCCATTGAGGTGGGTGATGGCCAGGATCCGTTTTTGCACGGTGGTGTAAGGGGTCAGCACAATGTCGTCCATGTCCATCCCCATGGTGTTCTGCCCCTTTCCCTTCAGCACGCCGATCACCCGGAAGGGGATGCTGTTGAAGCGGATGGTTTTTCCCAGGGGATTTTCATTTTTGCCGAAGAGGGTGTCCACCACGGTTTGCCCGATGACGCACACCTTGGCCGCGGTCTTCACGTCGCGGTCGGTGAACATCGTTCCCTGCCCGATCTCGTATTTGCTGATCTCCGCATACTCGGGGTTCACCCCCCGCAGGCTGGCCGGCCAGTTCTTGGAGCCGTACACCAGCTGCCCCCCTCCCGAGACCATGGGGGAGACCTCCTTGATATATTGGGCCTGGTCGCGGATGGCCTGGTAGTCGTCCAACGTGAGCGTTTCGGTGGCCGAGCCGGCTAACATGGCGCCGCGGAACCGTTCCCGGCCGGGCTGCACGATCAGCATGTTGGATCCCATGCCGGAGATCTCACTCTGGATACTTTGCTTGGAGCCCTGCCCGATGCCCAGCATGGCGATCACGCTGGCCACCCCGATGATGATGCCTAACATGGTGAGGAAGGTGCGGTAGGGGTTCCGGAAGAGGGCCCTGAGCGAGATGGTGAGGAGGTTTGAGGTGTTCATCTGGCTGAATTTAAGCGAGTTCGCGATCGTTCTCCGGGAGGCTTTCCAGCGCTTCCCGGGCCGATTTGGTGTTCGGGTTGGCTTCGTCGCGGATGATCCGGCCGTCGCGCAGCACGATGCTCCGGCTGCTGAAGGCGGCGATGTCGGCTTCGTGGGTGACGAAGGCGATGGTCTTGCCCTGCCGGTTCAGCTCCTGGAAGAGGGCCATGATCTCGAAGCTGGTGCGGGTGTCCAGGTTCCCGGTGGCCTCGTCGGCTAAGATGATCACCGGGTCGTTCACTAGCGCCCGGGCGATGGCCACGCGTTGCTGCTGTCCGCCCGAGAGCTGGTTGGGGGTGTGCAGCATCCGGTCGCTCAGCCCCACTGCCTCCAAGGCCTCCCGGGCCTTCTGTTTCCGCTGCCGGGAGGTGACGCGGGGGTTGTAGAGCAGGGGGAGCTCCACATTCTCCAGCGCAGTGGTGCGGGGCAGGAGGTTATAGGACTGGAACACAAAGCCGATCTTGACGCTCCGCAGGCGGGCCCGTTCATTGCGGGTCATGCTCTTCACCGGCACCTCATCCAGCAGGTATTCCCCCTCGGAGGGGGTGTCGAGACAGCCCAGGAGGTTCAGCAGGGTCGATTTTCCCGAGCCGCTCGCCCCCATGATGGCTGCAAACTCTCCGGCCATCACATCAAAGGAGATCCCCTTGAGCGCCCTGACATTCTCACTGCCCACCCGGAACTCGCGTTTCAGCTCGCTGATGTGGATGATCCGGTTCATGGCTGCGGGGGGCTGGGAGGTTCCTGCTGCGACGACTTTTTGTTGTTGTTGCTGCCCGGCGGTTTGGGGAGGAAGGGGCTGGATGTGTTGGCGGCGGAGGAGCTGCCGGCGTCCCGGCTCTCCTCCAGGGCGGTCACCACCTGCTCTCCGGGCTGGATCCCGGAGCAGATCTCCACCTGCACGCCGTCATCCATCCCGGTAATCACAGTCCGGGGCTCAATGAGGCCATCCCGGAGGATGTAGAGCTGTTGGCCTAGGGAGTCGGGGGAATGGGAAGGAGGGGGGCCGGGTGCCGGCTCCCCGCCGGGGCGCTGCGCTGCGTTGAATTGCTGGATCATGTTCATGTTGGGAGTCAGCGTCAGCGCTCCGGCGGGGATGAGCACCACCCCCTCTTTTTCTTCAGTGATCACCGTGATGCTGGCGGTGAGGCCGGGCATCAGCTTCAGGTCGGGGTTGGGGGCCTGCACCACCACGCTGTAGGTGACCACATTGGCATTGATATGGGGCTCCAACCGCACCTGGGTGACGGTACCGGTGAAGAGATCATCGGGGAAGGCGTCAACAGTGAAGGTGACCCGCTGCCCCTCCTTCACCTGGCCGATATCTGCTTCGTCCACGTCGGCGATCACCCGCATCCGGGTCAGGTCGTTGGCAATGGTGAAGAGGGTGGGGGTGTTGAAGCTGGCCGCCACCGTCTGCCCCTCCTCCACGTCGCGCGAGATCACCACCCCGGAGATGGGCGAGGTGATGGTGGCATAGCCTAAGTTTCGTTCGGCGCTGGTAAGTTCGGCCTGGATGCGGTCCACGCTGGTCTTCGCCTTCACGAATGCATACCAGGCATTTTCGTAATCGGCGTCACTGATCGTATTTTCCTCATGTAATTTTTTATACCTGTCATGATTTTTCCGCTGAAACTCCAGGTCGTTCTCCGCCGACTCCAGGCTGGCCTTCACCTGGGCCACCTGGGCCTCCAACATGCTCTTGTCGAGGAGGGCCAGCAGCTGCCCCCTGGTCACCACGGAGTTGTAGTCGACAAAGAGCTTCTCGATCGTCCCCGACACCTGCGTCCCCACCTCCACCTGGTTGATGGGCTCGAGGGTGCCGGTGGCGGTCACCTCCCGGGTGAGGGAGCCGGTGACCGCCTCAGCTGTCTTCACCGAGATCCGCGGAGCGGAGGTTCTCCCAAGAAGGATCCAGGCGAGGATCCCGCCGGCCAGGAGCGCTCCGGCGATGAGGAAGAGTTTGGTTCTTTTTTTCATGACGGCAAAAATAGCCTCGGCCAAAGCCAGGGAGGAAACAAAATGGACGTATCAGAGAATTTCAGGGAAGAAGGGGGAATTTTCAGGGAAGATGCGCGATGGGAGATACGGGATGCGAGATGCGCGATGCGCGAAAAGCGAAAAGCGAACCTATTCCCCCGTCAGGGTAACCACCAGCCTTCATCCGCGGGGTTTGGGCGACAGCTGGATTTCTTTCTGGAACCAGGGCATGGGATAAAAGTAGATAAAAAGGCAGTTGGAAGAATTTGGTTTAGTCAGTGAGCTTTATCTCTCCACTTCTAATTTTCCGCAAAAATTCTTTCTGCTCCTTCAAAGACATTTTAGCCAATTGTGCTGCTATCTTTTCTTTTATCTGCCTAAAATATTTTACTGTATCGAATGTTTTTTCAGTCTTCGTTTTCATATTCAGTGAATTCTAAAGGTGATCGAATATCAATAATCGGGTATCCCAATCTCATATTGACAGAGTTGAAAAGTTTTATTTTATCGAAGTTGACAATATGTTTAAAATTCCAACTAACCAAGACATCTAACCGATTAACAGTAGCGAGCGCAATATGATATGCATCATTAAAACTGGAAGTTCCAAGAATTCTCTCGTCGATATATGCCTGAGCCAGATTTTTTGATTCGTTATCAAGTTCAATGAATCTATAACAATCTTCTGGAATTCTGGCGTTTAATCTCTTTGACATATTCTGGGGCAAGTGATAATTCAGCTTCACTAATTTCAGAAAAGTACACAAAGAAGTCTTTTTTCAAGATTCGATCAAAGAATTTCTTCGTATCGTACTCAAATTCATCGTCAAAGAAACCTCCAACCACTGATGTGTCAATATAAATCCTTGGTTTCATGTAGTTTAGTTTAATACAAAGATACTTGTTTTAATTTTCATATCAACTTGAAACTTTTTATCAACCATTTGGCTCAACTGGGTAGTAGCACTACCCACATGGCTTTTTCTTCGTCCAAAATAGTGCGAACTTCTGTCAACCTGTATCTGGCCATAATTACTTGTGTTTTTCATGAAGCTCCTGAAGATGTTTTTTAGGGTTGAAGTCTTGGACGATTCCGCTATTTTCACCGACTTCAAGCGCTTCTTTCAATACTTCGATCTTGCTCTCTTCCTGCTCCAGCAACCGTAGCCCGGCCCGGATGACTTCACTTACCGAATGATACCGTCCCGATCCTATTTTATTCAGGATGAAGCTCTCAAAATGATCTCCTAATGAAATTGAGGTGTTTTTGCTCATAATTTAATTTTTTAACAAAGATACCAATTTTTGGTAATAAAAGCAACCTGCCCGGATCATCGAAAAAATTTAAATATGTCAGCAGATTCCGTTAATTTTGTATGAAGGGTAGTTGAATGAATTCAGGGGAATAACACTATCTTTAACCGGCAGTAATATTAACAAGATGAAAAAGGTATTGATATCAGGGATCATTCTATTTTTCGGTATCTCCATCCGAACCTATGCGTCGGTCGGCATTGCCAACGACGGTGTTGAATTCACCTTCGCCCTTGTCGGGTGCCTGCTGGTGCTGGCGATTGCGTTGCAGGGGATCGATTACCTCCGGAAAAACGGACGAAGGATCATTCATACGATGGCCGGAAGACTGAAAATGAACCTCCGTCATCTAGTTGAGCGCTGATGCCCGGTTATTATTCGCAAAGACTCAATGCCAGTCGCCTGCAACAATGTTACCTGGTTGCGCCTCCCCGTGTAAAGCAATTTCTTGAAGCGGAGATCCTGTTTGTTTTATCAAAGATCCATTCCCATGACAAGGTGCTCGACCTAGGCTGTGGTTACGGACGTGTGGCCTTCCGGTTGACTGAGAAAACGGATCAGGTGGTTGGCATTGATCTTTCCAATGACAATATTCTCCTTGCCAGGGAACTTGGCCGTCAGAACAACTCGGTACAGTTTTATCAGATGGATGCTGCCCGTCTGACCTTTGCCGGCGACTCATTTGACATGACCATCTGCGTTCAGAACGGGATTTCCGCTTTTAACATAGATCCGATCCGTTTGATCACAGAGTCGTTGCGGGTCACCAAACCGGGAGGGAGGCTTCTCCTCTCCACCTATTCCGAAAAGTTCTGGAAGGAGCGGCTTCACTGGTTTGAAATTCAGGCAGATCATGGATTGATAGGAAAAATTAACGAGGAGGTGACTCAGGATGGGGTGATCGTTTGTGAAGACGGCTTCAAAGCGATCACCTTCTCAGAGAGTGATCTCCTTGATCTCTCGTCACAGTTCGAAGTCACAGCCAGGATCTTCGAGGTCGATGACTCAAGCCTCTTCTGTGAAATGATAAAGAATTGATTGCCCATCTGCCGTTTTGTAAGGATGATCATCATTGTTTCATCATCTTCTTCACCTCAGTGAAATCTCCTGATGATACTTTAAGGTAGTAGATCCCGCTTGGGAGATCGCTGATATCGAGGGTGAACCGATCCCCTTCCCCCTGAAGGGAGAGAAGCTTTTTCCCTAGGGTGTTAAAGAGTTCCAGAATGGTTGTTCCCGGCTGTCCTGCCGTCAGTACGGTCACCCGGTCGGTGGCGGGGTTGGGGAAGAGGGTCACGCGGGTGGCTGAAACGCTGCGAGGGATGCCTACGCCGAAATCCATGGTCCCGAGAATGGTCCCCTTTTTTCCTGCCGCATAGGCCCTGTTCGCATCGGAAATGACGATGCTATAAAGTTCTTTTTCAGTGCTGTAGAGCTGACGCTGCCAGGTTTCTCCCCCATCCCCGGTGAACAGGATCGTACCTGATGCTCCAGCCATATAACCATGCATTTCATCCAGGAAAAAGAGGGAATGGTAATCGCGGTGAACAGGGGTGGTGAGCTGTTGCCAGGTGGCGCCCCCGTTGGTGGTCCGGAGCAGGGTATTGTATTTGCCAACAGCATAGCCACGATCCTGGCTCGGGAAACAGACCGCTAACAGATCCTCCGTGGTCCCTGAATTTTGTGGTGTGAAGGAGGCGCCTCCGTCGGTGGTTTTGAGGATGGTGCCCCAGGCGCCGACCACAAAGCCCTCATCCGGCCCTGTAAAACAAATGCCGTAGAGATGGCGTGTGGTGCCGGTGTTCAGCATCGACCAGTCAGCGCCCCCGTTTTCGGTCAGCAGAACCGTTCCCCAGTCGCCGGCCACATACCCCCGGCCCGGAACCGGAAAATCAACTCCGTTCAGGTTATTAACCGTGCCCGGGGTCAGCTGGGACCAATTGTTCCCTCCGCTCAGGGTCCACAGGATCAGGCCGGAATCTCCTACCACATACCCATCCTCCTGGTTCATGAAATCCAGTGCGTTGAGTGTTTTTGTCGTACCGGTAGCGATGGGGTCCCAGAATATGCCGCCGGTGGTCGTTTTAAGGACTGTCCCTCCGTTGCCAACAGCATACCCGGTGCCGGCTTCAGGAAAGGCGATCGCCCGCAAATCGGCATAGGACCCCTCTACGTAGGATATGATCGTGCTGCCGCCATTGGAAGTTTTATATATTTTCCCAATCCAATTCTCATCTACGAGGTCATACCCAACCATGAACCCTTCGGAGGCGTTGAGAAAATCGGCGACATAGAAATCGTCTATGGCGGGAGAGGATAAATCGGACCAGGTGGCACCGCCGTCCGTTGTCTTGAGGAATGTGCCGAATTCCCCGGCCACATAGCCGGTATACTGGTCAAGAAAGCAAACGGAGAACAGAAACCGGATTGTTCCTGAATTCAGGCTGCTCCAGCTCTCCCCTCCATCGACCGTCTTAATGATGTTTCCCTGTGCACCTACAACATATCCGATCTGCTCCGATACAAAACAAATCCCGTAGAGCCCCTGCTGATAAGACCCGCCGTTGATCCACACAGTATCCCAGGAAACCCCGCCGTT
>Ga0172374_1002065_pt1 | contig 12991 bp, 12 predicted proteins | sample LakKiv3m_FD_114536 | JGI IMG/M metagenome (GOLD analysis project Ga0172374, IMG submission 114536) | Freshwater microbial communities from Kabuno Bay, South-Kivu, Congo - kab_092012_10.3m | ecosystem: Environmental > Aquatic > Freshwater > Lake | place: Democratic Republic of the Congo... | reverse complement strand
TTTATAAAATCAGAGCTGAGAAGTACAGTTTGGACAGCGGGTAGCTTTCAAAGGAATAACAGAATCACAATAAGTACAGTGTTTTGTTGTTGGTGCGGCATCTTTTATTTCTTCTTTTTTCGTTGCAGCATTGAATCCTTTAATCAACATAAAAACAGCGAAAGCTACAATCATAAAATTAATTATTGTGTTCAAAAATAAACCGTAACTGAGTATTACTGCACCCGCATTTTTGGCTGATGAAAGTGATTCATACGGACCGGCAGTTGCTCCTTCCTTCAGTACTATAAATAAATTTGAAAAATCAACATTGCCAATCATCAATCCAAGCGGTGGCATTAACACATCATCAACGAGAGTTTTGACAATTGTACCAAACGCTGCACCAATGATTATACCAACAGCCATATCGAGTACATTTCCTCGCATTGCAAATTTTTTAAATTCCTTAATCATGTTTACTCCCAATAGTTGTTGAATGAAAAATATTCACTTTCAGTGGAAATATATTTAATTTTATTTATAAAAATCAATTTATAAAACAGGATTAAAAATGAAAAAGTCTTTGATAATAATTGTTCTAACTTTATTTGTTTCAATAGTTACAATACCACAGGAGAAAGGGCACATGAAAAACATACTTTTACAAAAATGGGAAACGGAATTTCTGACACCTCCATTTGATAGAATTTCCGTTGAAGATTACCTGCCAGCTTTTAAGAAAGGTATTCAACTTCACGATAGTGAAATTCAAAAAATTATTGATAATACCGAAAAGCCAACTTTTGAAAACACAATTGAGGCGCTTGAATATAGTGGCGAAATTCTCGGACGTGCTTCGCGCTTATTCTCGGCAATGAATGAATCAATGACAAATGAACGCATGCAAGAAATTTCGAAGCTACTATCTCCGATGCTTTCAAAGCACAATGATGATGTTAATCTTAATCAGAAATTGTTTGCAAAAATTAAATCGGTTTATGACAATTCAGCTAAATTTAATCTCAGCAAAGAGCAGAAAGTATTGTTAGATAAGTACTATAAAAATTTTGTTCGTGGGGGTGCGAATTTATCAGAAAATCAGAAAGAAGAACTTCGGAAGATCAACCAGCAGCTTGCTCTGCTTACTCTTCAATTTGGTGAAAACACTCTAAAAGAAACAAATATGTTTGAGTTGATAATTGAAGATAGAAAAGATTTATCGGGATTGCCAGAAGGTGTAATTCAATCTGCTGCTGAAGAAGCAAAGGCAAGAGGAAAAGAAGGCAAATGGATTTTCACAATTCAAAAACCAAGCATGATTCCTTTTTTACAATACAGCGATAAGCGTCAATTGAGGGAAAAAATTTACAAAGCCTATTTTAATAAAGGCGACAATAATGATGAGTTTGATAATAAAAAAGTACTTGTTGAAATTGCAAATCTTCGATTGAAAAAAGCAAATTTACTTGGTTATAAAACTCATGCTGATTTTGTTCTTGATGAACAAATGGCAAAGACACCTGAGAAAGTTTATGATTTATTAAATAAACTTTGGAAGCCTGCGCTTGAAGTTGCAATAAAAGAAAAAAACGATTTGCAAAAAATGATTTATGATAATGGAGGTGATTTCAAACTTGAATCTTGGGATTGGTGGTATTATGCCGAAAAAGTCAAAAAAGCAAAGTATGATTTAGATGAAGAACAACTGCGTCCTTATTTTAAATTAGAAAATGTTATTTCGGGAGTATTTAGTTTAGCTGAAAAACTTTTTGAAATAAAGTTTGAAGAAAGATTTGATATTCCAAAATATCATCCTGATGTAAAAACATTTGAAGTAAAAGATTTAAATGGCAATCATGTTGCAATACTTTTTACAGACTATTTTCCCCGTGATTCAAAGCGTGGTGGTGCATGGATGGATGCTTTTACTAATCAGTATGTTCGAAAAAACCAATTTGTTTATCCGGTAATTTATAACGTTGGAAACTTTTCCAAGCCAACGCCTGAAACACCATCGTTATTGAGCATTGATGAAGTCAACACTTTATTTCACGAGTTTGGGCATGCACTGCACGGAATGTTATCGAATTGTCAATATGAAACAACTGGTGGCACAAATACACCAAGAGATTTTGTTGAATTTCCTTCGCAGGTAATGGAAAACTGGTGTCTGCATCCCGATGTTTTAAAAACTTATGCGCATCATTATAAAACTAATGAGCCAATGCCGGCTGAACTGATTCAGAAAATACAGAATTCCAAGAAATTCAATCAGGGATTTGAAACCGTTGAATATCTTGCGGCTTCAATACTTGATATGGATTGGCATACTATAACAAAACCGGTTGAAATAAACGCAAATGATTTTGAGTCAAATTCAATGAACAGAATCGGATTGATTAATGAAATTATTCCACGATACCGAAGCACATATTTTAATCATATTTTTTCAGGTGGATATTCTTCGGGGTATTACAGTTATATTTGGTCTGAAGTGCTTGATGCTGATGCTTTTGCAGCGTTCATTGAAAGTGGAAATGTTTATAATCCTGAGCTTGCTGCAAAATATAAAAAATATGTTTTATCGTCAGGCGGCTCTGATGATTCAATGGAGTTATATAGAAAATTCAGAGGCAGAGAACCTAAGATTGATGCTTTATTATTGAAACGAGGATTGAACTAATTATCTAATGAGAATCCGGAGACACAATCCGGATTCTCTTATTAAATTAATTTCAGTTGGATTTTTCTTCCCACACTTGAATTAAAGTGACTATATTTTCTACAGAAGCCTGCATATCTTGTATAGATACGAACTCAGTATTTGCGTGAAAATTATGTCCTCCGGCAAACAGATTTGGGGTTGGCAATCCCATATAGCTTAGTCTGGAACCATCTGTTCCGCCACGGATTGAAGAATTAATTGGTTTAATTCCAAGCTTATTTAATGCTTCGATAGCATACTCAGCAACTTGAGGATGTTTCTCCAAAACATAAATCATGTTGCGATATTGTTCAATAACTTCGAAAGTAAATTCAGAGCCGGGAAATTTATCTACAGCTTTTTGACATAAATCTTTCAACATATCTTCATATACTTTTAATTTATCTGCAACAAAATCACGAATGATAAATTTCAAAACAGTTAATTCTTCATTTCCATTGATTGATGTGCAATGTACGTAACCTTCTCGGCCTTCGGTTGTTTCGGGCGACAAAGTTTCTTTTGGCAGACTTTCCATTAATGTTGCTGCAACTTTTACCGAGTTAACCATTTTATTTTTAGCGTATCCGGGATGAACATTTATTCCTTTGAATTTAATTACAACTCCATCCGCACTGAACGTTTCTGTTTCTACTTCGCCACGTGTGGAGCCATCGATTGTGTAAGCGTATTCAGCACCAAATTTTTTTACATTAAATTTTTCGGTTCCACGCCCAACTTCTTCATCGGGAGTGAAACAAACTTTTATTGTTCCGTGCTTAATCTGTGGGTTTGCTACAAGATAGTTCATTGCATCCATAATTTCAGCAATACCGGCTTTATCATCAGCTCCAAGAAGCGTGGTTCCATCGGTAGTTATTATATCATGACCGATCATATCGTTCAAAACTGGATTAGTATCCGGAGATATGAACTTAGAATTATCTTTTTGTAAAACAATTTTTCCGCCTTGATAATTTTTGTTGATAACGGGATTGACATTTTTTCCGCTAACTGCAGGAGAAGTATCAACGTGTGAAATAAATCCAATTACAGGAACTTTTTTGCCTGTATTCGAGGGCAATGTTGCAATTACATAACCAAATTCATCAAGATGAGCATCGCTCAATCCAATTTCTTTTAATTCTTCGACTAATAATTTTGATAGCTCAATTTGTTTAGGATCGCTTGGGAAAGTTTCCGATTCCTCACTTGACTGTGTGTCAATTTTAACATATCGTAAAAATCTTTCAACTACTGAAAAATTATAATTATTATCAAACATGAATTCCTCTATTAATTATTGTTTTTATATTTAAGTATATTGAAATTGATTTTTAATTTCAACAATCAACATAATTATTATTGGGAGAAATAATGAATCCGGTTGAGTTAATCAAAAAGAAAAGAGACGGAAATAAATTACTTAAGTCTGAAATCAATTTTTTGATTGATGCTTTTACAAAAAATAAAATTCCAGATTATCAATTCTCGGCTTTTTTAATGGCAGGATATTTAAATGGATTTGATAAAGAAGAGACAAGTTGGCTAACAGAAGCAATGCTTTATAGCGGAAAAGTTATTGATTTAAAAAGTATTCGGGGAATTAAAATTGATAAACATTCTACAGGTGGTGTTGGGGATAAAACTTCATTAATATTGGCTCCGATCGTTGCGGCTGCTGGAATTAACGTTCCAATGATTTCGGGTAGAGGACTTGGTCATTCAGGAGGAACGCTTGATAAGCTTGAATCGATTTTTGGTTTCAGAACAGACCTGAATTTGAGTGAGTATAAAAAAACATTGGCAAAATGCGGTGCGGTTTTAATCGGGCAAACCAAAGAGATAGCTCCTGCAGATAAAAAAATTTATGCTTTGCGTGATGTGACTTCAACTGTTGAATCAATTCCATTTATCACAGCCAGCATAATGAGCAAAAAACTTGCTGAAGGAATTGACGGGCTTGTGCTAGATGTGAAAACAGGCAATGGTGCTTTTATGAAATCCCTGCAACAGGCTGAAGAACTTGCTAAATCATTAATCGCCACTGCGAAATCTTTCAATAAAAAAGTGATTGCTTTTATTACCGACATGAATCAACCTTTGGGAAATTATGTTGGCAATTGGCTGGAGATTGTTGAATCGATAAAAGTTTTGCAGGGCGAAGAAGTTGATGATTTGCTTGAAGTTACTTTGAATTTATCAGGCGCTATGATTTATCTTGGTGGAAAAGCAGGCTCAATAAAAGAAGGAATTGCTATTTCAAAAAAAATGATTGGCAGCGGCAAAGCATTTGAAAAATTTCTGGAAATCGTAAAACTTCAGAACGGTGATGTTGATTTAATAAAGAATCCCAAAAGATATCCGGAATCAAAATATTCCGAAAAAATTTATGCGGGCAAAAACGGCTTCATAAGTATGATTGATACTTATGAAATCGGGATGAGCAACATTGAACTTGGGGGTGGCAGAAAAACAATTGAAGATAAAATTGATTACAAGGCGGGTTTGATTTTTAATAAAAAGCTTGGTGCAAAAGTTTCGAAAGGGGATTTGATTCTTGAATTTTTCACTGATAAAAAAGAAGCAATTGAATTGGTGAAAACAAAGATTACAAACTCAATAAAAATCGAGAAACAAAATTCTCCCGAAGAAAAAATTATTAAGAAAATTATAAAATAAAAGGAGGGGATATGTTTGTTGTTTTTGCAATAATATTAATTTTCGCCGGAATTATTATCAACAGAAAATTTAAGCGAATTGGAAGAAATCAGGAAGCATCGTTTTCATTGATTGGAGTTGCTATCGGTGGAATAATAATTCTTCTAAATCTTTTTACCATAGTTCCAGCTGGAACAGTTGGTGTTGTTGATTTCCTTGGTTATGTAAGCAATGCAACTTTAAAGTCCGGAGTTAACCTTATCAATCCATTTGCAAAAGTTATTATTTTCAGTGTGAAAACACAGGAAGCAAAAGAAATCATGAATGTTCCATCCCAAGAAGGACTTGGAGTTCAGCTTGAAATAAGCTTATTGTTCAAGCTTGATCCTGAAAAAGCAAACGAAATTTATAAGACTGTCGGTGCAAATTATGAAGAGATAATTCTTATTCCTCAGTTCAGATCTGTTGTTCGTGGTGTCACTGCACGATTCGAAGCAAAAGCTCTTTATACTGCATCGCGTGAGAAACTTGCGGGTGAAATTCATGACGAACTTCAGAGGATAGTCGGGCCGCGCGGAATTACAATTGAAGCCGCTCCATTGCGACAAATTGTTTTACCCAACAGACTTACTGAATCAATTGAACAAAAGTTGCAGGCAGAGCAGGAAAGTCAGCGAATGGCATTCATTCTTGAGAAAGAAAAACAAGAAGCTGAAAGAAAAAGAATTGAAGCAAAAGGTATTGCTGATTTTCAGGATATTGTATCAAGGGGCATCAGTGATCAATTATTGAAATGGAAAGGTATTGAGGCAACCGAAAAACTAGCCAATTCACAAAACAGTAAAATTGTAATTATTGGTTCTGGAAAAGAAGGCTTGCCAATTATTCTCGGCAACAATTAAAATTTTATTTAAGCGGTAGAATTATTTGATTTTACCGCTTAGCTTTTTCAAGCATTTTATTTAATTCCTTTACAAAAGTTTTGATATTTAACTCATCAAACCCTTTTTCTTCAGCTGCATTTTTTAGTGAACCCCAAATTGGCTCACCACATCGCAAACATCGAATTCCGTTTTCACTCAAATAAGAAACTGCTTCTGGTAGAATTTTTACCAAATCTTCAATCTCAATATCTTCAGTTATCTTTTTTTTCTGTTTCATCTTTTTTTACTCTTTTCTTGTTTGGGAATGCAAATAATAGTCCAATCAAACCACCGTAAATTGTAGAAATATAAGGATTACTCGTTATCGGGCAGGTGCCGCTCATACAGCCGATATAGTAATAATAAGAATATCCGCCTATTAGACCAATAACCACAAAACCAATTCTTTTTATCCAGATTTTTTTCATATTCATTTTTTTTGTTAATTAGATGTAAAATCACGGTTCGGGATTCCTTAATCAAAAAAATATTTTGTCCAATAAAATCAATACTTCTTGCTCTTAAGAAGTGCTTTTAATAGTTTTCATGCAATAATTTTAGAATTTAACATGGAGCTTAAATGGCGGAATATCAGAAACACTTATACATGATTGTTTTTCCTATTAATGCGTTGGTTGCCTCACAGCTTGAGCCTGAACAATTTGGTGAACATTACACAGTTGGAAGTGCGAAGCATTTTTCAGGAAAAGTTATTTTTGCTGAACTCGACATAAATTTTCGCAATCCGTTTTTTGAGATTGATAAATATCTTGATTTAACAGTTGCTTATCCGGATGGAAGTCCTAAAAAAACAAAGTTTATTAAATCATACAACGTACTTGAAAATGTTGATTTGAGTGCGATTAAAAAATTATTCCTTGTCACACAAAATGGGAAAGTTCTTCCAATTGATGCTGCGCCATACACTGCTTATAATGAACCTGGGTTGATAAGAATTTATCAGGAAATTACTCCGCTTGATACCTTGGTTGCATCGACAAAAGATCAACGTGAGTTTGGTCGATTTATTACTACTCAAACTCAATCAAAGGGTGCGCCGAAAATCTGTTTCACACAAATTGAATTTAATATTGACAGATTTTTAGAATCAAACAAAAGCAAAGAAATTTTTAGCATTGAACTTCCAAATGTTAATCCCTATCGTTTCTATGATTGTATTGTCGAATTAAAAGAAAAACCAGAAAAACTAAACAAAACCATTGGCTTAGGAAGTTTGCTAAAAGATATTTCTTATAAATATCTCCGACATGGATTTTGGTTTTCACATGGTGATGAATTGTTATTCTTCCCAATGCCATCTATTCAGGAATTAGAAAATAAATATTTTTATTGGTGGAAATTTGTAAGATAATTTTTTGATTAATCTCTGCGGAGATATCCGCAGAGAATTCTAAAATGAAAAAAATCATACTATTACTTCTTATTGTCACTTCACTTTTATTTTCTCAAAAGAAAATTGCAACTGCTGTTAAAATTGATTCACCCATAGTTATCGATGGCTTTATTAATGAAGAAGCTTGGAACAGCGCTATTCCGATTGAAGATTTCACCCAGCAGGAACCTTTCAACGGAAGTTTACCAACTTTTCCCACTACAGTCAGAGTTTTATATGACGATGATTATCTTTACATATCATTCATGTGTTTCGATAGTGAGCCGGAAAAAATTGTTGCCCGGGAATTAAAGTGGGATGGTAAACTTCGTGGCGATGATAATATCAGATTGCTGATTGATACTTTTAATGATGACAAAACCGCATATTGGTTCAGCACAAATCCTTTGGGAACTCAAAATGATGCTTTGATGACAGGAACAGAAATGAGTGGTTTCAATGAAGATTGGGATGCTGTTTGGGATGCAGAATCACAGGTCTTGAAAAATGGTTGGTCAACCGAACTTCGCTTTCCGTTTTCCACTTTTAAATTTTATAATAAAGTTGAACAAATCTGGGGAATTAATTTTCAAAGGGAAATCCGCCGTTTTAATGAAGATGATTTGTGGGCTTCCGTTGGAACCAATTTGGGATTATTCAAAATTTCTGAAGCGGGTGATTTAATCGGACTGAAAAACATTAAGCGTGGTAATCCTGTTTATCTTATGCCATACGCTTCAGCGGGAATTCAAAAATCCAAAAACATAGACAAAAAAATATTAGATGCCGGGCTGGATATTAAATATGGAATTACAGAAACTTTATCGCTTGATATAACGGCAAACACCGATTTTTCGCAAGTCGAAGCAGATAGGGCAAGAATTAACTTAACTCGATTTCCTTTGTTCTATCCTGAGAAACGAGATTTCTTTTTGGAAGGAGCTAAGATTTTCGACTTCAGTTTTGGTGATCGGGATAATTTATTTTACAGCAGAAGAATTGGAATCAGAAACGGGAAAGAAATTCCAATCATCGGTGGCGCGAAGTTGGTTGGACGGCTTGATGATTTTGAAATCGGTTTAATAAATATGCAAACTGCCCCAAAATATTCTTTTGAATCTACAAATTACTCAGTAGCCAGAATAAAATATGATTTGTTTGGCTATTCAACCGCGGGATTGATGTTCACAAATAATATTTCAAAAAATAATTTTAATAACTCGGTTGGTGCTGATATAAATTTTCAGTTCACGGATTTTCTCGGCGATAAAAATCTTAATATTTATTTAAATGCCGCTAAGACCAATGAAACCAACGGTAAAAATGATTCGTGGGCAGGAAATATTTTTATTGATTATCCAAATGATTTGATAGATCAATTTGTGGCAGCAAGATTTTTTCAGAATAATTTTAATCCGGCGATGGGCTTTGTTGCCCGAAAAGGAATTCACGAATATTTCTATAAAATAGACATAGCTCCTCGGGTGAACTGGAATGGAATAAAGAAATTAAGCTTCAAACCTTTTGAGGGGGATTGGGTTTATAATAATAAAAATGAACTTGTCACTGCTCAGTTTGAATTTTCTCCGATTGGCTTGATTTCAAATCAGGGCGACAAAATCAGTTTTGAAATTCAAAGAAGATTTGAAAAACTTGATGAGGAATTCAACATATTTAACTCTGCGGTAATTCAGCCAGGAAATTATTGGTTCAATCTTTATAATATTGATTTTACAAGTTCAACAGGAAGAAATATTTATGGAGAATTGCAATACAGTTGGGGTAATTTTTATAATGGCGAAATAAAAACAATTTACGCAAACAGTTCACTTACAATCAACAAAAATTTATCGCTCTACGGAGATTATACAATCAACTGGATTTCTTCTCAGAATAGTAATTTTACGGCGAATGAAGTAAGCACAAGAATTACATATAATTTTTCAACACGAATTAATTCTTCCATTTTTGCTCAATGGAATAATGAGCTAAATGAAATCAACTTAAATTATCGTTTTAATTGGAAACCCAAAATTGGAAGCGATATTTATCTCGTACTCAATCAAATACTTTCCTCTGAAAACAAAATATCGGCAAAAGATTTTGTGATTCTGGCAAAAGCTGTTTGGCTTATAACTATTTGATTGATAGATTTATTAAAGAATAAATAAATCTTTGCGAATGATAGAAATTATTAACCTTCATAAAAATTTTAAGAGCAAACAGGTTTTACGCGGAATTGATTTAACAATCAACGACGGAGAAACCATTGCTATTATTGGTCCAAGTGGTTGTGGTAAAAGTGTTCTGTTAAAAAATATTATCCGACTTCTTGAACCTGATGAAGGTAAAGTTATTATCGACAGCAAAGATATTTCAAAATTGACACAGAAAGAACTTTACCAACTTCGCACAAAATTTGGGTTTTTATTTCAAGGCGCTGCTTTATTTGACTCAATGACAGTCGAGGAAAATATTTCTTTGCCGCTTGTTGAGCATTTCCCAAATCTTTCTATTTCGGAAATTAAAAATGCGGTTGCAGAGAAACTTGAAATGGTTGGTTTGCCCGGAATTGAAAAATTAAAACCCTCAGAACTTTCAGGCGGAATGAAAAAACGAGTTGGATTGGCAAGGGCGCTAATCACTAATCCAAGTTATATACTTTATGATGAGCCAACAACGGGTTTGGACCCAATCATGTCAGACTCGATTGATTTGCTAATCAAACAGTTGAATGAAAAACTTGCGGTCACATCAATAGTTGTAACTCACGATATGTTCAGCGTAAAAAATGTTGCCGATAGAATTGCAATGCTTCATGAAGGAAAAATTTATTTTAATGGTAAACCTGATGAACTGTTAAATACTGATAACACGATTGTCTCTAATTTTATTAGGAGAACTGGATTTTGAGTAAAATTAAAATCAAATATGTCTGCGGAACCTGCGGTTTTGAATCTCTGAAATGGCTTGGCAAATGCCCCTCGTGCGATTCATGGAATTCATTTTCGGAAGAGGTGGTTGAATCAAAGAAAAAAAATGCGGTGATTAATTCTGTAAATACAGCAGTTAAAATCAATTCAATAACTACAACTCATGAAAGCAGAATTAAAACAAATATTGATGAGTTTGATCGGGTTTTGGGCGGCGGAATTACTACAGGAAGTGTTGTTTTAATTGGAGGCGATCCCGGAATCGGAAAATCAACTTTAGTTCTTCAATCAGCAGCTAAAGTTAATGGTGATGTTCTTTATGTCACTGGGGAAGAATCTCTGCACCAAATTAAATTACGTGCTGAAAGGCTTAAGGTATTATCAGAAAATATTTTAGTGCTTCCCGAAACCGAACTTGACATTATTCTTTCCAAGGTTGATGAACTGAAACCTGTGCTGGTTGTGATTGATTCAATTCAAACAATGTCAAAAAGTGATTTTGATAATGCGCCCGGCACTGTGACACAAATTCGTGAATGCACTGCTTTGATTATGCAATTTGCAAAATCAAACAACATTCCTTTTATTTTAATTGGCCACGTTACGAAAGAAGGATTTATAGCAGGACCAAAAATTCTTGAACATATTGTTGATACAGTTTTGCAGTTTGAAGGAGAACGAACAAGTTCTTTCAGAATTTTGCGGTCGCAGAAAAACAGATTCGGCAGCACTAACGAAATTGGAATATTTGAAATGCATGATGCCGGCCTTGTTGAAGTTTCAAATCCGAGTGAAATATTCCTGGGCGAAAGGGGAAAAAAAATTCCCGGCTCAGTAATTACGGCAAGTATTGAAGGAACAAGACCTGTATTGCTCGAAGTGCAGGCGCTGGTAACACCGTCAAATTATGGAAATCCACAAAGAGTGACTACTGGTTTTGATTATAGAAGACTTTCAATTTTGCTTGCTGTTTTGGAAAAACGTGCGCGGCTTCGATTATCGACGGCAAATGTTTTTCTAAATTTAGCAGGAGGTTTGCGTATTGATGAACCCGCAATTGATCTTGCCGTTTGCTGCGCAGTTGCCTCAAGTATTCTCGATAAACCCGCACCGAATGATATGATCATAATTGGTGAAGTTGGATTAGGTGGTGAAATTCGGGCTGTAAGTCACATTGAAAAGCGAATAAGTGAAGCAGAAAAACTTGGATTCAAAAAAATTTTTCTGCCGCCTAAAAATAAAAGTGCTATTAAGGGAATTTCCTCAATTAAAATTATTGAATCAGAAAATATCGACGAAGCCTTAAAATATTTGTTTGAAGAATAAACTATTTCCTTGCTGATTCTGCGACTTCAGATGAAACAAGTAATCTGCCACAGGATTCACATGTAAATAATCTTTTGCTCTGTCTAATTTCAATTTGTCTCTGTGGAGGTACAATATTATGACATCCACTGCAAGCAGATCGATTAACGCTTACAATTGCTTTGCCGCCTAATGCCTTTCGGATTCTCATATAAGTATTGTAATCATTCTTTTTAACCTGCTCGACAATTTTATTTCTCTTTTCAACAAGTTTTGTTTCTTCCTTTTCGTTCGCCTTAATGATTTTTTTTAATTCGTCTTCCTTCTCGGCAAATTCTTTTTGAAGTTCTTCAATCTGCGGAATTAAATCGCTTGTTTCAATTTTTATTTTTTCAACCAAATCTTCCAATGCAATATTTTCATTAGTTAGCGTGTCTATAGTTTCTTCTGTATGATCAATTTCCTTGGTTAAGGCATCATATTCTTTGTTGTTGCGAACTTGAGTAAGCTGGGATTTAAATTTTTTCAGATTTGTTTTAAGCCTGTCAATTTCAGAATCATTGAACTTGCGCTTTTCAAGTGATTCATTTTTTAAATTATCCTTTGCGTCAATTTGCTCTTGTATTCCGTTGATTTTTGACGTTAGCTCATTGACTGCGAGAGGCAAATCGCCACGCAATTCTTCAAGTTCATCTAGTTGATCATCAATTAACTGAAGCTGATAGAGTGTGATAAGTTTGTTTATCAATTTATATCTCCTTAATTATTAAAAAACTTTATTGGGCTTGTAGATTTTTTATTTAAAATAATCTCGATTTTTTCACCGAAATTTTCTTTCAGCAATTTGAATAAAACATTTAATCCAAAAACTTCTGTTTCAAAATGTCCAGCATCAATCAGAAGAATTTTATTTTCAGCATCTTGAAACACATGATATTTAATATCCGAAGTTATAAAAGCATCGCAGTTATTTGTTAAAGCACGAGCAAGTAATTCTGCGCCACTACCGCCACAAACCGCAACTTTTTTTATGTTTTTGCTTCGTCCTATGGTATATCGAAAGTTATCAAGAAGTAAATTTTTTTTGATA
>Ga0172374_1002061_pt1 | contig 12999 bp, 8 predicted proteins | sample LakKiv3m_FD_114536 | JGI IMG/M metagenome (GOLD analysis project Ga0172374, IMG submission 114536) | Freshwater microbial communities from Kabuno Bay, South-Kivu, Congo - kab_092012_10.3m | ecosystem: Environmental > Aquatic > Freshwater > Lake | place: Democratic Republic of the Congo... | reverse complement strand
CATCAGGCCCTGAATTACCTGACTCCGGACGAATATTTTAATCAGATCAAGGTTGCTAATTTAAAAGCGAAACAAGCAATAATTTTACAAACCTAGTGGGGAATATCTATCTGAACCTGGACAGTGAAAGCAAAAGAAAAAGCCGGCCGCACCCCGCGCGCACCGGCTTGCTATTGCAGTTTTGTGAGTAAGTCTAGAAAAAATACAACTTTACTTGTTTGGGGTTTTCTTTTTCAGCTTCAACCGGCTTGGCTTCTTTGTAATAGTTTTCCACCAAACCCTGCGGGAGATTGGGAATTTTTCCCCGCAGCAATTCCTTGACCGTGATGATTTGAATTTTTGGAAATTCAATTTTTCCAGTGAGGGTCGTCGTGAAGTCGCCGGCGTCAACCGCTTCGCTGATCATCGGTTTTGTCGGATCTTCCAGCGTGATGAATATTCCCGCTTCGGCTTTTTCGCGCTCCACATCGCCCTTGAGCGTCGCGACATGGTTTCTCTGCACGCTTCCGCCTTTTATCTGAACAATGGCTTTCCCATATTCCCATTTCCCTTTTCCGTTCCCATTCCCGTTTCCATTGGCCATATTTTTGTGAAAATATATGATGCCGTCAATACCCTTGTCCGCACCACGCATTTTGTCTTTGGTTTTGCTTTGTGCGGGAACGGCGTTCACCAAATCCAGCGCCCAATATTCAAATTCAAACGGATCTTTCTTGAAAAGTTCTTTTGCGCCAGCGAGATCCACCGGCAGCCCGTCTGTGAAAATTTGTTTCCTGCCGATTCCCAGGCGATTTCTCAATCTATATTTTATTAAATTTACAGCAAGACTCGTAATATCAATTCCAACCCACTTTCTTCCAAATTTTTCAGCTACTGCGATAGTCGTTCCGCAACCGCAAAATGGATCCAAAATCCAATCACCTTCGTTAGAGCTAGCCTGTATAATTCTTTCGAGCAATGCCTCTGGTTTTTGCGTCGGATAACCCAATCTTTCAGAAGAAGAAGGCGCTATAATTGGTATATTCCACACATCGCTCATTTTCACTCCTTCCGAGTCTTCATTCAATATTGCTGAGGGAATTCTTTTTCCTTCTTCGTCAAATCCGGAGACAATTTTCTTCGTACCAAATCTTTTTAGTGTAGATGGAGCTCTCTCTTGCAATAATGTGTTAAACTTGCATGCATTAATATCTTTGCTATAAAAGAAGATTATATCATGATTGCGAGAAAACATATTTTCCGATACCGCCCATTTTCGATAACTCCAGACAATCTCGTTTCGGAAATTGTTTTTACCGAAAACCACATCCAAAACTATTTTCAGATAATGGCTGGCTGTCGGATCGCAGTGAAGATACAAGCTCCCCGTCTTTTTCAAAACGCGGTGCAGTTCGATCAGGCGCACCGTCATCATAGTGAGATAGGCAAGCATATCATTGTGGCCGACGATTTTTTCAAACGCCTGCATCATCTCGGAAATATTCTGGCTTGTCTTTGTGACCAGCTCGTCGAAAGCCTGTTTTGATTCACGCGTCCAATGCCAGGAATCCTCAAAAGCATGCACCTGCGCCGGACTGTCCTGCAGCCCTTCCTTGAAAAGCACATTATAACTTCGATTGGAATTGAAAGGCGGATCAAGATATACCAAATCAAAACTCCCATCCGGAATATATTTCCTCAAAATATCTAAATTATCGCCGAAATATAGGGTTCTGTTTTTCATATTTTTTCCATTTTTCATGCTTATATATTAACACCAATCCGAAAAATGCTCAAACAAAAACAGAGACCGCCTTTTCGCGATCCCTGTTTCAAAACCCTAGCTACTAACCTACATCATCCCCTGCATCGCGTTCATGTCAGGCATACCCGCGCCCTTTTCCTTCTTGTCCGGAATGTCAGTCACCACCGCCTCGGTCGTGAGGAGCATAGCGGCGGCCGAGACGGCATTGGTGAGCGCGCTGATCACGACTTTTGCCGGGTCAATGATGCCCGCTTCGAACATATCGACGTACATGTTTTCTTCCGCGTTGTATCCCATATTCCAATTGGCGGCAGGATTCACTTTCTCCCCGTCGTACGCTTTCTGCAGATCCTGGATTTTTGCCACGACCCTGTCGGGAGACTGGCCGGCATTGGCAGCAATTTGTTTCACTGGCATCGAAAGGGCCTCAGCAAGGATTTGAGAGGCAATATCGTCTTCGGAAAGTTTCACTGATTCATTGAGAAGCGCGATGCCCCCGCCCGGAACAATCCCCTGCTCGAGCGCGGCTTTGGTCGCCTCAACCGCATCCTCAACCCGATGTTGTTTTTCTTTCTGTTCAACTTCGGTTGCCGCGCCGACTTTGATGACCGCCACTCCGCCGGACAATTTTCCGAGCCGTTCTTGCAATTTTTCCTTGTCAAAATCGCTCGTCGCCTTTTCAATCTGCGCTTTCAGCTGGGCGACGCGGGCTTCGATATCTTTTTTCTTTCCCTTTCCCGCGACAATGGTCGTGTCGTCTTTTGTGGAAACGATCCGGCTCGCTTTTCCAAGCGCATCGAGCTCTGTTGTTTCAAGTTTCATTCCCCGTTCTTCGGAAATAACGGTTCCGCCCGTGAGAATGGCAATATCTTCGAGCATTGCCTTGCGGCTGTCTCCGAATCCGGGCGCTTTCACCGCGAGAACATTCAAAACTCCTCGCAATTTGTTCACGACCAGCGTTGTGAGGGCCTCACCCTCGACATCTTCGGCAATGATGACCATTTCCTTCTTTCCGGTTTGGGCAATTTTTTCCAAAAGCGGCAGAATTTCCTGAATTGAAGAAATTTTTTTGTCCGTGATCAAGATTTGCGGGTCTTTGAGTTCGGCTTCCATCGATTCGGCGCTCGTGATCATATAGGGCGAAATATATCCCTTGTCGAATTTCATTCCCTCAACCACTTCTTCCTCAAGGCCGAACGTCTGGGATTCCTCGACGGTGATCACGCCTTCTTTTCCGACCTTCGCGATCACCCTCGCGATCATCTTTCCGACTTCCGGGTCTTGGGCGGAAATAGTCGCCACCTGTTCAACAGCTTCCCCTTTGACCTTTCTGGAGCTTTTGATCAAATTTTTTGAGATTTCGTCCGTGAGCGCCATCAATGATTTTTTGAGTTCAATGACATTCACGCCTTTCGAGATATATTTTGCGCCCGACTCGACGATTGACTGGGTGAGGATCGTCGCGGTGGTCGTTCCGTCTCCCGCCGCATCGTTCGTCTTGTTCGCCACTTCCTTCACGAACTCCGCGCCGATGTTTTCAAACTTGTCTTCAAGGTCAATTTCTTTGACAATCGTCACGCCGTCGTTCGTCACGATTGGCGATCCAAACCCGCGGTCAAGAACAACATTGCGCCCTTTCGGCCCGAGCGTCACCCGCACCGCCGCGGCGACTTTGTCAATGCCTTTTTTGACGCGTTTGCGCGCGTCTTCGTCAAATTTGATTTGTTTGGCCATATATGTTGATTTATTGATTATGAATTAGCACTCAACTAGTGAGACTGCCAATTGATATTATAGAAAAATGAAATTTGCTGTCAAGACTTGATCCTTCTTTGCCACCCCTCCTCGATCCGCCCGCCTTGCGGTTCGGGGAGGAATATCAAATTCTGGTCGGTGTATTCAATATACGCATCGGGCTTTTGCGTGAGCGGATTGCGCTTGATTCGCGCGATTTGCTTCGCTTTCAGCCAGGCTTCTATTCTATCGCCTCCAAACAAATTTATCAAGCCCTCAAGAGAATTTTGGACAACGCGGCTGGCTCTGCCGTGCTTGACAAAATATCTCGCCGGTTCAAGTTCCGGAATCTCCCGATTGGGTTTGAATTTCCTGATCCATTCAAAATTCGCTTTGCAAAATTCCTGGAACACATCCCATCCAAAAATTGGATAAACAAAACTATATTCATTCGCCGCAAACAGATCTTTCCTCTGAATCTCCAACCCGTCCGTCGCGACAAAATAATTCAGGCAGATTCTGTTTTTGATCCTGTTTCCATATCTTCTTCTCCCCAAAAAATGCACCATAGCCGTGGCCAGCAGCCTCCCCGTGAAAATTCTCCCCCGCTCAAGCACAACAAAAAAATCTACATCGCTGTTTTTTTCGCAGTTCTTCATCGCGAGCGTTCCCGTGACGGCAATCATCCGCACAAACGGAACAAAACGCAGCCAACGCGCAGCCTTCTCGGCAATCTCGAATTTCACACCCGAATTTTTGTCGTTTTGAATCCGCCGCGCGACCAGATCCTTGCGATTTTTCAGGAAATAAAACCCTCGAAATTCTTCAACCTTGCCTTTCAATTCCTCGCTTTCAAGCGCTTCGATGATCTCGCCCAAAGTACAACCTTCTCCCGCGATAAGATATTTCCAGAGCTCGAAGGAGGTGAGGGGGAAGTTCAGAATGTCGTAGTAAATAATCGTTTGCAATATATATTTTTCGAGATTTCTATTGCCGTTCACTGCCAATTTTTCAAATATTTAGCCGTCCAAGTTCTGGCTTTTTGCAATTCCTTCGGCGTTCCCTCAAAAACAACCTCGCCTCCCGCAACTCCGCCTTCCGGTCCCAGCTCAATCACCCAATCGGCGGCGCGAATGACATCAAGATTGTGTTCGACAATCAAAACCGTGTTGCCCTTCTCGACCAGCTCGTCAAGAATCGCCAAAAGCCGCGCCACATCTCCAAAATGCAAACCAATTGTCGGCTCGTCCAGGATATACAGAGCTTTTCCATTCGTCCGGCGGGCAAGTTCCGTCGCAAGTTTCACCCGTTGCGCCTCACCGCCCGAAAGATGCATCGCCGATTGCCCAAGCTTCAAATATCCGAGTCCGACCCGTTCCAGTGTTTCAAGTTTTTCCGCCACCAACGGGTGATTCTGGAAAAAACGCAAGGCATAGCCGACGCTCATATCCAGCACTTCGGCGATGTTTGCGCCTTGATATTCAACCGACAAAACTTTCTGGCTGAAACGCGTCCCGCCGCAGGCCTCACAGGGAACATAAATGTCCGGCAACAGATGCATTTCAATTTTTTTCTGCCCTTCTCCCTGACAGACCTCGCAGCGTCCGCCCTTCATATTGAAACTGAAGTGCGTTGCATTGAGAGCGAGTTTTCGCGCTTCGGGAAGCGCCGCAAAAATTTCCCGGATATGTGAAAAAACCCCGGTGTATGTCGCGGAGTTGGAACGCGGCGTGCGTCCGATCGGCGACTGGTCGATTTCAATCACTTTTGAAATATTCTCAAGCCCTTTTATGTTCTTGTGCGAGCCCGGAATGTCTTTCGCGCGAAAAAAATGCCTGCGCAAAGCCTTTCCAAGAATATCGCTCACCAGCGAACTTTTTCCCGACCCCGAAACTCCCGTGATCACCGTCAGTTTTCCGAGCGGAAACGCCGCATTGATATTTCTCAAATTATTTTCTTCGGCGCCGACAACCGTGATTTTTTTGCCGCTCCCTTTTCGGTGTGATTTTTTCACAAAGACCTTGTTTTTCCCGGCAAGATATTTCGCCGTCTCCGTTTTGGCCGCAAGCATTTTCTTGGCCGGCCCCGCAAAAATTATTTCCCCGCCGTCCTCTCCCGCACCCGGACCCATATCAATGATCCAGTCAGCCGCGCGCATTATCCGCCCGTCGTGTTCAACAACGATCACGCTGTTTCCCGAATCGCGCAGCTTTTGAAAAACGCCCACCAGCCTTTCGGTATCGCGCTCGTGAAGCCCGACCGACGGCTCGTCGAGAACATAGAGAATGCCTGTGAGGCCGGATCCGATCTGGACGGCCAGGCGCACTCTCTGCGCTTCGCCGCCCGAAAGCGAATTGGCGCTCCGCGCGAGCGTGAGGTATCCGAGTCCCGCTTCACACAAATTGCCGACGGTACGCGCTATTTCGGCCAAAATTTCTTCGACCAGTTTTTTTCCATAGGCCGGCATATCCGGCAAATTTTCAAGAGTTGCGATTTTTTCGCCCAGCCGGTCAAGCGGCGTCTCGCAAAAATCGGCAATTGAATCGCCCGCGATTTTCACCGCCAGCGATTCATTCTTCAAACGCCGGCCTCCACACGCAGGACAGGTCTTCACAATCATATATTTTTCCGCCTCGCCCCGCGAAAAATCCGAATTGGCCTCTTTGTATTTTTTTTCAAGCATCGGGACAACGCCTTCAAAATTCTGCGCGCCGTACAAAATCGCATTCAAAACTTTCTTGTCCAGATTTTTCACCGGCTTGTCGAGAGAAAACTTCAAATCGCTGGATATTTTTTGAAGTGCTTGCTCCAGTCTTGAAGCAGCCCCATTTCGAACGCTTGATATACTCCACGGCTTCACTGCTCCCTCACGGATGCTCAAATTTTTGTTGGGAATCACCTGGTCAATGTCCACTTCAAGCTTTGTTCCGAGTCCCGCGCACGCCGGACACGCTCCTTCGGGATTGTTGAAAGAAAAATGTCGCGGGGTGATTTCCGTGATAGAAATGTTGCAATCGGAACAGATGAGGAAACGATTGTATTTTTTGTCTTCTTCGGGCCACGCAACAAACACTTCGCCTCCGCTGGCTTTCATTGCCGTTTCAATTGAGTCAATCAGCCGCTCACGGTCGGAAAACTTTTTGTCGAGGCTTATGCGATCGATCACCACTTCCATTTCTGTGCCGGACGGCAATTTTCCAACATCAAACCGCGCCTGCGAAGCCGGAATTATCTTGCCGTTCAGCCGCACCCGCGCATATCCCATCTGCTCGAAACTCGAAAGGATTTCTTTGGGCGATTTGTTTTTATCTTTTGGCGGAGCCAATATCGCGATTTGTATGGCTTCGTCGCCCTTGTTCACCAGTATTTCATCTGCAATTTCGGACGCCGTCTTTTGCGAAAGTTCACGGCCGCATTTCGGGCAATGCGGTTTTCCCAATCGGGCGAAAAGAATACGCAGCCAGTCATAGAGTTCCGTCATCGTTCCGACGGTCGAGCGCGGAGAGCGATTCACGCTCGTCTGGTCGATGGCGATGACCGGCGAAAGATTTTCAATTTTTTCGATTTCCGGTTTTTTGACCGACGCCAAAAACTGCCGGGCGTACGCGGAAAGGTTTTCGACATAGCGCCGGTGCCCCTCGGCAAAAATCGTGTCAAAAGCGAGCGACGATTTTCCCGACCCCGAAAGGCCGGTGACAACGACGATTTTTTCGCGCGGAATCTCCACGTCAACATTTTTGAGATTGTTCACCCGCGCACCTTTGATGATGAGATGGGACTTTTTCATGGAAGCAAACAGCTAAGTCCTCATTGTAAAGCACATCTGAAAAAAAGTAAAGAGCCCCGACGCAACGTCGGGGCTCTTCTTAGTAAAAAAGCTTGATCTCTACACCTCGATCACCACCGGCAAAATCATCGGGCGGCGTTCGGTCTTTTGGAAAAGAAACTGGCCGACCGTGTCGCGGATCTGGTCTTTCACAAAATTCCAGTCCACTGATTCGTCCCGTGTCGTCGCGGCCCGCACCACTTCTTTCACTTTCCGCTTCGTCGCGTTCACCAAGTCAAAGTTTTCTTTCACATATATGAAGCCGCGCGAAGTGACCTGCGGTTCGCCTATCACGCGCTTGGTTTTGGAATCGATGATTGTCACAATCGTGAACATCCCGTCGCGTGCCAGCACCTGCCGGTCGCGCAAAACCACCTGTCCGATATCGCCCACACCCAGGCCGTCAACCATCACGTAGCTCGTGTCGGCCACCTTGCGCTTCAATTCGACCTTTCCGCCCTGAAACTCAATCGCGTCCCCATTGTCGAGAACGAAAGTTTTCTCTTTCTTGACTCCGGCTTCACGGGCAAGACGAGCCGCTTCTTTCAGCATATAGTGGTTGGCATAGACGGGGAGAAAAAAATCGGGTTTCACCTGACGCAAAACATCCTTGATGTCCTCCGCGTTCGCGTGGCCGCTCGTGTGGACATCCATTATATCATTGTGAATCACATTGTCGCTTTTGCGATAGAGATTGTCCTTGAGCCGCTGGATCGTCCTTTCGTTTCCCGGAATCACGGATGACGAGAAAATCACCGTGTCGTTTTTCCGAATTTTCACATGGCGATGCTGGTCGGTGATGATTCGCGAAAGAACGGCGTTCCCCTCTCCCTGCGCCCCCGTGCAGATGACAACGATTCTCGCGTCCGGATAGTCCGAAATATTCGAAATCGGAATGAGTGTTTCCTTGTGGGCCTTGACATAACCCAGTTCTTTTGCGATTTCCATATTCGTTTTCATGCTATAGCCGTCAAGCGCCACTTTTTTCCCAATGAGTTCGGCATACTCAATGATGCGCCCGATGCGCCGGATCTGCGAAGAAAAAGTTCCGATAATCACGCGGCCCTTGGCGGTTGAAATCAGCTTTTCCAGATTGCGATACATATCTTTTTCGCTTGTCCTCGCAGAGCGGGTTTCAATCGACCCCAGGCTTTCGAGCATCAGAATCCGCGGACTCGGAAGTTTTGAGAGATGCGCATAGTTGATGGTTTTTCCGTCCACCGGGTCGCGGCCGATTGTCCAGTCTCCCGGATGAATGACTGTTCCGGCCGGAGTTTTGAGAACCACTCCCACCGCATCCATCACGGAGTGCTCGACATCGAAAAAACTCACCTCGAATTTCCCGAGCCGGATTTTGTCACGGACCGAATTCACCCGCATCGTCTTGAGTTGCCCCACCGAACCTTTTTCATAGTCCTCGAGCTTCTTTTTCACAAGCGCCAGCGTGAGGTCGCGCCCGATGACCGGCGGATAGCCGAGTTTTTTGAGAAGAATCGGCGCCGCCCCGATGTGGTCGAGGTGCCCGTGGCTCAAAATCACGCCGCGGATTTGCTTTTCTTTGCCGCGGAACCAGCTGATGTTCGGAACGATATAGTCGATTCCGGGCATATCTTCTTCCGGAAACTGAATTCCCATATCCAAAATCACGATGTCGCCGCCGTACTCGAACACCGTCATATTCCGCCCGACCTCCTCTTGGCCGCCAAGCGGAATGATGCGCAACGCGCTTTCACCTTTTCTCGTTTGGCCGGCTCCCTTTCGCAGGACAAATTTTCTCTTCTTGAGAGTTTGCTGCCGAACCGGCTTCATAGTTTTGATCATAAAATTTCTTTGATTGATTAATTTTTAGATGAAGAAATTTTTGGTGCCGAAGAGAGGATTTGAACCTCCACGGGGTTGCCCCCACTAGCTCCTGAAGCTAGCGCGTCTGCCAGTTCCGCCACTTCGGCATTAATAAGTCTGCCAGCCTGCCCGCCTCTGGCGGGTTTCACCACATCCCCAAACCAACGGAAATCAAACTCCCGCCAGCGATTTATTAAATTAAAAAAGGCTTATATAAAGGTTTATTTTCGATTTTTGGGAAGAAGATACTCCAATTTTTGAATTATACACCCAATCAAGAAAAATGTCAAGACTTGAGTTTTTCTTTCAATTCTTCGACCATTTCCACCGGCGTGGGGTCTATGGAATATTTGAGCGCGAGATAGTATGACGCCCAGCAGCCGATTTGAAGAGTTGCAAAAATCCGAAAAAGCGTCCCGTCTTCGGGCATATCAACAATGGTCGAATCAACGCCATGGCTTTTCAAAATCCCTGTCGTGGCCTCAATTCTTTTCAAATTTCGCGGATGATCCTGATTGTCACGCAAAACGACCAAATGAAATTTTCCCTGCTGCTTCGTGAACCCGACCATCTCGTTGTGGTTGAGTTCGGGAAAAAAATTCCAGAACGCCGGCGTCTTGGCATTTTCGTTGAACATAATTTTCCAGATCATCGCCAGCGATTTGAAGCGGGTCGAGCCATAGACCACTGGTGTCTTGCCCACAACATCTTCGGCAATTTTTTTTCCCAACTCTTCAAATTCAGATGCACGCCCGTTCAATTTGGCCGCTGTTTCTTCAAATTCCACCCGCTTGTCCTCGATCATCCCCGAATTCACAAGGACCTGAAACACAGCCGCAAAGTTGGTCGCTGTCATCATTCTCGGCTGAACGCCGCCGGGCATTTTCACGCAAGGAATATTGTTTTTTTCGCAAAGTTCCAGAACTTTTCCACCGGCCGCGATTCCGACACAGGGAAGATTGTTTTCCAGCGCCTCTTCAAGCGACGCGACTGTTTCCTCTGTGTTTCCGGAATAGGAAGAAATCACGTTCAGACAATTGTCAAATGCCTCGTGAGGAAGATTATAGAACCGGTTTTGAAAAACCCCGAAACGAAGGTTGGATGTCGGGTTTTTTCGAAACAGCCGGCTCAAATATATTCTCAAAAGATTTCCCGGCAACGCCGACCCGCCCATTCCGGAAATTTCAACGGCTTTGAAAGGGCCTTCGACTTTCACGTCTTTGGCAAGGTCAAGGCCGGCCGTCAATTGGTCGGGAATGTTTTTTATGACTTCGTATAAATTTTCTTTGTCAATTTTGTTTTGCATGAATTTATTTCCGTATTCTCTTCGTCTTCATATACCAGCTTGCGATATCCGCAAAACGTTCGTCGGCCGACACAAGCGACGGGATGTTGATGCCCTGCACTTTTTTGTTGACGGCATAGAGATAGTTCGGACTATAGAGGAAAATCGCCGGAATATCCTCCGTCACAGCCTGCTGAAAATTTTTGTAGAGTTCAATCCGCTTTTCCTCGTCCGCCTCGCTCCGCAGCTTGTCAAGAATTTTGTCCACCTCCGGGTTGGAAAAAAGCGCAAGATTCAGCCCCGGGTCTTTGGTCTGCGAAGATTGCCAGAAAGAATACGGGTCGGGTTCGTTTGTCGGCCAGCTCTGCCCGAAAAGAAAAGATTCGTATTCGCGCGGACGGATGAAGTTCTGCTGAATGTCTCCCACGGATTCCGAATCGACGTTCACACGCGCACCAACGGCTTCCCACTGGCTCTTGAGCATATTGGCCGTGTCCACCAGCTGCGGCCAGTCGGTCGTCACAAGAGTGAATTCGAGGGGCGTGCCGCTCTTCGTGCGGAATCCGTCCGAACCGGCCTTCCATCCGGCGTCTTCAAGTGTCTTCTTGGCCGCCTCCAGATCAAAATTGTATTTTTTCACATCGTCCGTCGAGCCAAAAGTTCCGGCCGGAATCGGCGAAAATATAACTTGCCCCTGCCCGCCGAAAATTTTTCCCACAATATCCTGGCGGTTTGTTGCGAGGGAAAGCGCTTTGCGAACCTCCTTGTCGGCAAGCACTTTGCTTTTCTGCTGGTTGAAGAACACGGCAAAATAGCGCGGCAGGCCGGCGGCGATGATGTTTGTGCTGCGTTTGCTTCTGATATCGTCCAATTTTTCCGGCGAAATGGAACCGGCGCCGAAAATTTTCTTGCTGTTGAAATCTTCGATCATCGAATCCTCGTCCGGATAGAACTGGAAAGTGATTGTGCCGATGTTGGGCTTGGCGGCATAATAGTTGTCGCTGGCGGTGAGTTTGTAGGACAAAATCATCCCCCCTGAATCTTTCTCGAGATCGGAAAATTGGTACGGTCCCGTGCCGACCGGTTTCAGATTGTATTCAGCAAGTGAAAAGTTTGTCGGGGCAACCGTTTCCCAAACGTGCTTGGGAAGGATTCCGGCAGTGAGATTGCTCGGAAAAAAGAAATATGGCGCCGGAAGCATAAACTTGATTGTGCTTTCGTCGACTTGCTCCATTCCCACTCCCTGCCAATTTTGCCGCAAGGGGCTTTTGAAGGCCGGGTCTTGAATCGCTTGAATGGTATAAAGGACATCGTCGGAGGAAAAGGGCTCCCCGTCCTGCCACTTTATGCCTTGCTTGAGGTGCACGGTATAAGTGAGCTGGTCGCCCGAAACTTCATAATTTTCCGCAAGGTCCGGAACAATTTTTCCATCAGCCCCGTATTTGAAAAGACCGGAATATATCAGGCGGGTGAGGTCCGCATCAGCCTCGTTTCCCGAGGCAAGCACCGGGTTCACATACATCGGCTGGCCGACAACCCCTTCGGAATAATCGCCGCCGGCGACAGGAATCGGCTTCGTGAGGGAATAATAGACTCCCAGAATCGTGGCGACAAATGAAACCGCGATGACAAGCGCCAACGACAAAACCGTCATTCTCTCCTTTGCAGACAAAACCCGGAAAAATTTTTGGAAAAAATTGTTCATCTTGATCCCAAATAAATATTCGCCACCGCCAGTCCCAGAAAAATCGCCGCCAGAACCACTGACGCCCTGAAAAGGAATTTTTCCATTCCCCGTTTCGTATAATAGCCGCCGAAATCTCCGCCGAAAGACGCGGAAAGTCCGGCTCCGCGGTTCTGGAGGAGGATTGAGATTGTGAGAAGCACGGCCACGGCAATTTGAATCCAGATGAGAATGTTTTCAGGCATTTTCGTTTTCTTGAATGATTGAAGAAACGACAAAGTTGATGGCGCTTATCACGACCACCGCCCAGAACGCAGCCGTCCAGGTGTCAATCACGAGAGCCGGGACGATATGCGCCACCAAGTTGAACAAAAACACATTGATGACAACCGTGAAGAGACCGAGCGTGATCCAAATCAGAGGAAGGGAAATTATTTTCACGACGGGCTTCACGAAAAAGTTGATGAGCCCCAGCACCGCTCCGGCCAGAATCAGCCACTTCCAGTTGCCCAGGAAATGGATGCCGTGCACGAGGCGCGCCGCCGCCCAGATGCCGATGGCGTTGGAGAGAATGTGGATGATTAGTCGAAGCATTTGTGTCTCGCAAATATTAACAGGGAAAATTATTCGGGTCAAATTTTTGACATTTCCCTGTCTAAATCCTATTATAACCCTAGATTTAGCAATAATCAAACTTGAATGAAACAACGCATTTTTTCCGGCATCCAGCCCTCCGGAACGCTCCATATCGGCAACTATCTGGGAGCGGTCAAAAACTGGGCCGCTCTTCAGGAAAAATATGAATCCGTCTTTTGCATTGTTGACCTTCACGCCATCACCGTGGCGCAAAAACCGGAAGAGCTTCGCAAAAACACGCTGGAACT
>Ga0172374_1002057_pt1 | contig 13022 bp, 9 predicted proteins | sample LakKiv3m_FD_114536 | JGI IMG/M metagenome (GOLD analysis project Ga0172374, IMG submission 114536) | Freshwater microbial communities from Kabuno Bay, South-Kivu, Congo - kab_092012_10.3m | ecosystem: Environmental > Aquatic > Freshwater > Lake | place: Democratic Republic of the Congo... | reverse complement strand
TTTCGAGGTGGAAGTGCGCGAGCGCGGCTTCGCGCTGGTCGCGGGCCAGTTCGAGCCCGCGCTCGACCCACAGCGCAACGCCTTCGCGGCCCCCTTGTTCGATCGCGCGGTCCATCGTGCGCAGGTAGGCGCACAGCATCGCCGGCGCCCGCGCGCCGACCTCGCGCGCGTGACCCAGCAGCAACGGTAGCTGCTCGGCCGCGATGCCGTGAAGGATACCCGGCAGCAAAGCGATCGCGTCGGGCAGGCCATCGTCACCGGCGGCAGTGGCGGCCAACGCGAACAAATCGACGGCGAGATCCTCCTCTACGACGGCGGCCAGTGACGCGACGACCTCGAGCAACCGTCGGGCGTGCAGGGCGTTGGTTTTCGACGCCGCAGCGCACAGTACCAGTGCTGCCGACGCGGCGCGCGGCGACAACGACGGCAAGGCGGCGGGAATCTCGGGGGGCTTGGGGTTGCGTCCGGCGCTGCCGATGGTGGCGATGAGTTCTGCCCAAGCATCGACGGCGCCTGCGTCGAGCAGCGGCATCAGTCGCGAACCCGACGCCAGCAAGGCTTCGGCGAGGAACTCGCTGCGCCAGCCGCCGCGTGCGAGCAGCGCGAAAGCGGCGCTTTTCCAGGCTTCGACTTGCGCGCTCGAAGGTGCGTCGTCATGCCAGGCACCGCCGCAGGCTTCCATGAAGGCAGTGGCGAGGCGCCGCGACGAACGTGTCAGCGCGTGAACCGTCGCCGACCAGGTATCACGTACGTCGGCGTCCCACGCCGCGATGGTGGACGGTTCCATCTCGAGGAAGGCCAGCGCCGCGTCGCGCGAAGCCGTGGGATCCTCGGTTATGTCGGCGAGCAGGTTTTCCCAGATGGTGTACACGTCGTCGCCGGCTTCGGCTGCGCCCGCGGCCTTTGCGAGGAAGGCGTGGGCGAGGCTCACGGACTGCGCAGCGGCAGCGTCGCCGCGCGCCAGAACGCGGCGACGAAGATCCTCGGGAAGCCGATCGAGGACCGCCAGTGCATGGGCCCCTTCGACACTGTCGCGAAGGTGGCGGCTTTCGATCCAGGCGCGCGAGCCGGCCACGGGCGCGCGCTACGCGAAGATCGCGCTGACCAGTTCGGCGATCGCCGACTGCGTCTGTCGATCGTCGCTCAGGGCGCGTACCACCGTGGCCTCGCAAGCCCGGTGCGTGGGCATCCCCTGGGCGATGAGCTGCCCGGCGTAGACCAGCAAGCGCGCCGACACGCCTTCTTCGAGGCCACTCGACTTCAGCTCGCGGACGCGTTCGCCGAGGTGGGCCAGATCCATCGCCACTTCCATCGCCACTCCGCTTTCGTGGGCGATTATCTCGGCTTCCTTGTCGCGCGGCGGATAGTCGAATTCGAGCGTGACGAAGCGCTGCCTGGTGGACGGTTTGAGGTCTTTGAGCACCGACTGGTAGCCGGGGTTGTAGGAGACCACCAGAATGAAATCGGGGTGCGCGGTGACGATCTGCGCGAGTTTGTCGATCGGCAGTATGCGGCGATGATCGGTCAGCGGATGGATCAGCACCATCGTGTCTTTACGCGCTTCGACGATCTCGTCGAGGTAGGCCATCGCCCCGACTCGCACCGCCTGGGTCAGCGGGCCGTCCATCCAGATCGTCTCGTCGCCGCGTACCAGATAGCGGCCGACCAAGTCGCTGCCGGTGAGGTCTTCGTTGCAGGCGACTGTGATCAGCGAGTTGGGCCGCTGCGGTGTCGGGGGCAGCAGCTTCCAGGCCATGTACTCGACGAAGCGGGTTTTGCCGCAGCCGGTGGGTCCTTTCAGCAGAACCGGCAGCTTCTGGCGAAACGCTGCCTCGAACACCTCGACTTCGTCGCCGAGGGGAAGGTAGTAGGGCGCTTCGTTCATCGACGCGCTCCTGATTAGCGCTGGACGCCCAAGTAGTCCATCACCTTGCCATCTGCGGCATCGACCAGGTCGAGATGGATGCCGGCGCTGAGGCCCTTGTCGGCGGCCAACTTGGCCAGTTGGCCGTTCATGCCCGACTTGAACTTCTCGAGTGCGAACGGCGGCATCTGCGCCATCGGGAACTTCGACAGCAGCACGCGACAGTCACCGTCGCCGATCCACTGGAAGGATTGGACGTGGACCCCGATGATCGCGTGCGCTGCGAGCATCGCGTCGGTTTCGCGCTGCAGATCGCTGGTCGCGTTGCTGGGTTTGGGAGTTCCGTCCGGTACCGATTCGGCCTGTCCGGGCGGGCTCCCCGCCGCGGCAGCGCCCGGCATTCCGCTCGGCATGCCGCCGGGCATCCCTGAACCCGAAGCCGAACCGGCGGACTCCGCCGGCATTCCTTGCATCTCGGCGATCGCGTCGTCGATCTGTTTTTGCTGCTCGGGCGAATCCGCCAGCGAGCGGGCGCGTTGCAACTCCCCTAGAGCCTCGGCGTCCTTGCCGGCCTTCTGCAGGCCGATGGCGAGGTTGAAGTGAGCCTGCAGGAACTTGGGATCCTTCTCGATCGCGAGCCGGTACTTGGCGATCGCCTCGTCGGTGCGATCCTGGAACAGCAACACCGAGCCGAGGTCGGTGATCGCGCTGGGATCGTCGGGAGACTTGGCGAGGAAGGTCTCGAAGCGCTTCTGTGCTTCGGCGAAATCGCCGGCGTCGTAGGCGAGGTTGGCGGAGATCCGCAATCCTTCGACGTTGGCCGGATCCAGTGCCAGCAGTTTGTCGAGAGCCTGCTGGGCGGATTGCAGATAGTTGGGATTGACGGTGCCGGCGCGGTAGCGCGCACGCGCCAGACGCTGCCAAGCGTCGACGCTCTGCGGGTTCTTCTCGGCTTCGGTGGTGAGCCCTGCCAGGAAGTCGAGCACCTGCTTGGGAAGCTCGATGCTCGGGTGGCCTTCGGGGAGTTCTTGGCCTGCGCCGTCGGCGCCCTGACCACCGGCCGCCATGCCGGGAGGGCTTCCCGGCACCGCGCGAGTGGGCGCCTGGTTGCCCTGCGTCGCGAAGAAGAAAGCCGCTCCGCCGGCCGCGAGCAACAGCACGAAGGCGGCGATCGCCGGCAGCGGCAAAGCCGCCGTGGGAGGCGCGGCGGCCGAGGCCGGCGCTGCACCGTTCGCCGCTGCGCCACGTTCGAAAGCCGCTCCGCAAGCGGTGCAGAATCTGACCTCACCGCTGCTCGGCGCGCCGCATTGAGTACAGAAAACGTTCGAAGCCTGGTTCGCCATGGGTCTCGCTCAGTCCGGTCGATTTCGTCGGGTCACGCTCTCGAGTTCCTCACGGGTGACCGCGTGCAGGGTGGGGTCGCGTCGCAGCAACAGGATGATGCCGCCGGGGATCGACAGCGGAACCTTCTCGATCCAGAAACCGAGGTTGCCGATCAGGAAGGCTTTGACCGCGCCGGCCTTGCTGCCGAGCAACCACACGAAAACCAACTCGCGCACTCCCTCGCCCGATGCCGATGGCGCGACGAAGGTTCCGAACGTCATCACTGCCGAAGCGAACAGAACCTCGGTAGTGTGAACGCCCGACGTCGACAGCGACATCGCGTTGCAGAAATACATCAGCGTGGTGGTGAGTTGTCCGACTATGGCGAGCAACAATGCGAACAGCAGGTGGCTGCGGCGCGTTGAGTAGGCAGTGGCCGAGTCGATCACGTGCCCGGCGAAGCGCCGTACCTTCTCGCTCGGTACCGCGCGCAGCAATCCGCGGAACCAGGTCGGTCGCAGCAGCACCAGCGTGCCGAACACGGCGGTGCCCGCCAGCGGGATCTTCATCGCGCCTACCATTTCACCGAAGGATTGCCCCTGGGTCAGGCGTCCGGCGAACGGCATGAACAGCAAGATCACTACCAGCAGACCGACCAGGCCGATCACGCGCTCGACGGCCAGCGCCGTGGTGCATTCGATCGGCCGCTGCGTCAGCTTGGCGCTTTCGTACAGACGCCATGCGTCCAGCCCCATGGTGCTCGGGGTGACGATGCCGAAGTAGCGCCCGATGAAGTAGGTGCTCGACAGGAAACCGAACTTGAGGTCGATGCCCTGGCCCTGCAGCAGCACCTGCCAGCGCCAGACGTTGGCGAAGATCCCCACCAGTTTGACCAGCATCGCGGCCGTGAACCAGAACGCGAACACCCGCATGTCGAGGCCACGGATCTCGGCCCACAGGTCGGAGAGCTCGGCCGGTACCAGTTGGAAACCCTGCAACCGCACGAAGGCGTCCGTGGGGGCCTGGTCAAAGGCGACCGGCTCGTAGTCGCCCGAGGCACTGCGCCGGTAGAGCATCGCAAAGCCTTTGTCGGTGCAGTGGCGCAGCGGCTTGAAGCGCTTCGCTTCACCCTCGGAGTTGCGTACGAAGACCGCGCGCTCGTCGGCGTGGTTGCACACGTCGGTGAGCGACGCCGGTAGTAGCGCGGGCGGCAACGCTGCGCCCGAGAGTTTCGCCTTCACTCGGCCGACCAACCCGGGATAGGCAGGGTTGGCGACCGCGAACGACTCGGGGTTCCGTAGCTGCGCGGTCGAGACCGGAACATGGCAACCCGTCGGAGAAAGAACGCACGGCATCCACCCGTCGAACTCCAGAAAGATTCCGACGAAGATTCCCAGCGTGACGCCGAACTTTACAATGAGGCTGAACGCACGCTTCATCAGCGCGTAATCCTTTCACAATCGTGGGCGAGACCGAAATCTGAGGGGAGACCCGCGGGACCGGAACGGCGGCCGCCGCGTCGCGCGAAAAGACGCAGCCGGGGCCGATCTCCTGACGGCGATCGACCCCGGCACACGGTGCTGACGCAGCAGCTCAGGACTTCTTCTTGGCCTTGATCTCTTCGTCGATGATCGACTTGTAGAGTTCGAAAGAACGCCCGGCCGGCTGCTTGCCGTTGATGTAGAAGGTGGGCGTGCCGCGCACACCCACCGTCCCGGCCTGTTTCATTTCGTCGGTGATGACCGATGCCGTCTCCGGCGCCGCCAGGTCGGCCTTGAACTTTTCCAAGTCCAGTCCGAGTTGCTTGGCGATCTCCTGGTACTTGTCGTCCGAGAGCGCACGCTGGTTCTCGAAGAGCTTGTCGTGCATCTCCCAGAACTTGCCCTGCTTGCCGGCCGCAACGGCAGCCTTGGCCGCAGGCATCGCGTTGGGGTGGAAGGGCAGCGGGTAGTTCTTGAAGACGAATTGCACGTCGTTCGGATAGGCTTCGACGATCTGGTGGACCAGGTCTTTGGCCTGGCTGCAGAACGGGCACTGAAAATCGGAGAACTCGACGATGGTCACCGCCGCGTTCTTGGGACCGCGCGAGGCCGAGTTCCCGACGGCGACGTCCCAGCGCTTGTTGGGATCCGGCGCCTCGGCCGCGGGGCGCGCCGCCGCAGGCGCCGACGCAACTTTGGTTGCGAGTTCCTTCTGGCCCTTGGCGAGGTCGTCGAGTTTGGTCACGACATCTTTTTGCTGGGCCTCCATCCGATCGACGGCCGCCTTGATGTCGCTGACTTGCTGCGGATCGGTACAGGCCGAAAGCGCGAGCGCGCCGACGGCAGCGAGCGAGAGAACTGCACGAGTGGACTTGGTCATTTCTTCCTCCGGTCGGTTGTTGGTTGCTACGAACGTTCTTGGCGACAGTCCCGGATTTCCAGAGCGGGCTGCCTAAAAGACACTGCGACAAAACCAAAAGGGGACCGCCCCGACGGGCAGTCCCCCTCGCGAAAAGAAGCCCGGGCACGTGCCTGGGCCGCTACTTCTTCTTGGCCTTGATCTCTTCCTCGATTATCGCCTTGTACTGATCGAACGAGCGTCCGGTCGGAATCTTGCCGTTGATGTAGAAGGTCGGAGTGCCGCGCACTCCAACCGTTCCGGCCTGCTTCATTTCGTCGGCAATGAACGCGGCCGTCTCGGGCGATTCCATGTCGGTCTTGAGTTTCCCGGCGTCGAGACCGAGTTCCGCTGCCCACACAGCGTACTTGTCCGGACCCAGTTCCTTGGCGTTCTGGAAGATCTTGTCGTGCATCTCCCAGAATTTGCCCTGCTTGCCGGCCGCTACTACCGCTTTGGCTGCGGGCATGGCGTTGGGATGGAACGGCAGCGGGTAGTTCTTGAAAACGAATCTTACGTCGTTCGGGAAGGCTTTCAGAATCTGATCCACCAAACTGGTGGCTTGGGAGCAGAAGGGTCATTGGAAGTCCGACCATTCCACCATCGTCACGACCGCGTCGGCGGGGCCTTTCGTGAACGAATTGCCTACCGAGACATCGTAGCGCTTGTTGGGGTCGGGGGCTTCGGCCGTCGGTTTGGCCGCGGCGGCGGTGCCGGCCTTGGACAGGATTTCTTTCTGGCCCTTGGCCAACGCGTCGAGCTTGGCCAGGACGTCTTTCTGTTGGGCCTGGATTTCGTCAACCTTGCTCTTGATCTGACTGACGTCCTGCGGACTGCCGCAGGCTGCCAGGTAGACGCTGAGCACCGCGGCGAAAGCCGAAGCCGCTCTAGCGGATTTGCGCATTCGTACCTCCCGTTCGTGCACTGTTGGCAACGTCCAGGCATTGTTTCGGCGCCTGAGCGGGGTGTCAAGGCGGGTTTTAGCCGGCCGTCGGTTCCGACCGGCGAGTGCCCGGTTACGGCCGGGGCTGGCGGTCTGTTGGGAAACCGTGATCACCGGGGCGATCGGGTCCAGCGGCGCTGCGCCCCGCACCTATGGTGACGCTGGCGTTTCGCCCGCGAGTTCTTCGCGGGCCGCGCGGGATTCCATGCTGCGCCCCGCACCTATGGTGACACTGGCGTTTCGCTGCTATGCACTGACTTTCGTGTCCGCCCTGGAGACCACTCGATCGTCCGGCTCCTCGAGCCTGCGGCGCGGAGCCGGCCCGCTGGCCAAGGTCGGCGTATCGGCGCTGGCCCTGGCTATCGTCTGGCACGAGGTCGATTTCGCCGCCCTGGCCCGCGTTCTTGCCCAGACCGATGCGTGGACGGTGGGATTGGTACTGGTCATCTACCTGTTCGGCCAGGTGCTGACGGCTTACCGCTGGAAGTTCATCTCACAGCGGCTCGGCTTCGACCGTCCGATGCGCGAAATGACACGCATCTATTTTATAGGGATGTTCTTCAACCTGTTCGGACCGTCCACCGTCGGCGGTGACGTGGTGCGATCGCTCTACCTGGGAGCCTCGGACGGACGCCGGGCGGTCGCGTTCAACACGGTGATTTTCGATCGCGTGTCGGGACTGGCGATGCTGGTGCTGGTCGCGGTGGCGTCGATCGCGCTGTTCGGGCGTTTCGGATTGCCGTGGCCGGTGGTGGCGATGGCGGTCGCGGCCGGCGTCGCGCTGACGCTGGGGTGGTGGGTGGTGCCGCCGCTGGCGCGGCGCGTACTCGTGCGCGATAGCCGCTGGCTGCGCCTCATCGACGAGGAACTCGGACCGTTCTGGCGTGACCACGGTTTGCTGCTGCGTGCGGCTTGGGTGTCGATCGGTTTCCACGTGCTCCAGATCCTGTCCTTGATCCTGCTCGGCAGCGCGATCTCGATGCGAGTGGATTGGCGATACTATTTCATATTTCATCCGCTGGTGACCGTGCTGAGCGCGTTGCCACTCACCCTGGCCGGCCTCGGCATCCGCGAGGGCGGCTACCTGTGGTTCTTGCAGCGTCAAGGAGTCGATCACGAGACCGCGGTGGCTTTCGGTCTGCTGTGGTTCGTGGTGCTGACGGTTTCGTCGCTGACCGGAGGTGTCGTGTATCTGGCCGGCGGTGCAGCGGTTCCGGCGTTGCGCGGGCGAACGGCCGAAGTCGACCGCGCGATTGCGGACTGAGGCTCGTTTGATCGAGTGATCGAGTTGGATTCTCTGGTCCCCTATGTCTCCACCAGCGTGCTGCAACGTTTGCGCGCCGATCCGTCGTCGGCGCTGCGCAGCGACGTCGAAAACGTCCAGGTGGCGGCGTTGTTCGTCGATGTCGCCGACTCGACCGCCACCGTCGAGAGCCTCGCCGAGCGCGGGCGTGAGGGCGTCGAGCGCTTCTCTGCGTTGCTGGGCTCGTACTTTGCCGGACTGATCTGCGCGGTGGAACGATTCGGCGGCGAGGTCTTCAAGTTCGATGGAGACGCGGTGCTGGCGATCTGGAGTTGTTCCGACGCCAGCGTATTGGCGGACGCGGTCAGACAGGCTGGCGCGTGCGCATTCGCGTTCCAGGACGCCGCATCGGCACTTACAAACGGCGGCGAGGGCCGGCTGGTCTTGCGTGCGGGTGTGGGAGCAGGCCCCGCTTGCGTCGTACACGTAAGTGACGGCGCCCAACGCAGTGAGATGTTTCTGGTTGGCGCCGCGTGGGCGGATGTGATGGAAGCGTCCAAGGTCGCCGAGCGCGGCGCAGTGGCATTCGGCGCTGAGGCCCGAGCATTCCTCGAACTCGATGGCGCCGTCGGCGACCCGGCAGCCGAGAGGGCGGCAGTGCGGGTGGCGGTCGGTGAAGCCGGCGATTTGTTTCCGCCGCCGATTCTAGCGGATCCGAGCGGTTCGGGATCCGCTTCGGGGATCGACGATCCGGTCGCGTCGGCGTTGGTGCACTACGTTCCGCGGGCCGTTCGAACCCGGAGTCAGGCTCGCGGGAGTCCGTGGCTGGCGGAACTTCGCACGGTGACCACGGTGTTCGTGGGCCTGGGGCTCGATGGAGTCGAGGTCGATTCGCGTCTCCTCGACGCTGTCGCTCGCGTCATACGCAGGATCGTGCACGCCGGTGGCAATGTCGCGCGCGTCGGAGCGCAGCGCAACGGAGTCGCTGTGCTGGCGGCGTTCGGTCTGCCCCCCGACGCTCACGAAGACGATGCAGACAGGGCTTTGCGCACTGCGATGGTGCTGCACGAAGAACTTCTCGCTACCGGCATCGAAACCTCCGTCGGAGTGACCACCGGCCGGGTGTTCTGCGGGCCGGTGGGGAGTGGGGTCCGTTGTGAGTACACGATGATCGGTGACTCGGTCAACGTTGCCGCGCGCCTGATGAATGCCGCGCGCGCTTCGCTGCTTTGCGATTCGAGCACGCGTCAGGCCTCGAAGGGCCGCGTGCGTTTCGGGCCGCCGCGCGAGATTGCTGCGCGAGGCCGCAAGGGTGCTGTCAGGGTTTTCGAACCGATCGGTTACGCTCAGCCGCGACCGGTCGCGGCCGTGAGTCTGGTGGGACGCGACGAGCAATGCGCGCAATTCGACGAGGCTCTCAGTGATCTCGAACTACGCGGCTGCGGAGCGGTGTTCGTCGTCGAAGGCGAAGCCGGCATCGGCAAGTCCCACTTGGCGATGTTCACCGCGCAGAATGCGGCTGCACACGGCCTCGACGTTGCGTGGGCGCGCGCAGAGTCGACCGAGAGCCAAGTCCCGTTTCATGCGTGGCGCACGGTCGTGGCCGCCCTGATGGGCTTTTCGACCGGCGAAAGCGCGGGTGACAAAGCGGTGGATGCCGATTTCTTCAGTGAGCCTGTCGAACTCGGGGCCGTCGAAGCGCGGTTAGTGCGGCAGTGCGGCTTGGAGCTGCACCAGGCCCACCGCGTGGCTCCGCTGCTGGGCGCCGTTCTGGGAGTCACGTTCGAGGACAACGGGTGGACTGCGAAACTTTCTCCGCAGGCCAGGGTCGAGCAGACCGCGGCGCTGGTGCTGCGCGTTCTGTCGGGACGCACCGAACCGTCAGCCGCGCGCGTCGAGCCATTGGCCGAACCGCTGCGTGCCGCGCGGCTGGTCGTCGTGCTGGAAAACGCCCACTGGTTCGACGCGGCGTCGTGGACTCTGCTGCGTACGGCGGCGCAGGCCTCGTCGTCGCTGCTGTTGGTCGTAACGTCCAGACCTGTCCAAAGCGCCGACTACCGGAGTTTGCTGTCAGGTCCGGAAGTTCGTTGCATCGTCTTGTCGGGGCTGGCGAGCGAGGGAGTCGCGGCGTTGGCAGCGCGTCGGTTGAACGTGGCTGAAGTGCCGTATCCGCTCATACAGCTTCTCTACGAACGCAGCCAAGGTCATCCGTTTTTCGTGATCGAGCTGGTGGATTTGCTGCGTCGCGAAGGTGCGCTCGCGTTGCACGGCGGTGAGTGCCGCCTGTTGATGTCGCCCGTGAATCTGGATCGGCTCGGGCTACCCGCTACGGTCGAAAGTTTGATCGGCGGTCGCATTGCTCAATTGGACGAGGGTGCGACTTCGGTACTCAAGCTCGCCGCTGTCGTGGGCGGCGCCTTTCTCGCCGACGATCTCGCGGCGGTGGATCCGGAGCGGCGCGAACGCAGTCAGATAGAGGACGCGTTGGCTCGGCTGGTTGACGCGGGTCTGTTGGTTCCGGTCGCCGACGGCGCCGGCAGCTTCTCGTTTCGCAACTCCATTACCCAGACGGTGGCCTACGAGATGCTGACTTTTTCGCTGCGCCGCAGTCTTCATCGCGCCGTCGCCGAGAGTCTGGGTGGCGGTCGGGCGAAGGTTCCTCCCGCGGTGCTCGCCTACCATTGGGGCCGCGCGATCGACCGCCAGGCGCCGCAGATCGAAATCGTCGAGAAAGCGACGGCGGCAAACGAGGCGGCCGGCGAGCAGGCGATCGGTTCGTTCGACAATGTCGCGGCGGCGGCGTTGTTCTCCGAAGCGCTGGCTATGGCTCGGTTGCAGCCGGATGTCGCCGGCGCGCGGCGAATGGCGCACTGGTATCGACGGATCGGAGAAGCCAGCTACAGGGCCGGGTGGCCGAATGCAGCAAAGAGCAATCTGATGGCCGCCCTGGATCTGCTCGGAGCTCCGATACCTGCTTCGCGCGTGAAAGTGCGCTTTTCGATCGCGGGAGCGGCTGCCCGTCAGGTCGCACATTTGCTGCGGTCGGCGAGCGCGGGGCCGCCTGCAGCGCTCGGTCCAGCCGTCGAGGCCGCGCTGCGCGAGCAGGCCTCGGCCAGTGCGCTGCTCTCTTTCGTTCTGGTCCTGATGCACGAGACCGAGGCATCGATCCTCGCCAACCTGCGCGCACTGAACGCCGCCGATGGCCTGGGGCCGAGTTCGGAACTCGCGATCTGCGCCGCGGCTTTCAGCCAGTTGGGCGGGCTAGTGTTGGGCGAACGAGTAGAGCGCCATTACTTCGACGTCGCGCGGCGCAGCGCCGAGATCTGCGGAGATGCCAGTACCCGCGGGCGGGTGTGGTGGATGCGCAGTATCTATCTGTTGGGCCGGGCGCGTTGGGCTGCTGCCTACGAGGTGCTGGAGAAGAGCATAGGTTTTTTTCAGGAGTGCGGGGACGGTCGCGCGCAAGAGACCTCGGTGATGGCGATGGGCAACGCCCTGGTGCTTGCTTCGCGCTTAGATGACGCACTCGAGTTGTACGAGAGCGGCTACCGCGCCGCGCACGTTCGCGGTGACGTGCAAGATGAAGCCTGGTCCCACGTCGGAATGTCGAACAGCACGTTGATGCTCGGCCGTCATCGCGAGGCGCTGGCGTCGCTGGCCAAGGTGGAATCGTGGGTGGGTGGTGACCTGGAGAGCCTCGGCGACCACGCTTCGCGACTCGCAGTGCTGGGCATGCGCGCGGCAATCCTCGTCTACGAAGGCGACGGCATCGGAGCACGACGCGTTCTCGAGCAGGCCCACGCGCTGCTCGGGCCGTCCATCTACCTTTACCACGCCGTCACCGGCTACACGTTCGTCACTGAGGCGGCGTTGCGGCTGCTGGAAGCTGCTCGTGAATCTCGCCGACGACGCGGCCGGCAAGCGATCGAGGCGGTCGTGCACGAACGTTTCGTCGTGGAGGAGGACGCTGCACTTCAGCGGATGGCCGACGACTTCGAGCGCAGACTTTGGATCTTCGGGCGCGTCATGCCGATCGGCCGAGCGCAGGCCTTGGTGTGGCGCGGCTCTTCGCTCTGGCTTCGCGGAAAGCGCTCACGTGCACTTCGTGCGTGGAATCGGGCGGCAGTCGTCGCAGCCTCCCTGGAAATGCCGCACGAACGAGCGCTCGCCCGCTACGAGGCCGGTCGCCACCTGCCGCCGGAAGACCCACGCAGGCTCACGTGGCTGGAAGAGGCCCGCGACCTGTTTGCCGGCGTCGGTGCGAAATACCGGCTGCGATGCGTGGAAGACGAAATCGCCGCCAGCCGGCGCTAGCGTCCTTTGACTTCGCGTTCGAGTGCTCGTGGATTTTTGATCAGTACGTATCGGGTACCGGTCTTTACCAGACCGCGAATTCTCCAGGCTCGCAACTGCTTGTTCACGGATTCGCGTGAAACCCCGATGCTGGCGGCGAGATCCTTTTGCACCATCTTGTGGGCGATGAGCAGGCCGTCGTCGGTTTGGCTGCCGTAGAGTTTGGCCAACGCCATGAGACCGCGGTAGAAGCGCGACGGCAGGTCGCGAAATGCCGAGTCTTCGGCGAGGTCGGTAGTGCGGCGCAGTTTTGCGCAGAGCAATTCGAGAAGCCGGATACTCGCCTGCGGGTGGGCCTCGAGAAAACGCAAGAAGACGGCGCGCGGTACCGTAACGACCTCGACGTCGTCGAGTGCGATGCCGTCGGCCGAGCGCTCGCCGCCGTCGAGCAGTGCGAGTTCACCGAGGACGCCGCCGCGATCGATGATGTTTATCAGCAGTTCGGCGCCGCGCTCCGAAGTGGTGACGACCTTGACGTGTCCGCTGGCCACTACGATCATAGCTTCGCCGCGGTCTCCGCGGCGCACGAGCACCTGGCCGGCCCGGAACTCCGCCGGCCGTGCGTTTGACGCCAGGGAGTCCAACTCGTCGGCGCCGAGCCCCTCGAACAGGACCGAGCGACGCAGCAGCGACATCACTTCGGTGCGCGTCAGATGGCGCATTCCCTCCTCCTTTTCCCTTGCAGGACTGCAGGGGGCAATGCCGGCACCCGCAGTCTCAGGCAACCTACAGAAAGCGCTCAGCCGAGTGAAGGAAACCCGCGCCGTCAGCGCGCCTTCTAGGCCTCGCCTTTCTTTCCGATCCAGTTGCCGCCTTCGTCGTACTCCACGTGATAGGTGGTGTGCATCAGATTGCGGAATTCGGCGACGGACTTTTCTTTGCCGGGTTTGAGGAACGCGGGATGCTCGGACGCATAC
>Ga0172374_1002056_pt1 | contig 13023 bp, 9 predicted proteins | sample LakKiv3m_FD_114536 | JGI IMG/M metagenome (GOLD analysis project Ga0172374, IMG submission 114536) | Freshwater microbial communities from Kabuno Bay, South-Kivu, Congo - kab_092012_10.3m | ecosystem: Environmental > Aquatic > Freshwater > Lake | place: Democratic Republic of the Congo... | reverse complement strand
CACGGTCCCCTTCCTCCATCTCATCGTCCGCCATCAGATGAGGCTTGACAGACTGGGAGGTCACTGTCTTGAACGGAAGCCACTCCGGCCTTTCCCGGTTCAGATAATCCGATACCAGGCGGGTCAGGTATGCCTCGGCCGCATCCGATTCGACGCCATAGGTCCAGGCCTTCACCTTTTCCTTGTAAGCCACGTGGATCGTGATGCCCGCACCCCTCAGGCGCTCCCGGCCCGTGGGGGTCAGCAGGCAACTGAGCCAGAACAGGAGCGGCTCAAAGATGTACCGATCCGGCGCTCTCCCCGGCTTCTTTCCGGAACCGCTCAGGACCAGGGCGTGCCATCCGCCTTGGTGGTCTGTCCAGATCCACGGGAGTTGCCCGTGGATCTCCACGTCCATCTCGACGGTTTCGCCCCGATCGTCAGAGGTCCCGACCCTGACCTTCAGGGGCTCAAACCGCTCGATTGGCAGCCGGTTGCCGGGGGATATATACTCCCCTATCTCTTCGCCCATGAAAAATGCCCGGAAACGCCCTTCCCCGGAATCCATTTCCGCCAGGACCCGGCTCAATGACCCGGCCCTTTTGAAGACGTCCTCTGACAACACCTTCTTGTCCAGTTGAGCAAAAGCCCCCTCCGGCACAGCGCCCTTTCTTCGCAGACCTTCGTACACGCCGTCATAGATCTCCATCACAGCCTGAGGGTCCACCGCCGCAATGCCTACGGCGGCATACCGGTCCAGCCAGAGCTTGATCGGGGTCATCTTGAGTTCATAATCCACGGGGAATTCGGAATAAAAGGGTTCATCCTCCCTGAGAGTTGTCTCCCTGAGGGTCTCTTCTTCATCGGTGATTCCCAGGTGGCGCTTCAGGCATTGAGACACGGGATCCTCCAGGAACATCCTCAGTTGCCGGATGGTGATTCGTTCGACCCGTCGATCCTCTGTCTCCTCTCTTTCAGCCGCAAGGGCAAAGTCAGGAAAATGGTCGCGAAGACGCTCCCTCACCCGGCCGGTTGCATTGGCAGCAGCGTCCGCGAACCGGCCTTGTTCCTGATAGCAGGCGATCCTGTCGGCCAGGGAGTAGTTGACCAGGACATCGGAGACATCGCTGACCGCGTCCGTAGCCAGGTACCTCTCGCCCGACCCTTTGAGCGGGACCTCGGTCACTCGGAACGTATCCCTCTCGGGAAGGACCTCCTGCTCCACATACCTGCGCAACTGATTCACTACCGAGCAGGGTTGAATGACGCGGTCCTTCTGCAGATCTCTGGCCACGTAACTGATGTATAGCTTGCAGCGCACAGACAGGAGCATTTCGAGAAACAGGTAGCGGTTGCGCTCGGGGAGGCTGACATCCCCGATCCGTCTTTTGAGGAGGCGCAGGTCCAGAGACGATGCCTCCGCCTTTCCGGGAAACGCCCCCTCTTCCATTCCTAAGACGTAAACGATCCTGAAGGGGATCGGCCGCATCGGCTGCAGGGCCGAGATGGTGACCCCATCGGTCAAGTAATCTCCGTAACCGCCGGGAATGTCGCCAAGGCTCGATGCGACGAATTCCCGTATCATCTTTATGTCCAGTTTCTGCCTTTCCCTTTCCTCAGCGGAACCGTCTGTGAGGAGCTGATCGTATGTCTTTAGGTCCTCGAAGGTCTCCGCCAGCGACTTCTGCACCGCAGACTCACCCCTGAGGCCCGGCGGGACCGTCAGGAGGTCATCGCACACCCTGAAAAACCGGTCGGCCCATTCCCCTCCTGACGCACGCAACCTCGCCAGGTCCGTCACACAGCGGCACAACCGTTCGATCGCCAGGGAGAATTTCTCTATCAGTTCCGTATCTCCCGTATGCACGTCCTGAAAGGGGACCCGGCCCTGAAATGAGACGAGGCTGCGGCGCCAGTTCTCATCGCCGGGCGCATCATTGAATGGCCCCTCATCCGGGACCGCAAGGATTCTTGACAGACGGAGCCGCTGAAGCCCCTGTTTCCAGGTGTAGGCATCGCTGGCCGGATACCCCTTTTTCACCCTGGCCGATGCGTCGAACGAGTGAAAGATATGAAGTGCCTCGGCCCATTCGGCCCATGCCGCAACATCTTCAAACCGGATCTGCCACCGGTCCATAAGGCAGGGATTTAACAGCAGGTCAAAAACCTCCTTCCGCGAGAAACGTCCTTCCGCCAGGTCAAGGATTCCTGTTACGGCCTGACCGTACACGCTTTCGACATCGGCCCGGGAGTCCACCAGGTTGTACGACAGGCGCCTGGGCCTTCGGTTGAAGACCGAATCGATGGCCGGTTTGTAGGCGGACATATCGGGGACAAAAATGGCCATATCGGTGAGTTGAAGCCGAGGGTCTGCTTCAAGGTTGTAGAGGATGCTGTTGTAGACGGTCTCCACCTCCCGGTAGATCCCCGGACAGGCCACGATCTGTAGGGACCGGTCCTGTGGGCGTCTGTCCACGGAATCCCTCTCGGTGGAAAGGGTGAGAATATGTCGCTGGATGGCCTCGAGGACGCTGGAAGGGTCTTCCGGTCTGGTGAAACAGGCCTCGAAGTCATAATCCGTAAGCTGGCACAAGAGACGGATATGCTCTCGGCCTGGTCTGCCCCACAGTGCAAGGAGTTCGTTATCCTCCGGCTCCAGAAGTTCCCCCAGCGCACGTTCTTCATGGGTAATCTCAAGCCGTTGGACCCCGCGCCGTTGAACCCACCTTCTTTCCTGAGGGGTCCGAATGTCTTCCCAGAACTCGCGGCAGGGATTGAGGCTGTAAATAAAGATATCGTAGTATTCGGTTAACCGGCCGATCAACCCGAGATGAAACGGCGATACCTGGGACAGACCGAAGACGTGCACGAACTTCCTGGGTCGGGACGCCCCCCCATCGCCGCGTGCCCTATCCAGCGCCTCGTCCGCATATTCGCCTAATGACAGAAGACGCTGTCCCATGTTTTTGACATAGCGGTCCCTCGAATCTCTCATCCTCAGATAGAGCCGCTGCTGGCAGCGCTCCATCCCTTCTGGCCGGTATCCCCTGTCGAGCCATTGCTCCATCATATCGGACCGATGGAACTGATAGGCCTCAAAGAGCCGCATCATCCGATCGGTGAGCTGCCAGAGCTTTACCGTATAGCCAGGCCCTTCTCTGTGGTCAGGCCCGAGGAGGTATTCGCTCAACGCCGCGATCTCTGTCTCATCCTCCCGCAGGCCCATCAGTTCTTTGAGAAGAAACATCCTCACATGAGAACCGGTCATCATTCCCGGTCGGTCTTTCCGAGGATCCATCCGTGACAGAAGGCCCCACAACCCGGATTCCAGGTACTGGAAGTCCACATTCATGAAGACCGACCGTTTCGCAGCAAGGGTCAATTGCAGCCACTTTGTCAGGTTCTGGTTGGGGACAATCGTGAGGGGACCTTCGAGGATGTTCTCCTTTACCTGATTTTCGAGATCAACAACCGTTGCAAACTTGTCGGCCAGCGTCTCCAGATGGTTGCTGAAATAGAGTTGGATCGCCACGAAGGGATCTCAGTCAGCCTCCTCATGTCCCAGGATGATCATTCTTTCTTTGGCCGCGGCCTTTCGCTCTGCTTCCCAGAGGTCCCAGTCGTCCCTCAGGCCTGCCAGCTCTGTTTTCACCCTGATGGCCTCGTCGCCCCCTCCATCCCGGGCTGAGCCTTCGAGCGAGGCCAGCCGTTCTTTGAGCGACCTGACCTGGTCCTTGATCGCCCTCATGGCGGACAGTGCCTTCTGCTCCCTGGGCGTGGGGATCTCCAATTGACCCGCGCAGGTCCGCACAGAATCTTCCATTATAGGAAACCAGGCACCGTCAGACGGCTTATCCGATGCATTCATTGTCTCTTCGCTCCTCCCTCTCCCGTGCCCCTGTGCCTATGATGCAAAGCTCTCCTCAGGAATGTCCAGAACCGACATGTCTTTACTCTTGATCGCCTTAGCTGCTGCCTGCGCCTCAGGAAGGATGTTTTTGATAAAGTATCTCGCGCTGAAGACCTTCCCCGCATAAAAGGCCGCGTCCTTACTTTCTCTGATAAACGCATCCCATACGGCCCTGTCCGTTTCTGCCGCGCCCTTTTCCCGGCTCAAGGCATCCAGCTTTTCCTTGGCCACCCCCGCCTCCCACAGCAGGAACCACCCTGCAATGACCTTTCCCATCATCATGAGGAAGGGATAGGCATGATTGATGGGGGTCAGGAAATCCTTCTGCCCCGCGCACTGGGCAAAGAAAAACCCGGTCTCGCCCAGGGCGCCGACCGCCTTCTGAACATCGTCCGCCAGGTCTTTCAGGTCAGGGAGATCCGTGCACCTGGCAATGGTTTCATTCATCTCTGCGATCAGGTTCATGAAATAGGCCCCATTCTTCTGGCCCAGCTTCCGGCCCACCAGGTCCAGGGCCTGAATCCCGTTGGCCCCTTCATAGATAGAGGCGATCTTCTCGTCCCTCAGGAACTGCTCCACCGGATACTCGGAGCAGTATCCATAGCCCCCGTAGACCTGAATCGCCGTCTCGGCGACGCGAAAGCCGATGTCGGAGTTGTAGGCCTTGCAGATGGGGGTCAGCACCTCCACCATCCCCCGCCATTTGTCCTTTCGGGCCTCGTCCGCCTCGATCTCGGCCAGGTCTCCGCACAGGGCCGTGTAATAAAGGAGTGCCCGCATGCTCTCCACATGGGATTTCATGAAGAGGAGCATCCGTCTCACGTCCGGATGCTGGATGATCGGGACCTTCGGGGCCTGCGGATCCTTGAAATGGCGGATGGAAGACCCCTGGATCCGCTCCTTGGCATACTGGAGCGCATGGAGATAGGCGATGGAGGCGCTGGTCACCCCCTGCATCCCCACGCCGATCCGGGCCTCATTCATCATCTGGAACATGATCTTCATACCCTGGCGTTCTTCCCCAAGTAGTTCCGCATAGCAGTCGCCGTGATCGCCGAAGTTCAAGAGACAGGTGGCGCTCCCATGGATCCCCATCTTCTCCTCGATTTTGGCCACTTCGTAGTCGTTGCGCCGGCCCAGGCTGCCGTCATCGTTGACCAGATATTTGGGCACCAGGAAGATGGAGAGGCCCTTCGTGCCCGGGGCATCCCCTTCGATCCGAGCGAGAAGGGGGTGGATGATGTTTTCGGTGAGATCATGGTCCCCGGAGGAAATAAATATCTTGGTCCCCTGTATCCGGTAGGCGCCATCGGGCTGACGAACGGCCCGGGTCGCCGAGTTGCCCACATCGGTTCCGGCGTTGGGCTCGGTGAGGCACATGGTGCCCCCCCATTCGCCTGCGACCATCTTTTCCAGATACCGTTTTTTCTGCTCGTCCGTGCCATAGGACTCGATGAGCCGGGCCGCCCCCTCGGAAAGACCCGGATAGGCGAAGAAGGCAAAGTTGTGGACGAACCAGTCCTTGACGGCCAGAGAGGCGATGTGAGGGAGGCCCTGACCGCCTGACTCTGGCCGAAAGCCCATGGCCCCCCAGCCCCCCTCGCAGTACAGTCTGTAGCAGCGATGAAAGGCCTCAGGCACGCGCACCTGCCCCTCTTCGAGCCTGCACCCCTCCCTGTCCCCCGCCTTGAGGGTCGGAAAAATCTCGTTGACGGCGAATTTACGAGCCTCCTCAAGGATCATGTCCAGCATCTCCCTTGAAAACTCCGCAAATTTCGGCGCTTCAAACAGCCTCTCCACGTCCAGCATCTCGTACAACAGAAACTTCTGATCCCGTTCATCCAAAATGAGATTGGCCATAGTTGTAATTCTCCTTGTCTGAGGTTTTTTGATCACGCGGTCATCATATGGGAGGGAGGCCGGGCTGTCAACTGGGATAAACGACAGGGTCCCTTTTGGGGAGCCGGAGCATAAATCACGTAAAAGTCCAACATTTCCCTTTTTTTGACCTCTACCCTCTTTCATCGACGGGGGCAATCCTCTGCCTGGGCCTTGAACATTTGCTCTTGACACCCTGAAGGGCACCTTGTACATTCGCCCATGAATTGGGTTCAGTTGGATTTCGGCAAGGGCAAGATAACGATTCACAAGAGAAAGGAGGATTGGAGATGAAGCGGATTGTTCTGTTAGTGGTTATTGTGGCTACGATGTTCGGCATCTCGATGGTGTTCGCGCAGAAAGACCTGAGGCTCTCCATTGCGACCGGAGGAACAGGCGGGGTCTACTACCCTCTGGGGGGCGGCATGGCCAACATCCTGTCCAAATACATCCCCTATGCCGAGGCCACCGCAGAGGTGACGGCCGCTTCGGTGGATAACTGCCTGCTGGTGGATGCAAACAAGGCCGATATGGCCCTGATCATGGCAGACGTCGGGTGGGATGCCTTCAAGGGAAAGGGCAAATTCAAGCAACCCCTCCCCATCCGTACACTGGCGGTCCTTTATTCAAACAATATGCACGTGGTCACCCTGGATGGCAAGGGGATCGAAAAGGTTCCGGATCTCAAGGGTAAGAGGGTTTCTACCGGGGCCCCGGGAAGCGGCACCGAGGTGAAGGCCCTGAGGGTTCTTGAGGCCTTTGGGCTTGACCCGAACAAGGATATGACCCAGGATCGACTGGGGGCCTCTGAGTCAGCAGGGGCGCTCAAGGATGGAAAGATTGACGCCTATTTCTGGGACGGCGGACTTCCCACCGCCTCTGTCACGGATCTGGGCGCCACCCCGGGCATCAAACTCAAACTCATCAGCCACGGGGATGCCATCCCGAACATGCGGGAAAAATATGGCCCCCTGTATGTGAAAGGGGTAATCCCCCCCAAGACCTATCCTGGCCAGGACAAGCCGATAGAGATCGCCCTGGTTTGGAACCTTCTGATCTGCAATGAATCCATGAAAGACAATGTGGCCTACGACATTGTCAAGACCCTCTTTGAGCACAAACCGGAACTGATTGCGGTCCACAAAATGGCCCAGCAGCTCGATACGGCGCCCCAGGTGGACGGGTCTCCGATTCCTCTTCACCCGGGGGCCATCCGTTACTACAAAGAGAAGGGGGTTCCCCTGAAATAATTGAAAGGTCATCATGCCTCGCCCCTCCTGATCCTGACCATTGTTGTCTTTATGGCGGGAGGGGCGTTCTTTTCTTTGTTTTCTGTAACCCTGCTCACCGTAGAAAATCCGGACCGTTCCGAAGGCCCCTCCTTATGGGTCAGGGCGCCCCAGCGGTTTGAGATGTTTTACGTCCAGTCCATGTATGGCCATCCTGTCAAGGAGGACTTTCGGATAGAGGGAAACCGCATTGTCCTTGAGGGCATAAGAACAGGCCATGCCGGCATCATGGAGTACTACGGCTACGAGGACCTGAAAGACCTTAGCGGGCTGAACCGGGACCTGGGATCGTGCTTTACCATGCAGATCGGCCTGCAGGGAGGTCAGGGCCTGAGCCTGGGAGAAAAAACATTGTTTCTGGAGGAAATGGGGACGCCGGGAGACCGGGTGCGTGTAGCGGTGAAGGCTGTCCCTCTCTGGAGGTGGATCCTAACCGGCATCCGGCAGGACTGATCTTATCAGAGAAGACCGGGGCCCCCAAAAAGAAAATCGGGGAACAGGCATGAATGAGGAAGCAAAAGGCCCGGACGCGACGTCGCTCGTGAGCCAGGAGGCCATCAAGAAGGCGGAGAGCTTTATAGAGGAAGAAGAAGGCCCGTCCCGCAGGCTTTCGGGAAGAATGGACAGGCTCATCACCGTGGTGGCCGTGCTGATGTCTCTGGTCCATCTCTATGCGGCCGTTGGGGTGGTCATGACCCAGGTCCTGCGGGGGATTCATGTCATGTTCGTCCTCTTCCTCTCCTTTCTGGTATTCCCCTCTTTCAAACGAAACAAATTCAGGATCACCTGGCTTGACATCCTTCTCTCCCTTGTTTCCCTTGCCCCGATCCTGTACATGTTTTTTGATTTTGAGGAGTTTATCTATCGCTCGGTCATTCCCAACCATTGGGACATCTTTTTTGGCAGCATTCTCATCCTCCTGATCCTGGAGGCCGCCCGAAGGTCCTCGGGATGGATTATGCCGATGGTGGTCATCGCCTTTCTGGTGTATGCCATGATCGGCCCGGAGCTGCCCAAGCCCTGGACCCACCGGGGATATGACCTGGGCCGAATCGTAGGCCACATGTACATGACCCTGGAAGGGATCTTTGGGGTCCCCATCGATGTGTCTTCCACGTTCATTATCCTCTTCACCATTTACGGGGCCTTTTTGGAGGTCTCCGGGGCCGGGAAATTCTTCATTGATTTCTCCTTTGCAGCCATGGGCGGAAAGGCCAGCAGCGCGGGCCGGACCGTCACTCTGGCCTCATTTCTTCTGGGCGGTCCATCCGGAAGCGGGGTGGCCACCACCGTCACCCTGGGGGCCGTGGCCTATCCCATGCTGGCAAAGGCCGGCTATGGAAAGGACGCGGCAGGCGGTCTCCTCGCAGCAGGGGGAATCGGGGCCATCCTCTCCCCGCCTGTGCTCGGGGCCGCGGCCTTTCTCATTGCCGAGTTCCTGAAGCTCACGTATCTGGACGTGATTGTGATGGCTATTGTCCCAACCTGTCTCTACTACTGGTCCATTTTCTTGATGGTGGAGCTGGATTCCAGAAAATTCGGGGTTCAAGAGGTGGTCTTTGATCAAGCCTACAGTCTCGGCCGGTTGACCCTTCTCTATGGGTTTCACTTCGTATCCCTGATTGTCATCGTGCTCGTCATGATCATAGGATACACGCCCATCATGGCCGTGTTCCTGGCCACGGTGGTCGCGTTCTTGATGAGCTTTGTCAGGAAGGATACGGCCATCTATCCGGCAAAACTGATCAAGGCCCTCAGAAACGGCTCCACAGGGGTGCTGGGCGTTGCATGCACCTGTGCTGCGGCAGGGGTGATCGTGGGCGTGGTGACCCTGACGGGCCTGGGGCTCAAGTTCAGCTCCATCATGATCTCCTACGCCGGGGGGAGCGTCTTTCTGACGGCCGTATATACATCACTGGTGGTGTGGGTCATCGGCCTCGCGGTCCCGGTCACGGCCTCTTACATCATCGCCGCGGTGATCGCGGCCCCTGCCCTGATCATGCTCGGGGTCCCCGAGTATGCAGCCCACATGTTCGTCTTCTACTATGCCATCCTCTCCGAGGTATCGCCGCCCACGGCCCTTTCCTGTTTCGCGGCCGCCGCCCTCACGGGCGGCAACCCCTACAAGACCACCCTCTTTGCATGGAAATATACCCTCCCCGCATTTATCGTCCCCTTTATGTTCACCCTTCAGCAAAGCGGCGTGGGCATCCTCCTCAAAGGCCCTCCCCTGGGAATGGTCTGGGCCATTCTAACCGCCTTCCTGGGCATTACCTCCCTGGCCTTCGGCGTGGAGAACCGGTGTATGAAACAAACCACTCTCTACGAGAGGATTGCCTTCATTGTCGCAGGCCTCTTGCTGGTCTATCCGGTGCTTCCCTTTGACGCCATCGGCATCGGCCTCATGCTCCTGGCCGTGCTTTCCCAGGGGCTTCGAAAGGGACCTGACGAGATTTCTTTCCAGGGCTGATGGGAGAAATGGCTGACCCATACGCCGCGACCTTCGATTCCACAGCGAATGGCCTACAATGACTGGCCCTGGCAGGCGCGTATGACCCGATGCAATGCACGCGGCGCATCCATGAGGGATGTTCTCGGCATCCATCCGTGAACCACACACCCATGCTTGTCTCGGTCTTAAGACGCTACTGTAATTGAACGATAACCCTGTTGAGTCTGACTACCCCTCTCTGGATATCCATGGTGGCGGTATATTGGTCATTACGGCCATTGTTGTTTGCATCGAAGTCACAGAGGACATCAATGATATAACGATTGCGATTGGCGTTGTTGGTCCCCCGGATGGTGTAGCGGTTCTTGTGCCCTTGAGGGAAGGCATAAGCGAGTTCGGGGATATCCCTTGCCGTGCCGCTGGGGATGGTGATGCTGCCGCTTCTCGGAAAGAAAGCCGTATTCGACATAAAATAGAAGTCCTCTCCATCCATGAGATGCCTTAGGGCGGCCCTCATGGAGGCATATTCCGCTTTGGCTCGGTACAATCGGAAATTCGGCACAGAAATGGAGGCAAGTATCCCAAGAATGGCCAGCGCAACCAGGACCTCCACCAATGTGAAGCCGACAGGATCCCTTCTTCTCATGGATTTGCTGATAGAGGGTTTCATCGATTCATCTCCTCCTCGGTAAAGACCGTATCGGAAACAATCCCGCTCGGTGATTCCTTTATCCGCAACTCATAGGAATGGGGGGATGATCGGGTGTAGGCATAGCCTTGCAGGACACCCTCTGTAATCCTGTCAGATGACAGGTAGCCCCCGTCCAAGATAGCATTCAGGGACATGGGGAACTCGCCTTTGTGGCTATTTGCGTAATCCAGAAGAGCAGATTCGATCAATACGGCCGTCAGATAGGGATCCTGATAGGGATCGAATTGCTCAACATGTTCGCCGGGGGCGAGATGAAAGTATAGGTTCACGAGCAACACAGCAACCGCAAAGGCCATGATGACGAAAACCCTGGCGTAGGGCTTCCGCTTTCCTCTCACTTCCCTGGCCTCTTTTCTTGCCTCCCTCTCTTCGTTCCGTTCATCAATGGCCTGGGCAACGTATGTGGCCGCCTCGCTGAGGAGGCAACTTCCGCACAGGACAATGCCCTTGTCTCCACGAGATCGTGAACATTCCTCACAGAGAGGCTTCTTGCATCGAGCGCATTCGGCAGATGCTTCTTTGTCGGGATGATAGGCGCACCTCACAGGAGACTCCTCATAAGAAAAGTATTTCTGAGCACTGGGCACGTTCTGCACGTGCGTCCCACTCGCCGCCAAGACGGCCAGGGAGTATCTGATCACGGGAAGGGAGGCCTTTTGGGGCCTTCTAAGTGTGACTGGCGGAAGGCCTGGAAGACGACACCGTATGATAGTGTGGGCCAGTGTGTTGTCAAATTCCTTGCAAGTTCAGGAGGCCTGCTTGACCGCCTTTTTTTCCGCGTAAGTCAGGACCATGCCCCCGTCAAAGAGGAGGTCTCCGCCCACCAGGTATCTCCCGAACCTGGAAAACCCGAATAAGAACAGATTGGCCACCTCGATGGGCGACATCATCTCCTTGATGCGCGAGTCCCCCATCATGACGTCCCGGACCACCTCTTCCGGGGTGATGCCCCGCTGTTTGGCCTGGGCCGGGATCTGGTTCAGTGCCAGGGCGGTCTTGATGAAGCCGGTGCTTACGGTAAAAGACCGGATCTTTCCATCCCCCTCGGCCGATATGGACTGGCTCAATCCCCGCAGGCCGAACTTCATGATATTGTAGGCCGGCTTGTTCAGGGTGCAGATGTGCCCATGAATCGAGGCCATATTGCCGATGGCGCCGGCGCCGTCGCTGCTTCTTCTCATATGAGGAATGGTTAATTTGGAAAGATAAAAAGGGGCGCGGAGCATCAGTCGATGCATGAAGTCGTACTTTTCCATGGGGAAGTTGTCGATGGAATCGATGTGCTGGATCCCGGCGATATTCACCAGGTATTTGATGGTCCCGGCCTTGGCCGCCTCGGACACGGCACGCTCCATATCCTCGTCCTTCGTGAGATCGGTCTTGATGAACATCATCTTTCCCCCTATCTCATGAACCATCTCGACGGTCTTTTGGGCCTCGGCTTCGTTGACGTCCAGACCCACGGCGGTCAGGCCATTGGCCGCGGCGGCTACGGCCGTCGCACGCCCGATTCCCATGGCCGCACCGGTGACAATGCAGAGGTTGTCCGGGTTGAAGTTGGCGTCCTGAAGGACCAAGATCTCCTGCGGCGTTATCTTAGGTTCCGTAATATCCATAGCTCCACCTCTTTTCTTGAAGAGTTGATAACAACTCCGACCCTATCGCTTCTGGCTGCGGTTTTACTGCTATGGTCCCCTTGTGTCAACAAGAAATTAGGGGGAAGCGCGTAGGTATGGGTTGAGAAGCCGCCCAATGGGCGGTCTGTCATGATGCCGAAAAAATAATCCCCTGGGTCCCTTCTATCCTATGTCCCATTGAATCATATCGCTGATGTCGTCCCAGCCCTCGACGGTCAGAAAAGGGTGGTCCTGCCGGTTCCAGGGCTGATCAAAGACAATGGGCGTCACCGGGCTTTGCTGAATCAGGTAACAGGTGTCCAGGCGATCCTCCACAAAATACCGGATCCCATGTTTCAAAAGGACGGGCAGCTTGTCCTCGTGGGTGCCCGTAGCCTCAAGTCGAATAAGGTCCCCGTTCCCGAAAGCCAGTGTCTGCCGGACCCACTCCATGATGGCATTCCGGTTGGTCCTTGCCGTTACAAGACAGATCGGCCCGAAACAGGAGAGACGCCGCAGCACATCTGCTGCGCCCCTAACCGGGGCAATGCCGATCCCCACCGGGTCCTCCAGTATCCGTTCTATGATGGCATCGCTCGTTTCATCGTCGATATCGATCACCTTTCTGAAATCATAATCGGTGATTGCCTCGTACTCGATCTCCACCCCGTACGAGTCGCGGGCCGTATTGACAAACGCCCTGAAGGTATCGGCAATGACCCCGTCAATATCGAAGGCCAGCTCGGCCGGCCGTATCTTTTCCTTGTTTGTCTTCATGTAAACCGTCCTTAATACATCATCACCGTCAAGAGATCGACAAGCTCGTGGGAAGCGTTAGAGGTTGCTTGGGTTTTTTGGGTCTGTTGAATTTGTTGGGTTTGTTCTTTCTTGCCCAAGCTCCCACGCAGATGGTCGTAGGGTTGATTAGCGTATCAACCCGGTTGTGACGGCATCACGGCCAGACCTGTCTCATCTTGAAGGCATGCGCAGAGGGTAGCGCTCATGGTGCGGATGATACGCTTTATGATCATCATCATACAACCTTTTTCCTCACATAATTACAATGTGGACAAACTTGACCGATTTGGCGTATGATGCAAAAGAGTTTATGAAGCGGCTGGGGAAACATCTGCATCAGGTTAAGAAATCTCTTCGTGTCTTCGTGTGGGAATTTCTTGGTTATGGAT
>Ga0172374_1002051_pt1 | contig 13047 bp, 12 predicted proteins | sample LakKiv3m_FD_114536 | JGI IMG/M metagenome (GOLD analysis project Ga0172374, IMG submission 114536) | Freshwater microbial communities from Kabuno Bay, South-Kivu, Congo - kab_092012_10.3m | ecosystem: Environmental > Aquatic > Freshwater > Lake | place: Democratic Republic of the Congo... | reverse complement strand
TGACAGCGATGCGGATCCCGATAAAAACAAATTTGACATTCGTCGGGCCCGGTTGCTGCTCACGGGTCATCTCTATCGTCGGTTTTTTTACAAATTCCAGTATGAGTTTCAGGGCGCCGGAAGCCGCAACCTGTTGGATGCCTACGTGGATACCCGCGTTCTCCCGTTCATTTCCTTTAGAGTGGGTCAGTTCAAAGAGCCCTTCAGCCTTGAGCAGTACACCGCCGACAAGGATATCCCCTTTGCTGAACGGGCAATGGGCTATTACCTGACCCCAGGCCGGGATGTGGGGCTCATGGCCCATGCATCGTTTTGGGAGGATCGAATTTACTATGGGGTAGGCATTTTCAACGGCGACGGCCTGGACGACACGGTCGGCGGCGATTCGGACTCTCCGGAGTTTACGGGTCGGGTTGTCTACGCCCCCTTCAGGAACATGGGCATACCCCTCTGGAATGGACTGCAGTTCGGGGGATCCTACAGCTACGCCAAAGCGGATCGAAACAATGTAAAGGTGGAGGTAAAAACCAGTGGGTTGACCACCTTTTTCAATGTGAATTCAGCGGCAAAATTCAACATTATCCGAGAGGTCGATTCCCGCACCCGTTATGGCGCTGAACTGGCTTGGGCCTACGGTCCTTTGCTTTTGTGGGGGGAATACATCAATCTGCGTTTCTCCGATGTTCGAACCAGTGATGCGGAGTTTGACATTAATTTGAAGGATCAGTATGGCGCCCTGCTTTGGATGGTTACCGGGGAAAAACCAACGCTTAAGAACGGGGTCATTCAAGCGATCCGTCCGCTTCGAAACCTGTGGCAGGGCGGCTGGGGGGCCCTGGGTCTGGCGTTTCGTTATGATCACTTCGACGGGGGTGATGCGACCTATGAATACCTCGTGGAACCCGGGAATTCGGTTCGGGAAGCCACGGCCTACACAATCGCTTTAAACTGGTACCTCAACCCGTACCTCCGCCTGCTGATCAATGCCACGAGGACCCAATTTGACCAACCCTTGTTGATTATTAAGGATTCTCTCACCGGGAAAGCCATATACAGCGATCGTGAAGATGTCTTCACGGGGCGTCTTCAACTTCAATTTTAGCCAGGGATTCGAGGTGGAACCAAGAAATTAGCAGAAAAAAGGAGGAGGAAAAAATGAAAAAGTTTGCAGCCATTATGGGGGCCATATTCATGGTCATGGTGACGGTATCGGTGGTTTTATCCGCTTACCATCATGAAGGAGAGAAGGATTCACCGTATTTCTTGGCGCAATATCCGGATAAGGCGGGTACAAAACTGGATCACTGCGCCCTCTGTCATACGGGGGGGAAGTACGAACAGAAGGGTAAATGGGTGAGTTTGGGGAGCTGTCAGTGGTGCCATTACAGCTATGGATATGATGGCAGCGGCAATATTGTAGATACGCTCAATACCTACGGGATGGATTATCTGGTCAGTGGCCGGAATCAGAGCGCCCTTGCCGCCATCGCGGACAAGGATTCAGATGGGGATGGATACAGCAATGCCGTTGAGATTGCCGCAATCCGATACCCCGGCAACGCGAATGACGATCCCTCCAAGGTTCCGGCGCCCAGCCGCGTGTACACCAAGGCCCAGCTCGAAGCCATGAGTCAGCACACCCAGTTCATGCTCATGAATACCAGCCGGTCTGGAGATTTTTATGCCGAGTATACCGGTGTGCCGGTGGAGGATCTACTCAAGGATGCAGGCATCCTGGGGTCCGCCTCGGGAATCACGGTGTTTTCGCCGGACGGCTGGTCCGACTATCACCCCCTTGAGGCGGATCCAGATCCTGAGCTCTATCATGTGAACGGGATTTACCCCGAGGCCTTGTTTTACTACGATACCGAGGCGGACACCGCCATTAATCTTACGGATGGCTGGTGTGACTACGGCGCCCCTTCCTGTGCGGGGCGGAAACATCTGGACAGCATCGTGAATGCAAATGGGCTGAAGATGATTCTGGCATTCAAGCGCGAAGGCCAGAACATGGAACCGGGTGTATTAGGTGATGACAACAAGCTTTCGGGTGAAGGGCCATTCCGGATCGTGCCGCCTCAGAAAGTGAGCTCACCGCCGGACCAGAGCAGCAATGCCGCCAACCAGGATGTGATCTGGCCCTACGATTACGATTGGGACCACAATGCGGGATCCGCCACCCGGACCGTGACCATTATCCGCGTTGAACCGCTCCCCGAAGGGACCACGGATGTCGATGTTCTGGAAGCCGGGTGGAAATATGTGGACGAGGAAAAGATTATTGTTTACGGCGCCATTGCGGATACCAACCCGCCCATTCCGGATATCAAGATCAATGGACAGGATGGTCCGCTGACGGTTTCAACTGGTGATTCAATTTCCGTGACCGTTGGGCTCGCCGCTGGCAGCCGTCTTGGCCAGAACGCCGACTGGTGGGTCGTTGTATATGAATCGGCCACAAATTGGTGGTCCTATGTCTACGCCCAGCAAAGCTGGATCGGCTGGAGCGGGGCGCTTCAGCCTTGCCTTCAGACGGGGCTGTTCAATGTGTCGCCCGCTTTCCAAGTGTTCAGCGGCCGGCTGTGGCCGGGCGTATATGATTTTTATTTTGCCGTTGACAGTAACTCGGACGGCAATCCCCAGGGTACATGGCTAGACATGGTCCGGGTGACAGTGCAGTAATCAGAATATTCAGATGTTGGCAAAGGGGGCAGGGGCGGAGACGTTCCTGCCTTTTTTGTTGCTTCGTCAAATTTGCGGTAGTGGCCTGATTAGAGGTGAGATGCACGCCTTTTTGTTGATGCCGGTTCCTTTGGTGAAGACTGATATAAAGCCAATGGCTCCGATTTGCCGATAACGGTGTCGCCGACAGACGTCATTTCCATAACCGTGACGTTGGATCCGGCTTCCGATGCAGGCCGCGAGGCCTTTTTTGGTTGCGGCTATGCTGTTTTAGGAGTTTTGAGATATCAATGGTCAGTTTGAATTGTATGAGATTCTAAATTGGAAACTGATTGACAAACTCCGACACTGAACCCTAATATATATTCCGAAGAACAGACCAACAAAGGAAAGGGGGTTTGAATAATGATAAGACGTCACATGATCGAGACTTTGGTCGTTTTTTCGTTTATTGTTTCAGCCGCTCTCCCCTGTTCTGTGGGCGCTGAACCCCAGGGGAAACTGATCCTGTTTCATGCCGGGAGTCTGTCCATGCCGTTTGAGGCCATGGAGAAGGCCTTCGAGGCAGCAATTCCGAAGGTGGATGTCCTTCGAGAGCCCAGCGGGAGCCAAAAGGCCGCGCGAAAGGTTTCGGAGCTGAACAAGCCTTGCGACATCATGGCGTCCGCTGACTATCAGGTGATCGATAGGCTGCTCATCCCTGATTTTGCCGACTGGAATGTCCGTTTTGCAACCAACCAGATCGTCCTCTCCTATACGGACAAGAGCAAATTTTCAAAGGATATCACTGCCGATAACTGGTACGAGGTCCTGCAGAGAAAAGGGGTTAGCTGGGGGCACTCCGACCCTAACCTGGATCCTTGCGGCTACCGCTCACTCATGGTCCTGCAATTGGCTGAGACATATTACAAACAACCCGGGCTCTACAACAAGCTGATCGCCAAGCGACCCAAAGAAAATATCCGCCCCAAGGAGGTTGACCTGATCTCTCTCCTTCAGACGGGCAACATGGACTATGCGTGGGAGTATCTGTCGGTGGCCGTGCAGCATGGGCTGAAGTACATAGCACTTCCAGACGAGATCAACCTGGGAAACTACCAGCATGACGACCTCTATGCCCAGGCCGTTGTCAGGGTAACCGGCAAGGAACCAGGAACATTCATGGATATCAAGGGGAATTCCTGCACCTATGGCGTCACTCTTATCAAGTGCGCGCCCAACAGAGAGGCCGCAATCGCCTTCTTGACCTATATGTTGAAGCCGGATGGCGGATTGAAGGTGCTCAAGGATATGGGTCAGCCGCCTTTTGTCCCGTGCAGGGTCCCAACAGAAGAGATGAAGGCCAGACTTCCTGTGGAGCTGAAAGGTTTGGTGGAAGTGAAGAAGTGAGAATTTAGGGAGTTAGGGATTGAGGAATTTAGGAATTCAGGAATTGACATCTGCTTCATCTGCGTAATCTGTGGATTGGATTAAATGGAAAAGAGGGAGCCGTTTTTCTGGTTAACGATCTCTTGCGGCGTCATCGTCATGGCATTTATCCTCTTGCCGCTGATGGATATGGTGACCGCTCCCTCCCTTTCCATGCTCAAGGAGACCCTGAAGGATCGAGATGTGGTCCGGTCGATCTGGCTCAGTATGTATACATCCGGGTCGGCTGCACTAATCTCCTTTGTCTTCGGAACGCCCCTCGCCTATCTTCTGGCCCGCACCCATTTCAAGGGGAAACGATGGGTAGAGAGCATCATTGATCTCCCCATCGTCATTCCCCACCCGGTCGTCGGCATCGCCATCCTGAGTGTGGCCGGGCGGAATCACTGGATAGGGCAGATGTTGGGCGATCTGGGGATACGGATCATGGGGAGTGTGACGGGGATTATCACGGTGCTGACCTTTGTAGGGCTGCCCTTTTATATCAATACGGTGAAAGCCGGCTTTGAAGGGATCCCTCCAAGGCTTGAGAAGGTCTCGCGAAGCCTGGGGGCATCCATGTCGAGCACATTTTTCCGGATCACCTTTCCACTGGCCTGGCGGAGCATGGTCATCGGCCTCATCATGTGCATGGCGCGCGCCATCAGTGAATTCGGGGCCGTGGTCATTGTGGCCTATCATCCCATGATCGCGCCGGTGATGATTTATGAACGTTTTGAGGCATACGGCCTCAAATATTCCCAGCCCGTGGCGGTGTGGCTCGTGCTGGTGTGTCTGTGTTTGTTCCTGGCGCTTCGTATCCTGACGCTTCGAAGGGCAAGAGAGATATGATCCGCATAGAAGGTCTAAATGTGCGCCTATCGGACTTCCAGTTGCGCGACATCCATTTGGCTGTGGAAAAAAATGGATTTTTTGCCTTGATGGGCCCCACCGGCGCCGGGAAGACGGTCCTGTTAGAGGCCATCGCAGGCCTGGTCCCCATCCAAGGCGGAAGAATATGTATCGGCGACAGGGAGGTTACCGGATTGCCACCGGAAAAACGGGGGATCGGGATTGTCTATCAGGACCATGCCCTCTTTCCTCACCAGACCGTATGGGATAATATCAGATATGGTCTTCATTTTCACAAGGTTCGACACGACGATGCCGTAAAGAGGTCTGAGCGTCTCATTGACCTGTTACAAATTTCCCACATTCTGAATCGGCTTCCGGCCCATTTGAGCGGCGGCGAAAAGCAGCGGGTGGCCCTGGCCCGGGCCCTGATGGTGGCGCCTGAGGTGCTTCTTCTGGATGAACCCCTGTCCGCACTGGATCCCAATTTCAGAGAGGAGGTCCGGGATTCCCTGAAAGACCTTCACAAATCCTCTAATACGACCTTCCTCATGGTGACCCATGATTTTTCCGATGCCCTCTTTCTGGCCGAACGGGCCGCTGTTATCAATCAGGGTCGTATAGAACAGAACGGGGAGACGATGGATGTGTTTCGGCATCCAACCTCGCTTTTCACGGCGGGATTTGTGGGCATGAAAAATGTCTTTCCAGCGATGTTTGAGGGCGCCAGAGCGGTGGTGGGTCATCTCAAAATAGAGCTGAGTGCGCCCGTAGAAGGACCCAAACGATATCTGTCTGTCAGGCCGGAAGACGTCGTGATTAGCAGGGAATCGGCATCAACAAACGGCTGCACCCCTTTGAAAGGCGAGATCAAGAGGGTGGTGGATCATGGATTTTACTTCAGCATATCCGTAAAGACAAGGGGGGTTATATTTCAGTCCTTGATGCCGAAGAGCATGTTCCTGGATACGGACCCCAGGGATTGGAAGGAGGCCTATGTTCATGTAAGGCCATCGACCCTCCATATGTTTTAGTCGCCCTTGACGCGCCGGTGGGCCTGAAGAATGTGAAGGACCTGATCGCTTTCCTCAAGAAATGGTATCCTAAAACAACACCCGCCTACCTGGTTTACAAGGCCGGGTATCAAGCGAGTGAATCCCTCGCCAGAACGACCCTTGACGGAATGGCAACGGCCGCAGACAAGTCCACAGAGAAGTTCCTCGGCCTGATCTATGTAGGGCCGTGCCTGGGCGGAGGATAAGAGGGCGAAGGGTCAATTCCTCAACCCCTAAATTCCCAAATTCCGGTTTATCCGGGTTAGGGGTACAGACAGCATGACAACAAGCGGCGAGTCTCACGCGGGGCTGAAAAGGGAGATCGGCGCGGGCTCGGCCATCATCCTCGTCATTGCCAACATGATCGGGACCGGCATATTCACTACGTCCGGTTTCATCATGGAGGCACTGGGCGATCCCGTAACCATGCTGGAGTGCTGGTTTATCGGCGGGGCCCTGGCCCTTTCAGGGGCCCTCTGTTACGGCGAGCTGGGCGCCATGTTCCCCATCGCCGGGGGAGAATATGTGTATCTGCGGGAAAGCCTCGGCAGGTTGAGCGGGTTTCTCTCCGGTTGGACGTCCCTGGTGGTTGGGTTCTCGGCACCCATTGCGGCCGCGGCTATGGCCTTTGCCTCCTATTTCTTCAGGGTGTTTCCAAACGCCTTTCCCGGCGCCCCCCATGACCCATGGATTGAGATCGGATGGGTCCATATTTCGCCTCCGTCCCTCCTTGCCGTGGGGATTATCATCCTGTTTTCACTGATCCATTCCTGGGGTCTCCATATTGGAACCCGCGTCCAGAATGTCTTGACGGGGTTCAAGATTGCGGTAATTGTTGCATTTGTGGGGGCTGGCATCGCCTATGGGGATGGGTCCATGGGGCATTTTGCTTCGGGGTCCAAGACCGGCGGCCTTTTTTCAACCGGATTTGCCTCATCCCTGATCTTCATCTCCTTTGCCTACAGCGGGTGGAACGCGGCCGCCTATTTAGGCGCTGAGATCAAGAACCCGGCCAGGAACCTTCCCCTCTCTCTGTTCTGGGGGACCCTTTCGGTCATGATCCTCTACCTGCTCCTGAACGTGGTCTTTATCTATGCGCTTTCTCCTGCTGAGATGAGCGGGGTCCTGGAGGTGGGGGCCGCGTCGGCCTTCGCCCTGTTCGGGGAGGGAATCGAAAGGATCTTTGCGGGGGCCATCACCTTCTGTCTCCTCTCGGTCATCAGCGCCATGATTCTGGCCGGACCGAGGGTTTACTATGCCATGGCCAGGGATCGTCTCTTTTTTGGCCGTTTCGGCCAGGTAACCCGGCGACATGGGGCTCCGGCCCAGGCCATTTTGCTGCAAGGCGCCATCGCCATCCTGATGGTGATCACCTCATCCTTTGACAAACTCCTTTTATACATCGGCGTGACCCTGTCGCTCTTCGCCATGCTGACGGTGATCGGCATGATGGTCCTGCGTGCAAAGGGGATTCATCTGAAAAGCCCCTACAGCACTTTCGGATATCCCATCACGCCCCTCTTTTTTATCCTGTTCAACCTCTGGATGATTGTCTTCTGTATAAAGGACAACCCGATGGTTTCCCTGTACAGTGGCGCAACCATCGCTTGCGGGGTCCTGGTCTTTTTCTGCTTTAACAGACAGGCCAAACAGGTCCCGTGAGGTTTACAGGGGGGCGTCAGGCCATCTGAGAGGGGGCAGGGAAACACCTCGATTGTGAAACGATCAGGGACGGCTGATCCTGCTTTCGGCTTGACAAAGGAGAAGGGAATCATTATAAAAGCCTTCGAGGCAAGAAGTCTCTCTTGGGCATGAAGCCCGGACGACCCAAAAGAACCTAACTTTACGGATCATCACACACCACGAAGGTGAATCCTTCTCAGGCAGGAGGGGCTTTCGTGGTTTTTTTTTGTAGAGAGGAGACGTCGTTGCTGTTCAAACCGTTGATGCGCGAAGGGATGATGCCCCTTCAGGTAACTTTTATCTTCACCATCAGCCGCGATGGGATACGGAATATTGCCCCCTGGGCCTGCGTCATGCCCATCTTGCGGCCCCTGGACCTGCCGTAAAAGTGCCTAAAGGGAGCTAAGGGGACTAAAGTGTGGAGTGTGGAGTTAAACATTGAAATTGGAATTGGTCCCTATCTTAACTTTGATGGTCTCGTAAAAAGTCAGAGAATGGCTTTTGTCGTCATTCCGGCGAAAGCCGGAATCCAGTAAAATCATATAGTTGACCACGCCCGGGCGTGGCTCTGGGCCCCGGTTTTCACCGGTGTGACGACTTTTTACGAATGCATCAACTTTAGGCGCTCCAAACTCGTAACTCCAAACTTTGGAGTATCCGGCATCCAGCTTCAAGAGCACGAGTAAAGGAGAAAATTCTATGAATGCAGACGAGATCATGGAACAAGAAGACTTCAAGCGGTGCGCCGAGTTTCACGGGCACATCTGCCCTGGACTGGCCATCGGGTACCGGGCCGGCAAGGCGGCCCTTGCGTGGCTTGAGGAGAGACGCTCCCCGGATGAGGAAATGGTGGCCACGGTGGAGACCAACGCCTGCGGCACCGACGCCATTCAGGTCTTGACCGGGTGCACCCTGGGCAAGGGGAACCTGCTTTTCAAGGATCAGGGGAAGCATGTCTATACGATCGTAAGCCGAAAAACGGGAGAGGGGGTCCGCATCGCCTTGCTCAACGGCGTCATGAACCTGAGCGATCGACATCTGAACCTGATTCAGAAGATCAGGGAGGATCAGGCCTCGCCGGAGGAGAGACGTGAATTCCAGGCGCTCCACCTGAACAAGGGTCGGCAACTCCTTGAAACACCCCTGGAGGAGCTGTTTTCGATCAGGAATGCCAGCGCCCCCGTGCCTGAAAAGGCCATGATTGAGCCCTCCATGCCCTGTGACCGCTGCCAGGAGCCCACCATGCTCTCCAGGCTGGAGAAGATAAACGGGCAGTCTTTGTGCAGGGGCTGTGCAGGATAATGATTGCTGCAGAACACATAAAGGGCGGGCCTCAAGGCGGGCTGATCGCCTCCTACAAGGGGTTGCTTCGACAGAAGGTCATCTTCTTTTTTGTCCTGCTCGCGCTCCTGGGGGTCCTCGCCATTTATGCCATTGCCGCGGGGACCTACGATCTTTCCCCGTTAAAGATTATCCGGGCCCTGCTCGGCTACAAGGAGGGGGCCGCAGGGGTTGTGATCTGGAACATCCGCATGCCCCGGATCGCGGCAGCCATTGTGGCAGGCTGGGGCCTGGCCATCTCAGGCGTTGCGGTCCAGTGCCTGCTGAAGAATCCCCTGGCTTCTCCCTTTACCCTGGGCATCAGCCACGGGGCCGCCTTTGGCGCGGCCCTCGCCATCGTCGTCCTGGGCGCAGGCGCCATCCAGAGCAGCGTCCTGAGAACCACGGCCTCGTCCCTGGTATTTCTTGAAAATCTTTTTTCCGTCACGTTTTTCGCCTTTTTGGGTGCTATGGTCGCCACCCTGGTGATCCTGGCACTTTCCAGGGTAAAGCGACTCTCGCCGGGGTCCATCATCCTGGCAGGGGTGGCCCTCTCGTCCCTTTTTGTATCTGGCACCATCCTGATCCAGTATTTTGCTACAGAGGTAGAGATCGCCACCATCGTCTTCTGGACCTTCGGCGATGTTTCGCGCTCGAGCTGGCAGGAGATCGGCATGATGACCGCGGCCTCGGTAATCGTCACCTTTTATTTTGTCCTGAATCGATGGAACCTGAACGCCCTCTCCTCAGGGGAAGACGTGGCCAAGGGGATCGGGGTTGAGGTGGAGAAGATCCGATTGTGGGGCATGCTCATGGCGGCCCTCGTGGCCGCCCTGGTGACGGCCTTTCACGGGGTCATCGCCTTTCTCGGTCTCCTGGCCCCCCATATCGCGAGGCACATGGTGGGGGCGGATCATCGCCTTCTGATCCCTTATGCCTGCATCGTGGGGGCCCTTCTCCTCCTTTTGGCAGACACGGTCGGCCGGATCCTTATAGGCTCGGGGACCCTCCCTGTGGGCGTCCTGACGTCTTTCATGGGCGCTCCTCTTTTTCTCTATCTTCTGGTAAGGGGGGAAGGGAAATGATGCTGTCCATTGCCGGGCTCCAGTTCAGTTATAATAGTCATGCCGTGCTCAGTGATATCCACCTTGAGCTGAAACAGGGTCAGATCCTGGCCGTGTTGGGGGTGAACGGCGCAGGAAAGTCGACCTTTCTAAAGTGCATCAACCGGATCCTCAGGGGCAAAGGCGGGTCGATCCGTCTTCATGGTGAAGATGTCCTTTCTATGAAAGGGGATGAAATTGCCAGGCACATGGGATATGTGCCGCAGCGATACGGAGAGGAGGAACTGGCGGTCTTTGATGCGGTTCTACTGGGGAGAAAGCCCTATATTAAATGGAAGGCCGAAGAAAGGGATCTTCAGATCGTCGAGACCACCCTCAAACAGATGGCGTTAGACAGCATTGCTATGCGGCCGGTGAGCACCCTCAGCGGCGGCGAAATGCAGAAGGTTATTCTGGCCAGGGCCCTGGCCCAGGAACCGGACCTCCTCCTGCTGGATGAGCCCACCAGCAATCTGGACCTCAAGAACCAGTTGGAGGTCATGGGCCTGGTCCACACGGCCGTCAAGCGACGGGGTCTTTCCGCGGTCATCTGCCTGCACGACATCAATCTCGCGCTGCGATATGCCGACCGTTTCCTGATGCTCAAGGACGGCAGGGTCCACACCCAGGGCGACAGGACGGCGGTCACCCCGGAGGCCATTCACCAGGTCTACGGGGTCCGGGTGGTCCTGGGCGAGGTGCAGGGATATCCTATTGTTGTGGCCCTGAACGGAAACGGAGGCAAGCCGGTGAACGGGTAGAATTTACGGTTGCTTCAGCAAGCGGCTATCCCCTCCTGACCGCAAAGACGGAGGTGTTGTTCACTGGCGGTTCGGGTCGGATGCGGGCAATTTCCACGAATTTTGAAGGAAGAACCAAGGAGGATGCAGCGTCAAACAGACGGCGCAACCCCTTTTCATAGACCCGGTACGAGATCATTTGACCCGGCTCAAGGATCCCTGCAAGATGGGCGAATATCTCGGCCTTTGGCAGGGCATCGGCCCCCACCATAATGAGACTGCACGGCGCCTTTAGGGGCAGCGCAAAGTGGTTTCCCCAGATGATCTGAATGCCATGACCCAGCCCCAGTTTATGGATGATCCTTTCTGAGAGTGCTGCATGCTCCTCGTCCTGCTCAATCCCAACCCCTTCAACACCGTACTGCCTCGAGAGGCATATGAGACTCAGTGGGAGCGGACCGCTCCCTAAAAAGATCACACTGTCTCCAGTATGGAGTCCCGCTCCCCCATATTCCATTCGGGCCAGGGCCAGATAATTGGGATAATAGACGAATTGTTGGAGACAGGCCCACGGATCAGGAGCGGACATCATCGATTCCGCGAACTGAAGCTCCAGCCTCAGACCGTTTTGTCGCTTCAGCCGTGAAATGCGTGCAATGGCCGGTCCAAGATCGACATCCGTAAGGAGTCTTTGGACCAGCTCGTCTGACACGGGGGCCGCGGCCAGGCGGTTCAGTCTGTCCAGGTGGGCGCCATAGACCTCGTCGGGTGCGTTTTGAATCTGATCCTCTGTCAGATTCTGGAGCGCGGCATCCAGGCGGATCAATTCGGTCTTGATGGCCTCAAATTCAGGGCCCATCACCTGGCCAACTCGGCAAAGACCGTGGTGTTGTTGACCCGGCCGGTGGGAAAGACCTTTTTGAGGATGCGAAAACCCCTCACATCGTCCTCACTTACAGGCGCATGCAGAACGGCACGCATCCCCGTGTAGGTCCTGTAGATGACGGGGATATGGCCGTCTTTCTCCATTAAGATGCCTCGCAGACGTCGAAAGATTCTCTCTTTCGGTTCTGCCAGGGCCGCAATTAGGACCGCGTCCCACTCCAGGTCCTGAAGCAGGGAGTCATCTCCGTGAACGATCTCAATATCCTTCCCCAGGCCCAGGGCGTGGATCACCTCTCTGGCCGCATCAACGCACGCTGTGGACGCCTCCAGGCCCAGGGACCGGGTCTGGCAAAAGCGATTCATGAGGATGAGGCTCATGGGCACCGGGCCGCAGCCGATAAAGAGGAGCCTCTTGGAGGACAGATCCGGCAGGGTCTCCGCCTGGGTCCGGATCAGGGCCTCATACCGGGGATAGAGGGGAAACGCAGCAAGGATCTCCCAGGGGTCCTGGGATGCGACCAACTGTTGTGCCAGGTGCATCTCGTGGATGTTAAAGAAGGCGGCATAATAGGCCCGGATCAACGGAAGCACGGCCTTGATCTCCGCCTCTTCCAGAATGAGGCTGGCCAAGTGGGCGCCTACCTCGAGATGGGCCAGATCGTCCAAAAGCTGGTACAGTCTATAGAGATCGTCCGGGGCCAGCGTCTCAAGCATCTCCCGGGTGTATTTTCGAATCCGTTCGGCAAAGGCCAGGACATGGGGTTTGATGATGCTGAGACTGTTTTGACAATCCTTGCAGCAGCCCAAGAAATCGTGTTCCCTGAGTTCGTGCTCGTGAAAGTAGTTGATGTCGTGCATAGGGCGGCGTCCTTCTGAAGGCAAGCCTCCAGCTCCCTCTTTTAGACTCTTATGATCTCCGCTGCAAACGTCGTAAACGGGAGCACCCGTGTCCTGCTGTCAGTGACCTCATAGTCTCTGACACCCTGGTGTACCTGAAAAAAGATGGGGATCTCTGTTCTTGCAGCAAAGTAGGAGATATGTTTGCTGACATCCCTGTCGCCGGTCTTGGTCTCCACGGCAAAGACCGGTTTTCTGTCTTTCAACACCACAAAGTCGACCTCCCGCTTGTTCTTATCCCGCAAATAGCAAAGCGTCATGTCATCACCCCGAGTATCCTCCATGAAGTGACAATATTTCAACAGATTTGAGGCCACCAGATTTTCAAAACGGGCGCCCACCGATTTACAGAGCGACCAGTCCCACATATAAAGCTTTCGGTCTTTTTTGAGCGCTTGAATTCTTCTCGCGCCATAGGGCGTC
>Ga0172374_1002049_pt1 | contig 13075 bp, 12 predicted proteins | sample LakKiv3m_FD_114536 | JGI IMG/M metagenome (GOLD analysis project Ga0172374, IMG submission 114536) | Freshwater microbial communities from Kabuno Bay, South-Kivu, Congo - kab_092012_10.3m | ecosystem: Environmental > Aquatic > Freshwater > Lake | place: Democratic Republic of the Congo... | reverse complement strand
TTTCCACTAATAGGTCGGGGCGCTCCCCGTCTTGCTTGCAGGAGCCAAAGCTCATCGTGACCGAGAATGGCTCCCCTTTATCATAGAATACGTGGTTTGCTACTTCTTGTTTGATCTCATCAAGAATTTCTTTTACCTCAAATTCGTTTTTGTAATAGAGGATGAGCGCAAATTCCTCTCCCCCATAGCGGAAAGCCTTTCCCTGCTTGTTAGATAAAACAGAGGTTAGAATCTCCCCAATCTGCCGCAGTACTTTGTCTCCTGTAACATGTCCATATTGATCATTAATCAATTTAAATTTATCGATGTCAGTCAGGGCAAGATAAAACTCTTTGTCTTTTTCCAAATCATTTCGCAGGCATTCTTGAAAGGAACGATGATTTGCTAGATTGGTAAGGTAATCACGATTTGCCGCTTCCACCAGCAAGCTATTCTCCCAATGGTGTTTCCGTTCCCTAGAAACAATGATGCCTCCCAATCCACCTATCAGGAGTAAAAAGAACACAGCACTATAATAGTCAATCATGCTATGGAAGGAAGTTGGGTCTTGCGCCTGAACGAAAAAAATAATGGAGTAAACAAGCGTAAAGAAACCGGCTGCTATCATACCACCGAGAAAACGCCAGTAAACTGCCACATGTAAAATAATTAAGTAAGCTAATGGAAAAAGCGGACTCTCCAAGCCTCCAGTTAATGGGACCAAGGCTGAAAATGCCACAAAATCAAAAAACGGGCCACCCTTTGTCATCGTAACGTACATCTTTGATCCTTCAGGTGTCTTATGTAAATAGTAATCTGATATTCCCATATATAGAAAGCCAAAAATGACTAATAATACAAATAAAAAAATCTTCCATTCAACAGGGTTTTCCATGTTCTGAACCGCAAAAACCACTATCGACAAAACAAGAAAAAACCAACGCAAAGAAGAAAAAATAATCTCCAGTGCATGATGAGACTGGTAAGCATTCTTTAAAAAAGCATTCATAACGTCCACATCCTGTAAAAAACTTATACCTCTTCATTATAAAGGAAAACCGGGCAGAAGGGACAGGGACAGCGAACCGTTAAGGAAAGAAATTTTTTACAAGGAAGCATTTCTCTATGCTGCTCTGTTTTCCCCTTTACTAGCAGAACTCCTTGATGCCCCTATCAACAATCCAATCCCAAGCATCAAGAGAACCATTCCCATCCAAGAAGTAGCATTCAAGTTTTCCCCCAACAGAAACACCCCGAATAAAGCTGCCGTCAACGGCTCTGCCAAAGCCAGGGTCACCGCCGTGGAAGAGGAAACATAAATAAGGCCCTTCCCAAAAAGAAAATAGGCTACCCCTGTTGTCATCACCCCAAGATAGAGAACAATGCTCCAGCCGCGGACATCCGCCATCCATGAGATTTCAAATATAAACAAAAACGGCGCTAAAAAGACGGCGCTTAACGTAAATACAACCGCGACAATGGAAAGGGACGGGAATTTCCCCACAAGGTCCCGACTAACGATGGCATATACGGCAAACGAAAGCCCAGCCCCTAATGCCATTAACACCCCCACAGGATCCACCACGACAGAATCCTTATTCAAAAAGAGCATCAGACAGCCTAAGATGGACAAAAAAGTAGAACTCCACCAAATTCTACTCGGACGCCTTTTAAGAAAGAGCCATTCGAGAAAACCTGATAACACCGGAGCACTACCTATCGCAACCACCGTACCAATCGCCACCCCTGTAATCGTCACGGCAGTAAAAAACAGCGGCTGAAACAACGCCATGCTTAACGCAGCAAGAATCGTCGCCCGGAGTGGCCAGTTCTTCAAACTCAACCCGCCAGTCAGAAAAACAAGAATCAATAAAAAAACGCCCCCAACCGCTAAGCGGGCAGCCCCAACGGCCACCGGATGCGCTGCTTCAGGCGCAAAAGTCTGCGCCGTCCCGGTCGTCCCCCATAGGACAGCGGCAAATAAAATAAGAAAAGGAGCTAGTTTTTCGTTCAAAGCCCTCACCTCATACCAATTTATTCTCTATTTCTCCAAAAGCTTATACTTCTCCTTCAACGAAGCAGGCGCCATCTTTACGATCCGCTCCAACACAAACGTCACTACCATCACATCATCCAACACACCAAAAACCAGAAGATAATCCGGAATGAAGTCGAAAGGGAAAATCACATAAGCGAGCAGGAGCACCACACCAACTATCTTTTTCGCCCCCGATACTTCTCCTGATTTAAAATAATCTATTAAAAAAGGAATGAACCTCCAAAAGGTAAAGATAAACTTCAAACGCCTGACAAACTTCCACATGCTAGGGACCTCCTTTGGGGGTGGGTTGAAGAGACAGTTTCATGCTCAGGTAAAATACAAATCAAGAAAAATGAAATCATTCTTAAAGGTAGAAATAGCGTTCGGGCAGATATTTCCCGTGTATGATAAATCACCTCTGGAATATCCGTTTAAGATTAATGAAGTGATAAGGGTATAAACAGCGGGAATCTACATTTGCCGCTGTTTTATATATTCTCCTTCTCCTTAACTAGTCCTATGGTAAGTTAATTGTACTACGCCAGAGGAAAACGTTCTTGTTAGAACCAATTTCAAGTTTAATCTTTCTTTGATACTAACAAAAAGCGGTTTTCCTTGTCCCAGAACAACAGGGTGGACAGACAACCTGAATTCATCGACGAGTCCTAAATTTATGAAAGTGGTAATTAGACTTGCTCCTCCATAGAGCCATATGTCTTTACCGGGCTTTTCCTTTAACTTCAATACCTCTTCTCGAATATTTTCATTGATAAATATCGCTTCATTATCTGTTCCTTTTTGTGTCTTGGAAAACACATACTTCTCTTTACTATGGACCAAGTTCCACATTTCTTTATCTATTTCGGAATCTTCTGTTTTTGGGATATATTGACCCCATAAATCGTAACTTTTTCTTCCATACAGGATCGTATCAATTTCATTTAAAAATCTGGTGAACTCCATATCCGGATCCATAATGCACCAGTCTACTTCACCATTGATTCCTTCAATAAAACCATCCAAAGTAACGGCTAAATCTAAAATAATTCTTCTTTGCGTATTTTTTTGGGCCATTGTTTATCCTCCTGTTTATGGGATAAAAGGTCAGTTCAGTCGACATGTGTTGCTTAAAGTAAACGTGGACGGAATTATCCTTTAACCCTTCTTATATTTATTTAATAACTCTTCCGGGATATGACAATAATCATCTGGACATCTCGTTAGCCTATCTTGATGCTCCTCTGCACTTCTCACATAGTTTGTAAGTGGTAGTACTTCCACGACAATACGATCACGATCAGCTCTATTATTGATAAACGTCCTCGCCTCTTCCAAATGTTCAGGATTCTCCCTATACACTCCCGTTCTGTATTTCTCCCCAACATCCTCTCCTTGTTGATTTAAACTATACGGATCAATTATTTCAAAGTAATATTCCATTAATCTTGTTAGAGTTACAACATTCGGATCAAACTCCGTTTTTACACATTCCGCATACCCATCATACTCACCATTAAGCGTATGACCTGTGCCATTCGCTCTTCCCGCTTCCGTAAACGTAACTCCTGGCAACGTTTTAATAAATGCCTGTACACCCCAAAGACATCCGCCTGCAAAATATACTACTTCCATGCTGTCACTCCTTTTGGGTTGAGGGGACAGGCACGATGGCCCATCTACACCTTCCTTTGTTCACAATAATCCCAAACTCTCGACCAATAAGTAAATTCCTGTAAATATTAAGATTATATATGTAAATATACGAAAAATCCTTTGATTAATCCATTTAAATAATAGTTGTCCTAAATACATGCCCACAAATACCAAAGGCAAGCCCCATAAACTTGATACCCAGACTGTCTTGTTTGTTCCAACAAAGATTATTTGAATGACTAAGCTAACGAGGTAAATAAATAGAAAGAAAGCCAGTGTAGTACCTCTTAATTTTTCTTTTACGGTATTTGTCCCTGAAAAATATAATAATAAAGGTGGCCCAGGCATCCCTATACTTGTCGTGAACAAACCTGATAGTCCGCCTACAAACAAATCCCTCTTCTTTTTTTGTATAATACGAAACTTTAGGACGAGCATTACTGTCAGCACCAAAATAATAAGACTCACTGCTAACTTCAATCTATCTATATCAATTAACAGGAAGATTACTATTCCGATGGGCAGACCCGTAACACTTCCTGCCACAAACCTTCCAAGTATCCCAACATCAATATCATTTCTTATTTTCATTAGTAAGGCAATGGATATGATCAAAGACAAAATTAAGTTAATTTGAATGGCTTCACTAGGTTCAAATAGTAAAAGAAGAAACGGAGTAGCCAAAATGGAAAACCCAAAACCTGTACTCGTTTGAAGTACAGAAGCAATTAAAATGATTAAAATAAATGCTATTAACTCCATAGCACACCCGCTTTCCACAGAACAAAAATAAAGATACCGTTCGTAAACAGTATCTCCATTACAATTAGTTTAACATTTCATATGGGTTGTGGGGACAGGTTCCTTGGTCCATCTACCCTTTAAAGCGTAGACGGCCTGAATTACCTTCCCCTTATACTTATTAATCTGTTAAAATCCAGGAGTACGCGAACTTAAAGGAATATCCTCATATCTTTCAGGGTCAAGTTCGTTTACAGTGCCATCGGCTACTCCGTTAATGATTCCCATCAGGCCTGTTTCCACCGTTTTTACCAGCTGACCTTTTTTCTTTTGCCCAAAATTCTGTGTTTGGCCGCTTACTTCGAAGAGGACGGTTCCACTTCCGTTTAATGCAAAGGAACCAAGGGCCGTTCCAGGCAGGTCAATATTTTGATCATATAAAGAAATATTAGTGAAGACCGATTCCCCTTTTGCCTGCAGGGCATCATAGAGGGCCAGGTTTAATTGACGGGAGAAGTCGATGTTATAATTATCTGCATAAGCCTCATACTTTTCGCCGCCAGGACTGTTAGGATCAGTGACAAATTTACCTGAAATCGACATGGTCACCCTATCATCTGTCCCTTCAATATATGGAAATCCTTGGTGATGAAGATCAACGAAAACATCCACATTCCCATACTCCTCCTTTAAGTCTTTGTACACATCTCTTACTGTCTGCGCTTCCGGTGTAATGTACCAACCATAGGCATTGGATGCTCCAGGGAAATCTTCTGGCTGTGGAACATAGTTCAGGTCAGGGTTAAAATCACGATTCACGTCAAAGCCTGGGTTCTGGTCATAATTCCAAATTCCAGGATAGGCATAATAGTTCCATGCAGGCGAGACTCCCGCAAGCTGAGGAAATGCTGCCACGACCTCACCCCATTCCATTTCATTACCACGACGGCTCAATTCAGAACCATCCACGTTCAGCATAGGGATTACCACAATCGTAAGCTCTTCCAAAATTCTATTTACTTCAGGAGAATTGCTGGAACCAAGCTTTTGTAAAATGTTAAGGAGCGCGACCGTACCTGTTTTCTCGTTCCCATGAATTTCACTTTGAATCAGTACTACCTTATCGCCATGACCCACAGAAGCCTTATAAATGCCACGACCCTGATTCGTATAACCAGCAGTCTCCACCGTTACTTTTCCTTGGCTTGTTTGTTGAATCTGCTCTAATTTATTTCCAAGTTCCTCATAGTTGATGTACCCATTAATAGGTAGGGTTTCTCCCGGCTGCGGACTTGGCCCCGGATCAGCAGAACCTATCGTCGGTACAGCCAGTAAGGAAGCTGCCAAAGCTGTTGAACTTAAAATTTTCCAAACCTTATTCATTCTAAATCCCTCCATGCTTTTATGTAGTTGCACTCAATGAATTCTATATTCTTTACTAAATTCCTTTCGGGTTTCGAAAGATGAAACTTAAAGACTAGAGAATTGAGAATAATTATTCATATTTTCTGACTAATTATAGAATACACCACCTACTGTACTATTTAGATATGCGAAATTTGTCCACATTCCTTAAGGTAAAGTCTATTAAAAATACACAACATTATGGAACTTGGTGATATATGATTCAAATGTACCTAACACTCTGCTTACCGTGATATAATAATTCTAACTATTCAAAAAACTACAAAGATACTTTTGGTTAGTTGCAAACGTTCTCATTATAGGGGGGTTATGGTGTGGAAGTTGTAATAAAGAAAAAGTTCCGGATATGGCCTAAAAAAAGAAGATGGCAAGTCACCATTTCGGTAGCATTGGCTATTTTATTACTTGCTATCGTTACAGTTGGTTACTTGTACTGGTTTTTAAATAAGAGCGTACCGCAAACAGAAGGAACGATTGAAGTAAGTGGACTAATGGATGTTGTAAGCGTTTATCGAGATGAGGCAGGTATCCCTCATATTGAGGCCGAAAATCAGCATGATCTTTTCTTCGCACAAGGCTATGTAACTGCACAAGATCGTATCTTTCAAATGGATTTGAGTAGAAGACAAGCATCCGGTATGCTAAGTGAGGTTGTAGGAAAGCAAGCGCTTGACCGCGATAAATTTTTTAGAACGCTAGGATTAAGAAGAGCTGCAGAAAAGTCGCTCGATTATTATTCTGAAGAAGCAAGGAAAGCATTAACTTCTTATGCTGAAGGAGTAAATCAATATATTAAACAAGCGAAAGCAGCCAATACCTTACCTATTGAATTTACAATCATGGGGTATGAACCGGAAGAATGGACGGATTTGGATTCCATTACTATTGGAAAATACATGGCCTTTGACCTTGGGGGGCATTGGGAAGGGCAAGCGTTTCGCCATCACATAATACAAAACTTTCCAGAAGACAAGGCGCTAGAACTTTTTCCTAGCTATCCCGAAGATGGTGCTACCATTATCCAAGCTGTAAAAGACTCTACTATTGATATTGGAAAAAGCTTTGCCGGAGCCGTTATCCCCCACGAATTTAACGGAAGTAATAATTGGGTAGTAAGCGGCGAAAAATCTGAATCAGGCTTTCCGTTACTAGCTGATGACCCTCATCTTGGGTTAGCAACCCCTGCAATATGGTATGAAACACACCTTCAATCCCCAGAGATTAACGTTAGTGGTGTTATTTTTGCAGGGATTCCTGGTATTATTCTTGGCCGAAATGAAACAATTTCTTGGGGTGTGACGAACGTTGGACCTGACGTACAGGATCTCTACATAGAAAAGCGCAACCCAGATAACAAGCATGAGTTCCTGTATAACGACAAATGGGAGCAAGCTGAAATAATAGAAGAAAAGATATTCATTAAAGACGAGCAACCACTAGATTATGAGGTAGTAGTGACAAGACACGGCCCCATCATGTCTGAGTTCGCACATTACGAAGATACGAATACTGCACTTGCCATGAAATGGACGGCACTAGAACCTTCTACAGAGCTCGAAGCTGTCCTGAAGTTTAGCAAAGCAACAAACTGGGAGGAGTTTAAAGATGCGTTAACATACTTTCATACACCAGCGCAGAATTTCGTCTTTGCTTCTACAGATGGAACGATTGCGTACCGGGCGAATGGACTTATCCCTATTCGAAAGAAAGGAGATAGCTTACTTCCGGTACCAGGTTGGACGGATGAATATGAATGGGAAGGATATATACCGTGGGATGAGCTTCCAACCGTTGTAAATCCAACGGAAGGCTATATCGCAACCGCAAACTACAAAGTGGCAGGAGAGGAGTATCCCTACCATCTCTCGAATATCTGGGCTCAACCCTACCGTCAGCAACGAATTCAAGACGTTTTAGAATCTAAGGAGAAACTAAATGTGGATGACATGATGCAACTCCAATTCGATCATTACAATCTCCAAGCAGAAGAGTTTGTCCCCATCCTATTAAAAAATACAGATGTATCTAATCTTAGAAAGATTGATAGAGAGGCCATTGAGACATTTGAAAACTGGACCTTTACAGACAGTACCGATTTAGCTGCGCCCTTACTCTTCCACTTTTGGATGGAGGAGATTGCTAACTTGTTGTTTAATGATGAGATTAGTGAAGACGTACTAAAACTCTTTTCAGGAAAAGGCAACGTGGTAGATCAACTGCTGCGGGAAGCTCATCAGGGAGATGAAGGTATCTGGATTAGTGAAAAAGGTGGTTTACAGAACGTTCTGCAGGAATCTCTTACAGATGCGGTTAACCGAGCGAGTAATTTCCAAGGCGAAAATCCAGCTGATTGGAAATGGGGAGAAGTGCATGCAGCCGAGTTCTCTCACCCATTGTCAGCTGTGAATCCTTTACACCTTCTTTTCAATAGAAAAGGGTCTATTCCAATGAGAGGAAGTAGGGTGACCGTTGGTGCTGCTGGCTGGAATAGTGAAACAGGAAAAGTAAACCACGGTGCATCCTGGAGAACGATTGTGGACATGAAAAACCCATTAGAGAGCTTTAATATCGTCGGTCCAGGTCAGTCTGGACATGTGATGAGCCCTTGGTACCATGATCAGATGGATGATTGGACAGAAGGAAAATATCATCAGACAATCATGAGTAATGAGTATCGCGAGGAAGCTAAAACGCTAGTTTTACAACCAAAATAAATAGTAATGGATATAGAAAGCGAGTAAACTCAAATCATTTAGATTACTCGCTTTTTTACTTTCTGTTTTAAAGCTTATGAGCAAACCCTCTTCCTTTCCTTTTATTGCTACTGTCCTTCATCCATATTTCTTCTGGTGGTCTTTTTTCCGCATAAGATAATTCTTATCCTCCCTGGCAAGCTTCCATTTTTCCATAAAGATGGCCGCTGACTCAGCCTTTACCGGGTCATTCTGCCTATCATTTACCTTGTCATCTCCGTCATATTTCTTCCCGCCTTTATAATTTGTGTAGCGGCGGGCCCGTGTATAGCCCATCTGCAAAAACTTTCTTGCCATATCCATACCGACAAAATCCTCTTTTTCCTTATAATCAAGAAACATCTGATAGATTTTATCGGATGACTCCGCTGCAATTTCCGGGTTCTTAAAGCGCCAATGCTGCAGGATTTCACTTTTATAAGGTTCCACCAGTAATACACCCTGTTCTCCCCTGCCAACCCTATACATTTCAGGATTCTTACGAAAATCAATCTTCTCAAAGTCTAAGTTATAGTTGAAAGCCAAGGTTATCACCCTTTTTATTTGAGGAATACCCTTGGGAGAATATTTGTATGCACAGAAGACATTTGGCAGATATTTGCCCGTTTATTTACAAGAGTAACCAATGCCCTGTCAGATTCTATCAAAGTGCATATCATATCTATGAATCTATGAAAATAAAGGAGGTTAAAAAATGGAAGATAATATCCTAAAGTCTATCAGGCATGGCTTGGGGAATATCTGCAATATCCCTCACATTGGCACACATTTAATTACCGTCGTTGATGCAGAAGGCAGAAGTAGAACATCCCTGGCAAGTGAAGAGATTTTAAGACCCGGAGAGATTGGTGTCGTGTTTTGCTTGCCTATTTTGGGGGCTCCAACGAGAAGATTACCAGACGTCAACTTAAGAGGAGACCAATATGTTAGAATTTTTTGCGGTCTAACCACACTTGATGTATTTTGCGAAAGAAGAGTAAGTGGCCCGCCAGCACAAACAATATCGATGAGAACAGGGGAATTTGTCGTCGTTACATGCGATCGATGATACTTTCTAAGTTTCAATCACAAACAGGGACGGTTTGCTGCTTTGATAGCAAAAGCCGTCCCTTTTTTAACTTTTTTCTTTTTCAACTCTGCTTCACACTTATAATGGTTATGGTCACCAAGATGACGGCCATACCTGCTGAGTTAAATATAATTTCTATCTATATCCCTCACAACTAAATCACGATTTAATTCAGATACAGCACGCACTCCAGCTGTGGCCACCGTTGCATCAAGGTCATATATGAAGTTATCCAGTACTGTCTTTACTCCTTCTTCGCCATCAATGGCAAGGCCATACACATACGGCCTTCCCAAAAGGACCGCATCTGCCCCGAGTGCCATGGCTTTCACCACATCGGCGCCTTTGCGGATACCACTATCAAAAAGGACGGGAATGCGCCCCCGCACTTCATCGACAATCGCCGGTAAGGCTGCGATGGACGAGATGCATCCATCAAGCTGCCTTCCTCCGTGGTTGGACACAATCAGTCCGTCCACTTTATACTCCATAGCCTTTTTGGCATCTGCTGGATGCAGGATTCCTTTTAGAAGAATCGGAAGGGTGGTTGCTTTACGCAAGGTTGCGACGTCCTCCCATGTGAAACCAGGTGCAAATAGGTGTTTCACTTGTTCACCGATAGCCCTATGGAAATCTTGGCTTGGCGGACAAGCCAATTTGTTTTGGAAAACTGGGTCTGTAAAATAATTACCAGAAGCCGCTCCTAGTCTGAATGGGGCATATTGATTGGTCAGATCTGCTGCTCTATAACCAAGGGCCGGCATATCCACTGTAAGAACGATTGCTTCATATCCTGCCTGCTCCGCTCTTTTAACAAAGCTCAACGTGATTTGCCAGTCACTGCTGCAATATAGCTGAAACCATCTATCCCCTGCCTCCGCAGCAATCTCCTCCATCGAAAAAGACGTGACGGTGCTGGCAATAATGGGGATCCCTACCTGCTTGGCTGCGCGGGAAACAGCAAGTTCCGCTTCTGGATGAACAATGCCCAGATTGCCGATTGGAGCTAAAAAATAAGGTGTTTTGTAGGTTTTACCAAATAGGGAGATGGATAGGTTCCGCTTGGAGACATCCTGAAGAAATCTTGGCCTGATTTTCCACTTCCGCAGGTCTGCCACATTATCCTGCATGGTTTCCTCATCTCCTGATCCACTTCTTACATAGGTGAAAGGATGAGGAGCTAAGATACTCTCGGCCTTTTTTTCCAGGTCTTCAAAATGATAAACATTCATCACACACACCTAATCTTTCTTAAGCTTTGATGCTAACGTATTTCCGAGTGACTGTAGCCCTTGAACGAGGATGATCAGTAATATGACCGTCACATACATAACATCCACTTCATAGCGGAGGTGCCCGTATCTATAAGCTAAATCGCCCAATCCGCCAGCACCGACAAGGCCAGCCATCGCAGTGGCCCCAATTAATCCAATCGTTGCGATCGTCAAGCCTAAGACGATGGAGGATCTTGCTTCCCTGATCATGACACTCCAAATGATGTCCTTTGTCTTGATACCCATCGCTTCATATGCCTCTATGACACCTTTATCCACATCTAATATGGAGGATTCCATCAGCCTTGCAATGTAAGGTGCGGTATATACAACAAGCGGTACAATCACACCCTGCACACCGATCGATGTACCAACAAGGAACTTTGTGAACGGCAGAATGAAGAACAACAGGATGATAAATGGAATAGAGCGGATGATATTGATGATGGTGTTCAAGACACCATGTAGATATTTGTTTTCAAGGCTTTTCCCCGGCCTTGTCAAAACAAGGAAAACTCCAAGGGGCAATCCGATCACAATGGAAATCGATAAAGAAATGGATACCATTTGAAAGGTTTGGATAATTGCCTCCCAAATATCACTTCCCCATGTATCAAAGAATTCGATAATCATCCTGCCACCTCCTCAATGATGATCCCTTGGTCTTTCAAATATTGAATGGATTTCTCTGTCTCTTCCACCGGTCCCCTTAAGTGCACGAGCAGGCTTCCAAAAGGTGTTCCTTTAAGCTCGGTGATATTCCCGGAAAGGATATTTGGATACACATCAAATTTTTTGCTGATGGTCGCGAGTGCGGGATCATTGGAAGAGGATCCTATATATTTGAAAGACACAATTTTCCCTGTGCCTTGAAGAGATTGGAAAACCTCTTCTGTCAGCTGATGGTTAAACAGACTATTGACAAATTTCTTGGTTGTTTTTTCTTTTGGATGGGTAAAAATATCCACGGTTTTTCCCTGCTCAATAATCTTCCCATTTTCCATGACCGCCACCCTGTCGCAGATTCGTTGGATAACGTGCATCTCATGCGTGATGAGCAGGATCGTGATTCCTAGCTCCTCGTTGATCTTTAATAATAGCTCTAAAATGGACTCTGTTGTATCAGGATCAAGGGCACTTGTCGCCTCATCACTTAGTAAAATTTCTGGTTCATGTGATAATGCACGTGCAATCGCAACCCTTTGCTTTTGCCCTCCCGAAAGTTGACCGGGAAAGGCGTCCGTCTTATCCTTCAGCCCAACAATAGACAAATACTTCGTTACCCTTTCATCAATTTGGGACTTGGGCAAGCCAGTTAAACGAAGGGGGATGGCGATGTTATCGTAAACAGTCGCTGTTTTTAATAGGTTAAAGCCTTGAAAGATCATGCCAATTTTTCTTCGGGCAAGTAGCAGCTTCTGCGAAGATAAGGAGGTAAGATCAGTTCCGTCTATCAAGACCTTCCCATTAGAAGGCCTCTCAAGGAGATTCACACACCGGATCAAGGTGCTTTTCCCAGCACCGCTATACCCGATCACGCCACAAATCTCTCCTTTTTGTACCTCCAAGGAAACATCTCGCAATGCCTCTACCTTCCCTTTTTTTGTTTTAAAGGTCTTTTCTAAGTGGACTAGATTAATCATTATGTTCCTCCTACTCTAAGAAGTAAGAGCCGCTTAGTAAGCAGCTCCTTTTTTCACCAAGATGCCAAAACAGAGCCTTCGAACGTTTCTTCAATAAATTGCTTTACTTCGTCTGAATGGTAAGCCTTGATCAGTTTGTCTAAAACCGGATCATCTTTGTTTTCGGTACGAACAGCGAGCAAGTTCACCCAAGGAGAATCACCTGGCTCCATGAAGATCGAATCCTCGGTTGGAACAAGTCCATGTTCCACTGCAAAGTTTGTGTTGATGGCGGCAGCTGCCAACTCATCTAGCTGACGGGGGATTTGAGCTGCCTCAAGCTCCACGAATTCAAGATTTAATTCGTTCTCCTCCACATCCTTTACTGTAGCTCCAACCCCAGCGCCATCTTTAAGCTTGATTAATCCCGCTTGTTCAAAAAGGATAAGTGCACGCGCTCCATTTGTCGGATCATTTGGAAGCCCTACTTTATCTCCATCCTTTAATTCGCTTACGTC
>Ga0172374_1002048_pt1 | contig 13078 bp, 12 predicted proteins | sample LakKiv3m_FD_114536 | JGI IMG/M metagenome (GOLD analysis project Ga0172374, IMG submission 114536) | Freshwater microbial communities from Kabuno Bay, South-Kivu, Congo - kab_092012_10.3m | ecosystem: Environmental > Aquatic > Freshwater > Lake | place: Democratic Republic of the Congo... | reverse complement strand
GTCACCGAACATGCCGACGACGGACACGGTCAACGTCTATCCGGCGACCGGTCTGTTCGAAGGGACGAACCTGTCGGAAGGACGCGGCACGACGAAGCCGTTCCAATTGATTGGCGCCCCGTATGTGAAGGCGCATGACTACGCCAAGACGTTGAACGCGCTCGAGCTTCCGGGTGTCACGTTCCGCGCCGCCTCGTTCACGCCGACGTTCTCGAAGAACGCGGGCAAACTGTCGCACGGCGTCGAGGTGTACGTCACGGAGCCGACGAAGTTCGAAGCGGTCAAGACCGGTATCGCCATGGTCAAGACGGCGCACGACCTGTATCCGGACGACTTTGAGTTCCTCGTCAACGACTTCATCACGAAGCTGACCGGGAACGCCTACGTGAAAGATATGATTCTCGCCGGCGAGTCGCTCGAGGCGATCATGACGAAAGTCGATGCCGAGCGCGATGCGTTCTTGCCGATTCGGAAAGACTATTTGTTGTATAAATAAGGAGCAGGCAGGCTCACTTGAGTCTGCCTCTTTTTGTAATCAAATGGTAATACCCATTCTTGCCCTATTCAATATATTATATGGTTATATTATCGAAAAAGGAGCTTCCCATTTTGAAAAAATCTGCCTCAGTCTTGCTCGCTGCCGCCCTTGCGACCGCGTTCACATTTACTCCGCCGACCCTGCTCACGCTCGAACCGCCAACGGTGGAGGCCGCCTATTACGAGACGTCCGTCAACACGAAAGGTTCCGTTACGGGCATCAGTCAACTCAACGTCCGCAAAACACCGTCAAGCTCAGCGACAAGTGTCGGTAAAATTGTTCGGGACGGCACGATGATGGTCCGGACGTCGTTCACGACGAACGGGGCCCGCTGGTACAAAATCCAATGGGGCACGGGTTACGGATACGTCCCGGCCACGTACGTCAAACTATCGACAGCCGAAGTCGCGTTCACGAAGACGACGTACGTCGCCCCATCGAGCGTCTACTTGAAGTCGCGTCCGCTCACGACCTCGTCGAACGTCGTGTTCTTGCGTCAAGGGACGAAACTCGAGACGATCTCGTACCGGTACACAGGCACGACGCGTTGGTATAAAGTGAACGTCGGCACGAAGACAGGTTATATATTGGCGAAACACATCACGTTCAAAGCCCCGGCGAGCGGCGTCTTGGCCGAGACGAACGAAGAGCGGCAGACGGCAGGCTTGTCGGCGCTCGCAGCGTCGAGCGAGGCGAACCGCGTCGCCCAAGTCCGGGCCGACGAGATGGCACGGACGGGACAGTTCTCACATCAACTCCGTGAGAACGGGAGCCCGGGAGACACGCTCGATGCCTACAATGTCAGCTATCGTGGTTGGGGCGAGAACATCTATATGGGGTCGAGTGATCCGGCTCAAGCCGTGAACGCCTGGATGAACTCGAGCGGTCACCGCGCCAACATCTTGAACGGAAACTTCACGCATCTCGGTGTCGGCGCCGCCAAGAACGCGCAAGGGTCGACGATTCACGTCCAAGTCTTTTTGACCAAATGAAAAAACGGGAAGTCGCAGTTATGTCGCGACTTCCCGTTTTGTATTAGCGGCGTTCGTCTTTCAGGCTTTCGAGGTTTTGTTGGGCTTGGCCGGTCTTCTCTTTGGCCGTCCCCTTCACTTGATCTTTCTGGCCTTCACGTTTGAGCGATTGATTGTCCGTCGCTTTGCCGACCGCTTCTTTCGCTTTGCCTGCCGCTTTATCGATCAAACCATCAACTTTTTTGTTTAGTCCGTCTTTCATGTGAATCTCCTCCTCGTTGTACATGCTGTCTAATTAATGTACCACTCTGAGGAAAACTCAAACATAGTGTTCTTTGACGAGTACCCGGAAACGCGGTCGCACGGTCAACTCGATTGTGGTCACCGTGCGGTTCCGGTCCTCGTTCATGACGATTAACAGCTCGCCGTGATCGCGTCGATCCTCGAGTACCTCGACTTTCCCGACCGTTCGCAGCAGCTGATAGTACAACAACTCGCCCGACGCGTCTTTGACGTTCACCTCGAACTCGTGATAACTCGGGGAGATTTTGAAATAAAATGACTCCGTCCCGTTCGAGAAACGGAACACCGACTCGTCATAATAAAACGGGAGTGTCGTATCCATCCGCTTCGGCTCGACGGTGCAAAATAACGCCCACGCCATCTCATCCGGAAACTTCTCGCTCGACTCCTCTTTATTGAACTGCCACCCTTTCATCGCGATCCCTCACTTCAACTTCCATTAATTGTCTGAATAATTCGACTATTATAATTCATTCGGCATCGGGTTCGGAAGTTCCTGCAAACGGGAACAAAACATTGTATGCTTTTTCACGTTCCTCATCTGAAAGGAGTTGCGTCCACGTGTCTATCATCGCGCTCGACCACGTCACGAAACGGTTCGGTGAGACGATTGCCTTGAACGACTTTTCACTTCACGTCGAGGCCGGCGAGCTGTTCGGCCTGCTTGGTCCGAACGGGGCCGGCAAGACGACCGCCATTTCCGTCATGCTGAACTTATATCCCGCTGACAGCGGCACCATCCGTATTTTCAATCACTCGATGCCAAAGGACGAGCAGACGATTAAACGGCGCGTCGGCATCGTCCCGCAGCACGTCTCCGTGTACGACCAGCTGACGGTGTTCGAGAACATCCAGTTCTTCGCCGAGCTGTATGGATTCAAGCCGGCCGAGGCCAAGCAAAAGACCGTGGCCGCCCTCGACTTCGTCGAACTCACGCCCCACCAAAAGAAGCGTCCGCCGGAACTGTCCGGGGGGCTCCTTCGTCGTCTCAACATCGCCTGTGGCATCGTGCATGAGCCGGAACTTATCTTCATGGATGAACCGACCGTCGCCATCGACCCGCAGTCACGCAACACCATCCTCGAGAACATCCGCGAGTTGAATCGACGCGGGGCGACAATCATCTATACGTCTCACTATATGGAGGAAGTCGAGATGCTGTGCGACCGTGTCGCCATCGTCGACGAGGGACGGATTATCGCCGAAGGGACGCAAGATGAGCTGAAAGACCAAGTCATGACGCTCGAGACGGCCCGCATCAAAGTCGACGCCCTCACCCCGGGCCTCCTGGGACGACTCGAATCGCTCGAACGGGTGAAGAAGGTCGAGTACGAGGAACCGTTCCTCGACGTGTCGCTCGAGAAAGACACCCCGCTCGCCCCGCTGCTCGACGTCCTCCATGACGAGCAGGTCCGGTTCACCTCGATCACCGTCGACCGCCCGTCGCTCAATACCGTCTTCCTGGCTCTGACCGGTAAGACGCTCAGGGAGTGATCACGATGAAACTATGGACGTTCATCAAATATGATGTCAAACAGCAACTGCGGGACCGCTCGACGCTGTTTTGGATGCTCATCTTCCCAATCATTCTCATCTTCGGGCTCGGTACGATGCTGTCGGCCATCTTCAACAGTAACTTCTCGCTCCCGGTCACGGACGTCGCCTACGTCGAACAGTCGACGGATGACTACCGGGTGCCGCTCGAGACGTTCCTCGCCGACGACGACATCCAATCATTCATCCATCTCGTCCCGTACGACAGCATCGCCGCCGCCGAGACGGGCGTGAACGATGGCGACGCCGACGTCATCCTCCATTTGGACGGTCCCGACGTCCGTCTGCTGTACGAGGAACCGTCGACGATCGAGTTCGACGTCATCGAGGCCATCCTCCGGCAATATACGGACGTCGCCAATCAGCAGATTATGCTCGCCGAGACAGGTGTCTCCGCCCCGTTCGAGTCCGAAACGTTCATCGATAGCGAGAGCATCGATTTGTCGGGCCGGACCCCGACGTCACTCGAATACTTCACCGTCACGATTTCCATCATGACGGCGCTGTTCGGTGCGTTCTATATTACCGGCATGCTCAGCGAGGAACAGCCGATGACCGGGAGTTATCTCCGGATTCAAGCCGCTCCGGTCAAACGGATCGAGTATCGCCTGGCCCGCAGCCTGAGCCGTTACACCCTCATCTTCCTGCAACTCGTGCTCGTGTTTTGGTTCAGTCACTTCGTGTATCGCAGCTTTTCACTCGATTATGTCCATTTCGGGCTCTTGTTCATCGCCTGGCTCGCCCTCGCCTTATACGGCACCGCGTTCGGCTTTCTCGTGTCGAGCCTGCCCCGTCTCTCGCGCAGTACAAAAGACGCGATCGTCAACGGATTCGTCGCCATCATCATGATTCTCTCCGGCGGTTATGTCCCTGGTTTCGATCAAGTGACGTTGAGCGTGGCGCCATGGGCGCAGTACGTCTTCATGCCGATCTTCATGCGCGAAGGTATCCTCCAGGTGCTCTTGCGCGGTGGAGATCCGGCCGTGTTTTGGCAAAGCCTCGGTTGGCTCGCCTTGCATCTCCTCGTGTTCGCCACCCTCAGTCTCTTGCTTTGGAAAGGGGTGAACCGCCGTGGTGCTATTTAGACATGTCGCCAAGCGAATGCTTCGGAAAAAAGGATTATGGGTGTTCACGTTCGTCTCCGTATTCGGTTTCGCCTTGATTCTATCGTTCCTCAGCTCGACGTCGACGTTGAATGCCTCGATCGGCATCCTCGACCGCGATGGCGGGACGCTAGCCGGTCGTGTGATTGAAGAGGCCGGACGGTTCGGTTCGGTGACACCGCTCGAGACGGATGAGACCGACGAGGCGTTACTTCACGGACAAGACATCGTCTTGACGATTCCGGACGGATTCACCGAAGCGCTCTTGAATGGTGAAGCGCCACGTCTCTCGTTCAGCGCGACCGAAGGAAGTGACGCCGCGTTGATCGAGCAAGCGCTCAACTCGCACCTATCTCGCGAACGACAGTTACTGCTCGCAAGTGATTTTGACGAAGAGCGGTTCACTGAACTGGCCGAGCGTGAGACGGAGAACGGCTATACGCTTTCGAGTGAGCCGTTCCAACAGAGTGTGGCGACGACCGCGCGGACGCAGGCGTTCCTCGGTCTCCTTTCGTTCGTCATGATGTCGGCCTTTCTCCAGTTCATCCCGTTGTTCGTCGCCGACGACCGGGACGAGAAAATCTATTCCCGCTTATTCGCTGCCCCCGTCACGCCGCGGCGTTACATCGGCTCGTTGTTCGTGTCGTTCTGTGCGGTCGGGCTGCTATACGTGCTCATGCTGCTTACCTTCAGTGCCGTGCTCTACCGCCAAGATATTCTGGCTCATCTGCCTGTCCTGACGTTACTGTTCATCGTCTATCTGTTCGTCTGTCTCGCCATCGGGTCGCTCATCGCCATTCTCGCGACGAACCGGGAGAAGGCGAACATTTGGCAGACGTCCGTGACGATGGCAGCGGCCATCACCGGCGGCGCCTTCATCAGTCTGACGTGGCTTCCGGAGACACTCCAAGTCGTCGGGCGCTTCTTGCCGACGTATTGGTTCAACTACGGGGTCGCCCAGATGTATGAGGACCGTTTCCCGCTCAACTCGGTACTCATATTGCTCGGGATGGCGCTCGTCGTCTTCCTCGTCATCGCCTGGGCGTTGAAAAAACGACCGCTCACCTAATCCAATGCGTAAAACCCCTTCAATCAAGTTGTTAAATTTTACCTTTAACGTTAAACTATAACAAACTGTTAAAGGGGTTGTCGTATGCTTCAAGATTGGTTTCCTTTGATTATGTTGTTGATGCACTTGCCTGTTCTACTCATTCACGAATACGGTCATGCCTGCGCAGGTCGAATCGTCGGGACAAACATGACCGGCATTTATATCGGAGAAGGAAAGCCGGTCATTTCCATCGGTCATGTTCATTGGTCACCACAGAAGTTTTGGCTAGGTCGGTACTCCTACAAACATATACAATTGAAGCGGGGACAACGGTTTCTCCTCATTTCTGGTGGGGTTTTGGCTAACCTGATCACGGGCTCACTTGCATGGGTGTTCGCCCTTCTATATCCAGAATGGTTTGCAGGTGTATTCACGTCCGCTTTCGTGACGATGTCTTTTTTATTCGTCATCGTTAATCTATTTCCACATACTCTATCCAATGGCCTCAAAAATGATGGTTTGAACTTAAAAGAACTGTGGCTGTCACGAAAGACAGACAAATAAACAAGGCGAGATGCTCAGTATAAGCATCTCGCCTTGTTTTATTCACCGCTGCAACGTCGGCACGACCTTCTTGAAGAACACCTCGACGAGTTCAGGGTCGAACTGCCGGCCCGCTTCTTGTTCGATGACCGCGAGCGCCTCATCGAGCGTCTTCGCTTTCCGGTACGGGCGTCCCGTCACCATCACGTCGAACGTGTCGGCAATCGAGATGATTCGCGCCGCGAGTGGAATCTGTTCGCCGCTGATGCCTTTCGGATATCCGTTCCCGTCCCAACGTTCATGGTGGGCGAGCACAATCTCTGACAACGGCCCGTACTCCGGCACCGTGCTCAAGATATTGTAGCTCACTTCGGGATGACGTTTGATTTCACGCCACTCGGCCTCGGTCAACGCCCCTGTCTTGTCTAAAATCTCATTGCTGATGGCGACCTTGCCGATGTCGTGAAGCGTCGCAGCCGTGACGAGCTCGTTCACTTCGGCGCTCGTGAAGTTCATCGCTTGCCCGAGTTGGCGCGACAGTTCGGCGACGCGTTGCGAATGGGCTTCCTCGCGTGGAATCTTCTCATATAGCGTGCGCATGATGAGTTGAATCGAGTAATGCCGCCGGCTCTGTTTCTCGGATACTTTATGGTGATACATCCGGTCCTCGGCCAAATTGAACACCTCGACGACGGAGAGCGAATCATCATGCTTCACTGCTTCCCCGAACGATGCCGAGATCGGTAATCCTTCAATCGATTTGGCCAAGAACAGTTGGCTCAACTGGTCGGACAAGCGCTTCGCCTCATCCAGTGTCGTATTCGGGAGGATGATGACGAACTCATCCCCGCCGATGCGGGCGACCGTGTCCTTCCCGCGAATCTCACGTTTGAGCGCCATCGTCGCTTCAATCAATAAGCGGTCCCCGACGAGATGACCGAACGCATCGTTCGTCAGCTTCAAACCGTTGATATCGACGACAATCAAGGCGAGCGGATAATACGCCGGTTCGTCGTATGTCATCAATGCCTCGTCAAAATAACGACGATTCTTCACGCCGGTCAATTGATCGTGATAACTCAAGTATTCGATTTCCATCTCATACTTTTTCTTCTCGGTCACGTCACCGATATAGCCGTGCCAGAGGACATGACCTTCGTCGAGCTTCTCCGGACGCGACGAGCCTAAAATCCACGTCGTCCCCCCGTCCGGCGTGATGACACGGAACTCCGCGTCCCAAATCGTCAAGTTCTCATACGACGCCTCGATGCTCGCCATCACGTTCGGATAGTCGTCCGGATGAATCTTTGAGAAGACGAGACTCGGGTCTTGTTTCATCTGTTCGAGCGTGATACCGGTCAACACTTCGAACCCTCGGCTAAAGAACGGGAAGTTGAAACTGCCGTCCGGCCGACGCTCAAATTGATAGATGGCACCGGGCACTTGATCCGACAGTTTTGTGAGCAGGCGGTCCCGCTCGGCGAGTTCTTCCTCGAGCTGCACACGCTCCGTCACGTCTTTCGCGACGGCATAAATGTAGTTGCCTTGCGCTTTCGAATGCCATTCGATCGAACGATAGTCTCCATCGATTGTCCGATATCGGTTGACGAATCGGAAGATGTCTTTCCCTTCTTCCAACAAAGCGAACGCCTCGCTCGTCTTCTCGACGTCATCGGGATGGATGAGGCTCGTGAAGTCCATGTTCTCGAGTTCCTCGAGCGGGAAACCGAGCACGCGCTCCCACGCCACGTTCAAGTGGAAAATCTCGTGTTTGGCGAGCGACATGATGCACTCCAAATCGACGGTCGCAAACCCTTCGAACATCGACTCTTTCGCGTCCCCGATTTGTCGGTCCGCTTTCGTCATCTGTTCAAGGATGTGAACGATATACAGCTCGACGAGACCGAGGCGGTTCGCCTGCTTGTTCCCTTGCATGACAATCGTCAAATCCCCATAGAAAACGCCATCCTTCTCGATTTTGAAAAGGACGACTTGACCGAGGTCGAAGATGCGCAAAATGTTTTTGATGAGCCGCTTCGGCAGCACGCCTTCGACGAGCGGTAAAATATTATCGAAGATAATCGGGCTCGGCGCTTCTAACACTTTCAATCGTTTTGGACTCATCGGCCACTTCCGTCCGACCGGATGGAAGCCGAGCACGTCGAGACTGCGTTCGAGCAGCTCGTCGATTCCCGACAAGGCGACGGTCGAGTACGTATTGCCATCGTCATCGACTAGATTGAGCGTCACGGCCTTGGCTCCGGTGAAGCCTCGAATCTGATCGAGGAAATGTTGGTTCATCAATAGTTCGCGTCCGGTCGTGACGAACCGATGCGACACGTTGACGAGTTGCTTCAGCGCATTGTTCTCTTGGACGTGCGGCGTGATGTCATGGAACAACGTCGACACGTAGCCCGGACGTTCACTGAACACGGACAGCTCATACCAGGCCTTGTTGCGGCGCGAGAAGTGTTCGAACGTGATCGCTTCACCGCTCTCGACGGCCCGCGCGACTTGGACAATCCACTCGCGCTCACTATATTCGAAGTCTTTCAATTTATCGGTGATGCGTCCCCCGAGAAAGTGTTCGCGCTTCGCCTTCATGATGCGCTCGAACGCCTCGTTCACTTCATAGAACTCGTAATCGACGGGTTCCCCCGCCTCATCGTAGAGCACTTTAAATTCGACGTAGCCTTGGGGCATATGGCGCAACAAGGATTGGAATTTGGTTTGGTCTAGGTCTGCCACGTCGGTTCCTCCTCTGCTTACTTCTATGATTCAGTTTACCTCATTTTTTATGAATTCCCTATATTTGCCGAATCGATTCTTATGAATCGGTTAAATTAAGGTTTTGTAAAGATGCACGTTCGACGGTTGCACAAATTTGCCTAGGTTGTTACACTGATTTCGACATTCGATATCGAAAATCGATTTCAAGGAGATGATGAACGTGGAAGACCGCGTCCTTCGCAAACTGTTCCTCGGCTTCATTCATATTCACATCTTGCACCATGCGGCCGAACATCCGGTATACGGTGCGTGGATGGTCGAAGAACTTCGGGAGCACGGCTACTCAATCAGTGCCGGCACGCTCTACCCGATTTTACACACGATGGAGCAGGATGGCCTGCTCGTCCGGACAAATGAGCTCGTCGGAGGCCATATCCGGAAAAACTATACGACGACCGAAAAAGGTCTCGTCGTCTTGGCGGAAGCCCGTCAAAAAGCGTACGAACTATTTAAAGAGATCAAGGAGTGAATCACATGTCTAACCAACGTGTAACGTTCAAGACGTTACTAGAGATTTTATTCGTCTCGACCCGGCTCGGCTTGACGTCGTTCGGCGGACCGGTCGCCCACCTCGGCTATTTCCATGAGGAGTACGTCCGTCGCCGTAAATGGATGGACGAACGCGCCTATGCCGACCTCGTCGCCCTCTGTCAGTTCTTGCCTGGACCGGCCAGTAGTCAGGTCGGGATTGGGATCGGCATCGTCCGAGGCGGGATTCTCGGTGGAATCACGTCGTTCATCGGCTTCACATCACCGTCCGTCATCGCCCTCATCTTATTCGCCTTGCTCGTCTCGGGACTCGACGTCTCGGACGCGGGTTGGCTCTATGGGTTAAAAGTCGTCGCCGTCGCCATCGTCGCCCACGCCATCCTCGGGATGGCCGGCAAATTGACGCCCGATGCGAAGACCCGCACAATCGCCTTCTTCGCGCTCGCCGGTGTGCTGTTATGGCAAACTGCCTACAGCCAGGTGCTCGTCATCTTGCTCGCCGGTCTGGCCGGATTCTTGCTATTCAAACCGCAAAACCTCGATGTCAAGTCAGCTTCATTCCCGCTCTCGAAACGACTCGGGGCGACACTGCTCGGTCTATTCGGTGCGTTGCTCGTCATCTTGCCGATTTTGCGTGAGACGATTGAAAGTCAATCGATCGCCTTGTTCGATAGCTTTTACCGGGCCGGGGCGCTCGTCTTCGGTGGCGGTCACGTTGTCTTGCCACTCCTCGAGCGTGAGCTCGTACCGACCGGCTTCTTGAGCGAAGAGGCGTTCCTCGCCGGTTACGGGGCTGCCCAAGCCGTCCCAGGACCGCTCTTCACGTTCGCGTCTTACCTCGGGACGGTCATCAATGGTGTGCCGGGCGGACTGCTCGCGACGCTCGCCATCTTCTTGCCGGCGTTCTTGTTGATTCTCGGTGCCTTGCCGTTTTGGGACGCGCTCCGTCGCAACCCGAAAGTCGCCGGTGCACTCATCGGGGTCAACGCCGCCGTCGTCGGGATTTTGATTGCGGCATTTTATCAGCCGATCTTTACAAGTACCGTCAACGGCGCGGTCGACTTCGTCTTCGCCGCCTTCTTGTTCGCCATGATTGCGTATTGGAAGATGCCGCCTTGGGCGCTTGTCATCGTCGGTGTCATCGGTGGGATGATCATCGGTACGCTATAACATGACAAAAGGGACTTCACAATGAAGTCCCTTTTGTCATGGGCGCCATTTCCAGCGCATATAGTTGATGAACAGTTTCACGTACGCCAGTTGTTCGCGGAGAACGTATTTCAGTTTCGTGGCCGTCGGCGTCTTCGCATAGAGCGCATCGGTCGAGAGCCCAAAATACAGCCGCCCGACAAGCCGGGCCCGTCTGACGTGAAAGTCGTTCGTGACGATGGTCAACCCGGGTTCGCCGTCCCAAATCGAGCGGCTCATCTGAAAGTTTTCCACCGTCGACGTCGACTCCGCTTCGATATGGATGCGGGTCTCGTCAATCCCTCGGGCTATCAATTCCCGGGCAATGACGCGCGCTTCGGCCATCCCTTCATCGGGACCTTGTCCCCCACTAGCAATCAGTTCGACGTGCGGATACTGCTTTGCATAGGCAGCGGCCACCTCAATCCGATAGCGTAAGGCGCTCGATGGTCGGATGCCATTCACTTTGGCGCCGAGGACGAGGACGTACCGATACGTCCCGTCGGCGGTTCGTCGTTTCATCTCTCTCACCTGCCTACTTGTTAGTATAACGAGTTCTCATCAAAAAAAGCCAATCATCGTGTGGATGATTGGCAGTTTGTTAAAAGCTATCTTCATAATCCCCAGACATTCCGGAGATGCGATCGTTATGCATGAACAAGACGAGGTCGACATCGTTCTCTTCGACGTAGTCCGTGATATCGACTTTGCCTTCCGCGTAGCGGACGTCAATCGCCGAGACCGTCCCGAACGACTCCCCGAGGAAGCCGAGCACCGGGTTCGCATATGAATCCTTCAAGACAAGCACGTGCAAGTCGTTGACCGGATCTTTCTGCTCGATGCGCAACTGTCCGTAGTTGTCTTTCATGAACACTTTATAGAAATCGGCGAATCGGTTCGTCTCTTCCGCTTCTTCGCGGGCGATGACCGAATGACCACAATCGTCCCCGTTCCGGCATACCTCGGTCGTGAAACCGTCTTTCGGTTCCATCCACTCCAAGTAGTCGAGCTTCTCGACGTACGGGAGTGAAATCTCACGAGCGTATGAGCCGTAGTAAGGCTGATCGATTTTGAACGTCTCCATATCGGACGCCTCTAATTTTGGCACGTCCTCATAGTCCTGTTGGAGCCGCTCGATAATTTGCTGATACCCGAGGAATGCGCCTTGCACGTTCCAATGGTGATCGTTATAGAAATAGATGTCTTCCATCGGCTGCTCAAAGAGTGTATCCCCGAGGTCGATGAGCTCAAAGTCGGCTCCTTCGACTGCCTCATGGAGATTGCCGCGGCTGTCTAAGTCACCACTGATGACATAGTCCGGAATCATCTCGTTTTGTGCCGCATGGACCGGCTTACTCGGCGCAGAGGCGAAGTAGACCGGGACATCCTGTTCCTGCATCGTTGCCCCGAACTCTGGGAACAGACGCTTCATGTTATCGAACCCGCGTACGGGCTCATCAGGACCGATGAGCACGCCATTGTCGAGGGCGAGCACCCCGTTATTGATTCTTTGTTGGAAGACGTTCTTTTGGAAGCCTGCCTGCAGACCCATCCAACGGTCACGTTGGAACACTTGGTCACTCGAGTAGCTTTCGAACTCCTCCATATAAGAACCATCCCGCACGGCACTGACCGAGGCTTCCGGTTGTTGCGCCAGTTCACGCCCTTCTAGCACCGACACTTCCCGTTCTTGACCGAACCAATACGTGGCCAGTCCGAGAAAGAGCACGCCTAGAAAGACACCGAGCAACAGAAAATCGGCGAACCAGGATTGTTCGAGCCCTTTCGGCTTTTTCTCAATCGGCCGCGGGCTAGGTTTTCTAGAATCTAATGGCTTCTGCATCATATTGCTCCTTTCTCTTTAGAAGCGGAAGTAGATGAACGGGTTGAACGTGCTCGACACGATATACGAAATCGACAAGAAGAAGAGCACGAGCACACCGCTCACCCGGACGAGCCCGACGATTCGGCGGGTCGCCGTCGTTTTCGTGTCATCGAGTTCTTGACTCAAGAACTTCCCGACGACGATACGTGGAATCGGTGTGGCCGCAATGATGGCGACCAAGAGCACGACCCCGTATTGGACCAAGTAGTAGAGCGCTTGTTGATCGAACAGCGGTCCGCCGTGAAGGCCGAACATCGTCTGCAAGTAAGCGATCGCATACGGGAAATCGTCAGCTCGGAAGAAGACCCAACCGATGATGACGACGAACAACGTGAATGACAGCGACAGCCATGACGGCATCGCCTTCAACCATTTCCCGAGGAATGCACGTTCGAGCATGATGAATACCCCATAGTATACACCCCAGGCGATAAACGTCCAGCTCGCCCCGTGCCAAATCCCAGTCAAGAACCAGACGACAGCCAAGTTGCGGTACGTCTTCCATTCGCCTTGGCGATTTCCGCCGAGCGGGATATAGACGTAGTCACGGAACCAGCTACCGAGTGACATATGCCATCTGCGCCAAAACTCCGAAACAGAACGAGAGATATACGGGTAGTTAAAGTTCTCTAAGAAGTGGAACCCGAACATACGCCCTAGCCC
>Ga0172374_1002047_pt1 | contig 13084 bp, 10 predicted proteins | sample LakKiv3m_FD_114536 | JGI IMG/M metagenome (GOLD analysis project Ga0172374, IMG submission 114536) | Freshwater microbial communities from Kabuno Bay, South-Kivu, Congo - kab_092012_10.3m | ecosystem: Environmental > Aquatic > Freshwater > Lake | place: Democratic Republic of the Congo... | reverse complement strand
TATACACTATTTTTAATATTTTGTCAATAGTTTGGCTGAATTCCACCCTGAAGTGCAATTAATATAACAAACACTCGTTCTGGTGTAAGCTGGATGTATCTAATAAACAGCTAACCAAAACGAGTATATGTATAAGCATCTTAGTATAAAAGAGCGGTTTGCGGTAGCCTTCATGCTGAAACATGGATATGAATAGAGCGAAATAGCAGAAGCGTTGGCCAGATCCCCGGGAACGATTCCCCGGGAGTTGAAGAGGAATTGCAAGCCGAGCGGAAGGTACGGTGCCAGATATGCCCATAGATCGGCAAGGATAATCAGGGGGGGTCAAAAATATCTTGCCGGAAGATAGAGGGCGATCAAGAGTTGGAGAAAAAGATAATTTCCAGGCTGAGCCCTCTTGTTTCACCTGAAGTGATAGATCATGATGAAAACATCTGTCCTGAGACCATCTATGCCTGGATCTCCAGATCTAAACCGGAATTAAAATTTTCCCTTCCCCAGAGAGGGCGGAAGAGACGAAGATATAGTTCTAAACGCGAGAAAAAACAGGGTTGGGCCAAGGATTGTGAGAGGGATTAGAGAAAGACCGATCGGAGCGGAAAATAGAAGCAGACTGGGACATTTTGAGGGTGATACGATTAGATTGAATGGTGGCGCCATATTAGTTCACACAGATAGGAAGAGGCATTTTGAGGTAGCACATCTTGTGAAAAGCGAAGAGGCGGGACCGGCTCAAACTTTGCCGGCTTTATCCCGCCTTCCCCAACTAAAAAACCGACCCTTTGGATCGGTTTGCCTCTGAGCCGTTGACCGGGATTGAACCGGTGACCTTCTCCTTACCATGGAGATGCTCTACCAGCTGAGCTACAACGGCGAATTTAATTTGATGCTCTACCTCCGCCTACCGACGGATGAGCTACAACGGCAGATCTAGCTTATTTTTTCTATTTCTTCCCGCCACTCCCCTAACTTCTGATTTTCCGGGTTAACACTGGCTAATTTCTCCCAAGACTCTTGCGCCAATTCTTTATCTTTTCTCATTATACTTAAATCTAAAATTAAATCAAGATAACGCGGATTATTAGGCTCAAGTTCCAAGGCTTCCCAGATATTTTCAAGCGCCACCGCTAAGTCGCCGGTCTCTTTTTCGACTCCGGATAGGGAAAAATAAATTTCTTGAGCGGTAATATCGCCCGAAATTCCCGCTTCCCCGCGCGGCTGACGGGCTAACTTCAGGGCGTACTTATAAGTCTCACGTGCTTCTGGCCATTTTTTCTGTCTTTCGTATAAATTGCCTAATTCAAAAAAAGCTTCCAAATTCTTCTGATCAAGACTCACGATTTCCAATAGTTTTTCTTCGGAGCCGCTTTCATCTTCTTTTTTTAGAGCCTCCTTGGCTAGAGCCGAGAGCTCCCTAATCTTTTTCTGTTTTTCAAGCCATGGCATCTTTAGATTCGCCCGATAATTCGTCCGTATTTTCTTTAATTGCGCCTGCCGCTCTTTTAAGGCACCGGCTAAACGCTTAGTTAAAGATAACCAAATCCGACCGAAGAAACCGCCAATAACCGCTAAATCACGCCGGACCCGCGTCTGAATTATCTGATCTTTGAATTTTGCCTCCTTCTCGCCCGGCAGATTGGAGACATTTAAAATTGCGAGTGCCGGGAATTTGCTTACGACAATAATCAGCAGTACGGTTAAAGCAATGATAATTAATATCCAAGAAATAATAACTAACATATAGCACTAAAATCTTTTAATCTTAATGAAGCGCTGCCAACGAGCAGACCGGCTACGTTCTTTTGCGCTAAAAATCCCGCGGCGTTAATCGCACTGACACTCCCGCCGTATAGGACGCGCACCTTCTTTTTTAATAATTTATTGACCTGAGTCTTTATAAACGCCTGAATCTCGTCCGCTTCTGGCGCGGCGAGCGGTTTTGCCTTCTTATTACTACTTATCGCCCAAACCGGCTCATAAGCGATAATCAGGTCGGAGACATTTTTAATCTTTACGCCTTTTAGAGCCTGGGTTAACTCCCTAGCCAAATATTTTTTAGTCTCGCCGCTTTCTTTTTCCGACATTTTTTCTCCGACACATAAAATCGGAATTAATTTCTGATCTAGAGCGACCTTAATCTTCGCGTTAATCAAAGCCGAATTCTCGTGCAGATGCTCGCGCCGTTCGCTGTGTCCTAAGATAACATATTTTACGCCGAGAGCCTTCAAACCGCTCGGCGAAACTTCCCCGGTATAAGCGCCGGAAATCGCGACCGCGCTATCTTGAGCGCCAAGACTGAGCGCGCTCTTTTTTAAAAGAGTCGCGACGGCCGGCAAAGTCAGATAATCGGGGCAAATAACGACTTCATGCCGAGAATGTTTTATTTTTTTAGCATAGCTCTTAGCCAAGCTTAAACTAGCCTGGTAACTAAGTTGCATTTTCCAATTGGCGACTATTAATTTTTTCATATTTATATTTGAGACTTAGCCCATTCTATCGTCCGTTTGATTCCTGCTTCTAAATCGACTTCCGGTTCCCAGTTTAAAACACTTTTGGCGCGCTGACAATTTAAGCAACTGCGCCGCGATTCGCCGAGTTTGGCCGGCTCTTCGTTAACCTTTATTTCTTGCCCGAGCGTCCGAGCGAGGGCTTGTCTAATTTCTAAAAGATTAATCTCCTTACCTAGTCCGATATTAACTTCGCCGTGACAGGTTATATCTTTGGCTAAAACCAAGGCACGGACAACATCATCGACGTAAACAAAATCCCGAGTCTGCTTACCGTCGCCATACTGCGTACTAGCAAGCCCTTTAACGGCATTATCAATAAAAATAGCGATTACTCCCCCTTCGCCACCTTTAAACTGACGCGGGCCGTAGACGTTAGCGAACCTGAGGATGGTATAGTCTAAACCGTAAACCTGATAATAACAATTTAAATATTTCTCATACGCCAATTTATGTACGCCATAGAAAGAAACCGGATAAGGCGGAAATGATTCCGGCGTCGGAATCTCTTCGGCGTCGCCATAAATCGCGCCACCGGTGGACGAAAAGATAATTTTCTTGACGGCGTTGAGACGGCAGTTTTCTAAAATATTAAAACCACCCAGCAGATTAATCCGATTATCATAAATCGGATCAGCCATTGATTTCGGCACTGCGATCTGCGCGGCCAAATGATAAACATATTCCGGTTGTTCGGTTTGAAAAATCTTGGCTATTTCCGGCGCACCGATATCAATCTGATAAAACTTGGCGGCCGGGTTTAAGTAATCTTGCCGGCCCGAAGAGAGGTCGTCAATAACTACGACCTGATTGCCCTGAGAAATGAGCGAGTCGACAAGAGTCGAGCCGATAAAACCGGCGCCGCCGGTCACTAGTATCTTAGACATATATCTTATGATAACACGATTTTTTAGGAAAAAAAAGCGCCCCTTTAGCGCTCGCCTTGATAGTTGCCAAGCCCTATTTTTTTTGCTAAGATAATACTAGATAATAAGATTAAAAATTAAGCAAAAATACCCTAAAAATCGGGAATTTTTTGTTGTTAAGAGTACTAATACATATGGCGAAAGATACGAAAAAAACTAGTAATTACGGCGCGGAGCAGATTACCGTCCTCGAAGGACTTGATCCGGTTCGCAAACGTCCTGGCATGTATATCGGGTCGACCTCGGCCGCCGGTCTGCATCATTTAATTTGGGAAGTAGTTGATAACTGCATTGACGAAGCGATGGCCGGATATGCGACAGAAATTTCCGTTTTCCTACTGCCGGACGGATTAGTTTCGGTCGAAGATAACGGACGCGGCATTCCGGTTGATAAGCATAAAGTGACTGGGGTCTCGGCCTTAGAAACCGTTTTGACTAAACTGCATGCCGGCGGAAAATTTGGCGGCGGAGGTTATAAGGTTTCCGGTGGCCTGCACGGCGTCGGCGTCTCCGTCGTCAATGCTTTAAGCGAATATCTTAAAGCCGAAGTAAAACGCGACGGGAAAATATGGATGCAGGAATATAAAATCGGCAAACCGCTCAAACCGGCTAAACCGGTCGGTCCGGCTAAAGGCACTGGTACGACTATTACCTTCAAAGCCGATAAGACTATCTTTACTGAACTGGAATATAGCTGGGGCAAAATCCTTGACCGCTTAAGACAGCAGGCCTACTTGACCAAAGGAATAACTATCAACGTTTTCGATAAACGGACCGGTCATCGCGCCAAAAAATATAAATTTCATTTCGAAGGCGGTATAAAATCTTACGTTAAATCTTTACATCGCAATAAAACTGTTAAAAACGATACCGTCTTTTATATTGATAAAGATACCAATAACTGTAAGGTAGAAGTCGCCTTACAATATAACGACGAATACAGCGAAACTGTCCTGACCTTCGCCAATAACATCCATAACCCGGAAGGCGGAACGCATCTCGTTGGTTTCCGAACCGCTTTGACAAGAGTTTTAAACAACTACGCTCGCAATAAGAACCTGATTAAAGATAAGATGGAAAATCTAACCGGTGATGACGTCCGCGAAGGTTTAACGGCCATCATCAGCGTCAAATTACCGGAACCGCAATTTGAGGGCCAGACTAAGGGTAAGCTTGGTAACGCGGAAATGAAAGGTTATGTCGAAAATATTTTTGGCGAAAGCTTTAATACTTTTTTAGAAGAACATCCGAAAGAAGCCGAAGCGATTATCGGCAAATGTCTTTTGTCTGCGCAAGCCCGTTTAGCGGCGCGCACCGCACGCGCCACTATCTTACGTAAAGGCGCCTTAGAGGGCATGACCCTACCCGGTAAATTAGCCGACTGCTCTAGCCGGCATCCGGAAGAATGCGAACTCTATATCGTCGAGGGGGACTCGGCCGGCGGCAGCGCCAAACAGGGTCGCAACCGCCGCTTCCAGGCTATCTTGCCTCTGCGCGGTAAAATTCTAAACGTCGAGAGGGCGCGCCTGGATAAGATGCTCGCCAATAATGAAATAAAAAATCTCGTCATCGCCCTAGGAACGAATATCGATGATCAATTCGACATCGAAAAATTAAGATATCACCGCATCATTATCATGACCGATGCTGACGTCGACGGCGCTCATATCCGAACCTTACTTCTAACCCTATTCTTCCGTCATTTCAGTCCGCTCGTGAGCGGCGGCTATATGTACGTCGCCCAACCGCCTTTATACCAGCTCAAAAAAGGCGCAACGATTCGCTACGCCTATAGCGACGAAGAAAAAGAAATGATTATTGTCGAACTCGGCGGCAGCGTCGAAGAGACGATCGAAGTCGGTGAAGAAAATGATGAAGGAGAAAATATCAGTATTGAAGAAACGGAAGAAGCGGAAGATAAAAAAAGTAAAAAAGGAGCCGAAACCGAAGATAAGAAAAAAGCGGCTAAAATAACTATCCAGCGCTATAAAGGTTTAGGAGAAATGAATCCGACGCAGCTCTGGGAAACGACTATGGATCCGGAGCGGCGCATAGTCAAGCAGATTACCGTTGAAGACGCGGCTAAAGCCGACCAGATTTTTGATATGCTTATGGGCGATAATGTCACGCCGCGTAAAAACTTTATTCAAACGCACGCCAAGAAAGTAGAAAATTTAGATATTTAACTTTATGTATATTTATCTCGTCTGTCCGATTATTGCTTTTGCCCTAGCCCAAGGCACTAAGGTTTTTTTGCATTCTTTAAACCATAAAGTTACCTGGCACGATGTCTTCGCCTATTCTGATATGCCTTCCGGCCATACCGCGGTCGTGACGTCTCTAGTTATGATCTTAGGTCTTAAACTAGGCATTAGCGCGCCGATCTTCGCCATCGCTTTCGTTTTTGCGACCATTGTTATCGTCGACGCGATCGGCTTGAGAAATTACCTCGGCCAACACGGAAAAACTCTTAATATTTTAGTAAAAGACTTAAAAGAGGATGAATTTTTAGATCGCAGTTATCCGCGGCTCTTAGAACATATCGGCCATACGCCGCTCCAAGTAGCGATTGGGGCCCTGGTCGGACTAGCGACGAGTCTGGTCGGATATTTACTATTCTAAACGTAAAAGGCTTCGACCTGTCATTTCCGCCGGCTTAACCAAGCCCATAATGTCCAGAATCGTCGGCGCTAAATCGGCCAAAGATCCGGACGGAGCTAAAAGGCTCAAGTCATTATTAAGTGGTTCGGCTAAACCGATAGTCTTCCCTTTAAATTCCGACCCGACGATAATAAGCGGCACCGGATTATCGGTCATCTCGGTATCGGCTAAGTCAGTCGCTAAATTACTGGCCCGCTCGACGTTACCGCCGGCAGACGAAATCAATAATACACTATCTTTAGCGGCGGTCGCCGTTAAAATCAGACGTAGATTTTTATCTAAAGATTCCACAGCTTTTTTAATCTTGGCCACACTCTCTCCTAACGCCACTAAATCCAGATAAGGAACAGAGGCGACGATCAAATCGCACGCCTCATCTTTATCTATCTCTCTAATAATTTCTTTGACTGTCCGCCGCAAAGCTAAAAGCGGCTTGATGCTCTTATCACCGGCTTCAGAAGAGACTATTTTCCATTCCTCGCCGCTCGCTTTATTTTCCGCGTGACCGTTAAAGAAATGAGTCAAAGCCGCGAAGCGTTCCGTCTCGGCAATTTTCATTTGCTTTAAGCCGGCCGAGGCAACCGCCGTACTTAAAGTTACGGCTACTTCCGTATTCTCATCGGTAATCTCCTGTCCCGTACCGATATTTAGATAACGAACATTCCAATTCTTAGGACCGGTTCGAAGAACCGCAATCGGATATTCCTTAATCAAATTTAAAAATACCGGAGTTTTAGCGGAAGTAATCGCATTGGCTGCCGTATTCGACGCGACGCCCCAACCGTCTAGCAATAATAAAACAACCCGCATAAATAAATTAATTTAATAAACCCGCTATTTCCATCAAACGATTATACTTAGCGACTCTTTCCCCGCGTGATAGCGAGCCGGCTTTTAAGTAATCGGCGCGCGCCGCTACGGCCAGATCAACGATAAAATCATCCACCGTCTCGCCGCTGCGCTGAGAAACAATAACTTTATAATTATGCTTCTGCGCTAATTGCAAGCATTCCACGGTTTCGGTCAAAGTGCCGACTTGATTAGGTTTAATAATAATAGCGTTAGCCGCTTTTTCTTTTAACCCCTGGCGCAGGCGACCGGGATTAGTCGCAAATAAATCATCGCCGACAACAAGCATCTTTCCTCCTAATTCCGCCGTCAATTCCCGCCAGTCGACCCAAGCATCTTCCGCTAAACCGTCCTCTAAATAGAGCAAAGGGTATTTCTTCAACCACTCATTATATAGGCCGATCAAATTAGCCGAACTGAAATAAGCCGAATCCAAAGGAAAAATATATTTTTTATTCTCTTGGTCATAGAGCAATGAAGAGCCGACATCAATCCCTAAATATAAATCTTTCCCCGGTTCATAGCCGGCTCGAATAGACGCGGCCATGATTAATTCCAAGGCCTCAACGCTGGAATCAAGGTCCGGCGCATAACCGCCTTCGAGACCCGTATCAGTATCATAGCCCGATTCTTTTAAGACCCGGCCTAATTCACTAAAAACTTCAGCGCCTAGGCGGACCATTTCCGCGGCCGGCGCTTTTTTAGGGATGATTAAAAATTCTTGAAAATCAAGATTAGTATCGGCGTGCTTACCGCCGTTAAAAATATTGAAAAGCGGCGTCGGAATCTGCGGCGAGGAAAAAGAAAAAGTTTTTCCCAGATAAACAAAGAGTTCCTGTTTTTCGTTGATAGCGGCCGCCCGCGCACAAGCCAAGGAAACGGCCAAAGTCGCGTTAGCGCCCAGATTGCGTTTACTGACGCTATCATCCAGGCCGATCAAAATTTTATCAATCTTGGCTTGGTCGGTAATCGTTTGGCCTTTTAAGGCCGGCGCGATAATCTCTTGAATTTTGCCAACGGCTTTCAAGACGCCACGACCGCCATAACGTTTCCGGTCGCCATCGCGTAACTCAATAGCTTCATGACTACCGATAGAAGTACCGCCGGGCACACTAGCCACAGCACTTAGACCGTTATCTAAATAAACTTTAGCTTCTACGGTCGGCTGACCGCGCGAATCAAGAATTTCCCGGGCGATAATATTTTTTATTTTGGCCATAAAATTAATTCTTAACTATTAAACATAAACCCGGCATCTTGGCGCCACTTAAATAAGCGAGCATAGCGCCGCCGGCCGTCGAAACCCAATCAACATACTCCGACATTTTCGTTAACTTTAAAGCGGCTACCGTTTCGCCACCGCCAACTACGCCATAAGCACGTCCGGAAGAACGGGCGGCCACCAGACTGGCGATGACTAAAGTACCATGTTTAAAACTATCTTCTTCAAATTTACCCAGCGGTCCGTTCCAGACCAAAGTTTTCGCCTGCTTGATATATTTGGCAAAAGAAGCGATGGTCGCCGGTCCGATATCTAAAATACGATCACTCTTCTTCACGGCGTCGGGCAAAATTACCCGGGCGCTGCCGTCTTTTCTTTTAACGACGACGTCGAGCGGTAGAATTATTTTTTTAGCTAATTTTTTGCCGCTAAAAAATTTCTTAACGTCCGACTCGCTACCAGTATCGACTAACGAATGGCCAATTTCTAGCCCCTGAAATTTAAAAAAATTATTAGCCAAACCGCCGCCGAGCAAAATTTGCGACGCGGCCGGATATAATTTAGTAAGTAGCGGCGCTTTAGTTTTTATTTTCGCGCCGCCCATAATAACGACAAGCGGCTTCTTCGGTTTTAAAATATTATGGATAGCGCCGACTTCTTGCCCTAAGAGCAAGCCGGCATAAGCGGGCAAATATTTTTTGATGCTAGAGACCGATGCCTGGTTACGATGACAGACCGCAAAAGCATCGTTCACATAAATATCGGCTAAGGTCGCGAGCTCACGCGCAAATTTATTATCATTATCATATTCGCCCTGATAGAAACGCAGGTTTTCTAGGAGCACAATTTCGCCGGGACGCATTTTTTCTATCTTAGTTCGAGTCGACGCGCCCAGGCCAAACGGCAAAAACTTAACCGGTTGTTTTAGTAAAGTCTTAAGGCGCAGCGCCACTGGCTTAAGTGAACTGGCTGCTTCATAGCGACCGGCCGGCTCGCCCAAATGGCTGGCGATTATTAGACAAGCGCCTTGCGCCCGTAAAAATTCAATGGTGGCTAGGCCAGATTTTATCTTATAATCTTCTTTGATCTTTCCTGCGGCTAGCGGCACATTAAAATCAACTCGTAAAAAAATTTTTTTGCCTTGTAGATTTTTTAATCTTTTAACAGATTTAATAACCATAGACTAAGCGTTATTTTAATTCGCCTAATTTCAGTTCTACTGACTTTTCCGCTCCGGCGCGCCAATAAGTCAGAGTGATGACGTCGCCGGGCTGATGCGCGGCGATAAGATCGGCCAAATCAATACCGGCTTCTATCTTCTGATTATTAACCCAAGTGATGACGTCCCCCGCTTTAAGACCGGCTAGCGCCGCGGGGCTGTCTTTGACGAGCGCCGGCTGAGTCGCTGACGGATAAAGCCAGGCCCCTTTGTCTAAGTCGAGCGATAAACTCTTGACTAAACTCAAATCCAAATAATTAACGCCTAAATAAGGCCGCTTCGATTTGCCGCCGGTCGCTAAAACCGACCAAGCGGAATTATAAGAAAAAGCGGGAATAATTTCCTGATCCGCCGTAATAATCGCGGCCAGGTTACCGGCCAAATCAAAGACAAAAGAATTATTTAAAGAACCGATCTCGGCGAGACTTAAGCGCACATTTAAAGCATCACTGCTCAAGACTGTCGGCATTTTCACGAGCGAATTTAAAGTAGTCGGCCAAACCGAATCCCAAGCGCCGATCGCCAAGAGACTTTCGCCCAAAGTTAATTCAGCACGTGAAATAATTTTCTTAACCGGCAGGTTGGCCGCGCCGGCCAGATGAAAGACTAAAGGATCACCCGGTAAATTTTTTAAATTAGCTAATTTATCTATCCGATAGACGCGCCGATCGCTGCCGATTGCTATGTAATTCTTAAATTTAAAATTATTTTTAAACTCCGCGGGGGCTAAAGCCATAACCCAGCCATCGGAAGTGATAATTAGACCGACAAAAAGCGGCTCGTCTAATTTATAATAATCGGTCTTATCACTAGAAACAGCCAAACTGCTAGTAGCGACTTCTTTAAATAGCCCAACCAGAACCGGACGAATATTGTTCACGGTTTCCGCGACCTTAAGGTCTTGATTGACCACGACTTTTTTAGGATCACGAATAATCAAACCGGAATTATTGGCGTTTAAATTAGAAAGGTTAACCTCGCTAGAGAAAGCCGAAGAAAAATCCTTTAAAATATAGACTCGGGTAATAATTTCTCCCAAGATTCCGGCCGACAAGCCGCAGACTACGGCAACGGCAATAATAATCCAAAAACTTCGATCGTGAGAATGATGATTAGGCATAAATATTTTTTATAACCAACGAGACGTTAAAAGTAAAACGGTAATAATGATACCCCCTAAAATTAGGGGCCACTTTAAGGCTCGCCTATTTAAAATTCCGTTACTCGCTAACCGGATAATGGTCAAACATAAATAATAAGAAATAGCGAAAAACAAAGCTAGGATATGGAAATTAAGGGGCAAAAGGGCAAAAATTCCGGTTAGCTCGGTTAAAACTAAAACACTCAACAGGGATAGATATTTAGCCAGGGATGCTCCTTCTTTCGGGAATAGATAGAACTGAAAAAGTAACAAGCCACTTAAAACAACGACTGTCGCTAAAAGAGCAAGCAGCGACCAATTAAAAAAAGCCGGCAAGTCAAAAAGAATCGCAGCCGCCGCATAAGCCGTGAGAAAACCGCCGGAGAGTAGAAGATTATCAACCTTAGCCGCCCAGAGCGGCCGCTTGTCCGGCGCGGCAAAATAATAATACAAAGCGCGCAGATAAGAAAAAAGAAACCAAAAGATCAATAAACTGCAGAGTTGGAGCCAAAACAGGCCGACAATAATCGCGCTATAAGAAGAAAAACTTATAAAAAACAAAAGAGGCGGAATAATATAGGGCAACCAAAAAACTGGCTCCTTGGGCAAAAGATATTTAACGCTTAAAGTAATCAGAAGGGCGCCCAAAGCGAGAGCAACATAAAATAAATCCGGTTCACGGAAAAAAATCTGGTTCAAAAACCAAATCAAAAGTGGGACTATTAACGGAATAAGGCGTTGGTATTTCATATTAACTTAGGGTTGCGCGAGATTATCCGTACTAGTGGCGCTTCCGGCGTCAGGCGCGACCGCGGCCGGAGTACCTGTTGCCGCCCCGGCGTCAGGAGTACTACCCGGTGCGGTAACGGGAGACGGCGTAATAATATAATCATCGCCGCCGCTAGTCAACTCCAAGCTTTTTATTTCTTTTAAATCGGACAAACTGTTAATCTTTAAAAACTTATTGGAAAAAGTAAAAAAATTGTCGGCGATATATAAGCTACGCTTGACCGTATTATCATAATAACTGAAGCCGTCCCAATAATCGGCCTGAGAAAAATGGCCGGCGGCCGAATGGTCTATTTGTCCTTTTAATTTTAGTTGATCTTTATCAACAGTAAATATTAAAGAACCGGCAAATGATAAACGGCCATTATCGCGCAAAGCGACGGGGATCGCCAAAATATTGTTTTCTTGCGAGTATAAGAAGGCCTTATGATCGGTTAAAGCGACAGAATCGCTACCGGCGTCACCGATCAGATAACTGTCGAGTTCCTTCGGTTTAGCCAGATCGGAAAAATCGAATAAGGATAATTTCAAACCTTTAACCTTGACACTGCCGCTCGTCGCTACTTCCGCGTCACGGCCAAGCCCAATCAGCTTGGAACCGTTCTTATCAACCGGGTGCAGGTAATTAGAAAATCCCGGAATTTTCAAAGCGCCCAAGACAGCCGGCTTAGTCGGGTTACTCAAGCTAATGACAAAGAGCGGGTCAGTCTGTTTAAAAGTCACCAGATAAACCCGGTCACCCAAGAAACGGGCGGCATAAATTCTTTCCGTCGTCGCTAAATTTTCCAAACTACCGACCGTTTTTAAATCGGCATCTAAAACATAAATATTGCTATAAGAATCACTCGTCAAATCGGAAAAACGCGATGATTGCCGGGCGCGGGTCGTCGCGATCCGGAAATAATCGCCGTTTTCATCCAAGGAAAAATGGTTTAAGACCTGGCCGTTCACTTCTCCCATGGCGCGATACTCGATCTTATTGCCGGAAATCGCAATTTTATGAATAATAGTCTTTTCCATTTCCTTAGCCTTCTCGACTAATTTCTGTTTAAGGGCACTGTCGATTTCCGTTTGCAAAGCGATCCGATCGCCCTCGCTTAAAGCGTCAAAATAACGACTGACAATCTGCAATACTTTGGTCTTCTTCTCGTTATTGTTTAAAACAAAACTGGGCGATGCTTCAATCTGTATAATCTTATTTTGAGCTTCGGCGCTCAATTTCGGATAAATCAGTTCTCTCTTGACCAGGGACTCTAAATCATATTCGCTTAAATACTGCGTATAGGTAATATAGATATTCTGCGCCGAAACGTACATATTCTGGCCGCTATTTAAAAGATAAATCTGGCCGCTGATCGCTTCGTCGTTATTTTTTATATTAATCGCGGTAATCCCGGTAAAAGTATAGGAGTCATAAGGGGTATCAAAATAATAAACATCCGGCGCGAAACATTTAGTCTCGCCGTCGCATTGAGTAGTTAGAGCCTGACCGTTAGACAAAACACGCGGCACCAGAGGCTCACCGGCAATATAACTATTATAAGTATCGGTTAAGAAATAAACATAGTTACCAATTAACCGCGCGTCACGATAGCTCCCCTCAAAATCCAAGTCACGTACCTGACGCGGATTGGTCGGGTCGCTTAAATCGAAGACTTTAAAAAATGAATAGGGATTCTGACGGCGAAAAGACTGATACATCGGCTGAGCATAGATCTGATTATCAGAGCCAAAAACCGCTAGAGATTTACCGCTAATAAAGATATCCTG
>Ga0172374_1002045_pt1 | contig 13092 bp, 12 predicted proteins | sample LakKiv3m_FD_114536 | JGI IMG/M metagenome (GOLD analysis project Ga0172374, IMG submission 114536) | Freshwater microbial communities from Kabuno Bay, South-Kivu, Congo - kab_092012_10.3m | ecosystem: Environmental > Aquatic > Freshwater > Lake | place: Democratic Republic of the Congo... | reverse complement strand
GATATTGGGCAGCGTGACATACCAGAAGGTCTGCCAGCCGGACGCGCCGAGCGAAATCGCCGCCTCCTCGTCGCCATTGCCCTGATCCTGCATCAGCGGGATCAGTTCACGCGCGACGAAGGGAAAGGTGACGAAGATGGTGGCCAGCACGATGCCGGGCACCGCGAAGAGGATTTCGATGCCGTAACTCTTCAGCCATGGCCCGAGCACGCTGTGGGCGGAGAACAGGATGACATAGACCAGACCGGAAATAACCGGCGAGATCGAAAACGGCAGGTCGATGAGCGTTATCAGGAACGCTTTGCCCTTGAACTCGAATTTGGCGATCGCCCAGGCGGCGGCAACCCCGAAGACCACATTGAGCGGCACCGAGATGGCGGCGACAAGCAGCGTGAGGCGGATGGCGGAGAACGCATCCGGCTCCACAATCGCTTCCCAGAAGGCACCCGCGCCCTTGCGGAAAGCTTCGAAGAAGACCGAGACGAGCGGCAACACGAGGAAGGCCGCGAGGAACAGGAAGGCAACGGCAATCAGCGCCAGGCGGGCGGGAAGGCTTTCGCTGGCGGGATCACGGAACGGCCGGGGGGACGTGCGGGAAGCGGCCTCAGACATAACCGTACCTCTTGCGGCTCCAGGCCTGAATGAGATTGATGAGGAACAGCATGGCAAACGAGATGATCAGCATGATGGTGGCGATGCCGGTCGCGGCCGCATAATTGAACTCCTCCAGCCTGATGACGATGAGGAGCGGCGCGATTTCCGAGACATATGGAATGTTGCCGGCGATGAAGATGACCGAGCCATATTCGCCGACGCCGCGCGCGAAGGCGAGCGCGAAACCCGTGAGGATGGCGGGCGTGAGGCTCGGCAGCAGCACGCGGGTGATGGTCTGGAAACGGTTGGCGCCAAGCGTGGCCGCCACCTCCTCCACCTGCCGGTCGATCTCTTCCATGACCGGCTGCACCGTGCGAACCACGAAAGGCAGGCCGATGAAGATCAACGCAATGACGATGCCGGTCGGCGTAAACGCGATCTTGATGCCGAAGGGCTCGAACAGCGAGCCGACCCAGCCGCGATTGGCGTAAAGCGTGGTGAGCGCGATACCGGCGACCGCCGTTGGCAGGGCAAAGGGCAGATCGACAATGGCATCGACAAAACGGCGGCCGGGAAACCGGTAACGTGTCAGCACCCAGGCGACGATGACGCCGAAAACGGCGTTGACCAGAGCGGCGATGAAGGCCGTGCCGAAGCTGACCCGCAGCGCATTCAGCGTTCGGCTATCCGTGGCAATCGCAATGAAATCTGCAAAACCAAGTTTCGCCGTGGACCAGACAAGGCCGCCGAGCGGAATAAGAATGATGAGAAACAGATAGGTGACGGTGTAACCAAACGTCAGGCCGAAGCCGGGTATGACGCTCGACTGCCGCCATTTCCACCTGTTTCCGGATGTATTATTGCTCATCAAGGCTCCGGATAATCTTTGTTTTTGTACATTTCCAGGACAGGAAACCGGGGTCCACTTTTCCTGGAAATGCCCTCTGGGAGCCGGCGTTCCCCGGCGTTTATTATAAAGTATCGACCGGCACGGCGTCCGGTCGATCAGGTTCTTATTGTCTTGTCCCTGCGGACGGGTGATCGCGTTTCACCCCATCATCCGCTTACTTTGCGGGCTTGTAAATCTGGTCGAAGATGCCGCCATCACCGAAATGTTCCGGCTGCGCCTTGGCCCAACCACCGAAGATCGGGTCGTCAATGGTGACGAGCTTGATATCGGGCAGCTGCTTCAGCAGATCCTTGGAAACCACGGCGGGGTTGGACGGGCGGTAGAAGTGCTTGGCCGCAATATTCTGTCCCTCATCGGAATAGAGATATTGCAGATAGGCTTCCGCCGCCTTGCGGGTGCCCTTGGCGTCGACATTCGCATCGACCACGGCGACCGGCGGTTCGGCAAGGATTGAGATCGGCGGCACGACGATATCGAAGGCGTCAGCGCCGAATTCCTGGCCGGCGAGATAGGCCTCGTTTTCCCAGGCCAGCAGCACGTCGCCAATCTGGCGCTGCGCGAAGGTGACCGTGGAGCCGCGGGCGCCGGTGTCGAGAACCGGGGCGCGCTTGTAGAGATCACCGACATAGGCCTTGATCTTGTCCTGGTCGCCCTTGAACTCTTCATTGGCCCAGGCCCAGGCGGCAAGGTAGTTCCAGCGGGCGCCGCCCGAGGTTTTGGGGTTCGGCGTAACGATCTGGATATCACCCTTCACCAGATCGCCCCAATTATGGATGCCCTTGGGATTACCCTTGCGCACCAGGAAAACGATTGTAGAGGTGTAAGGCGAGGAGTTGTGTGGCAGGCGGGTGCGCCAGTCCTTGTTGATCTTGCCGGAATTCTGGACGATGGCATCGATATCGCTCTGCAGCGCCAGCGTCACCACATCCGCTTCCAGACCGTCGATGACCGAGCGCGCCTGCTTGCCGGAGCCGCCATGCGACTGCTGGATCGTGACGTCCTCACCGGTATCGGCCTTCCACTTCTTGGCGAAGGCTTCGTTGAAATCCTTGTAGAGCTCACGGGTCGGATCATAGGACACGTTGAGCAGCTTGGTCTGCGCGGCGGCCGAGCCAGCGCCGCCAAGTGCCAGTGAAAGGCTAAGCGCGACAACGCTCAAACCGGACAGAAGCTTGGACATCGGTATTCCCTCCTGATTGCGATGGCTTAACTCTACCGGTTGAGTAGAGTTGGTCAATGAGGCCGAATACGATCGAAAAAGTGTTTCCCAAGAGCGTTTCCCCGGGCAACAAATACAGCGCAGCATAAGCGAAAGGCGCAACAAGCGTCGTGTAAAACTTTGCTGAATGCAAAACCGTTTCACTTTTTTGACGATTTTTTGCCGCGATGGCGAAAAATATTATGGGGTTTTAGACGATTTTTTCGTTTGAGCGGTGCGAGGGGATGGGGGAGATACATCATCGCCCAAGTCCGTCGGTTCAGCAGGCTCAAGCTCCCGGCTGTCGCGACGCGCTCCCTCCCACCCTCATTCCTGTGCTTGTCACAGGAATCCAGCCAGCCCAAGTCCTTGGGCTGAGAAGAGTCTTTTCGCCGCGCAGACGCGCGTCGGCTGGATTCCTGTGACAAGCACAGGAATGAGGGTTGGAGGGGCTGTACTGCACACCTATTGCGCCGAGTGGCTAGGCCGTCAAAAGCTCGGGCACTTCGACACCGGCCACCGCATCGGCAATGGTGGTATTGAAAAGGATGTTGCGCGTCGCATCGGCCACGCGGGCAAAGACGTGGCGTATCTCGCACTGCTTTTCGCCGTCACAATCCTCGCAGCGCCGATAGGCGGTCTGCGACAGGCAGGGCAAGGGGGCGAGCGGCCCGTCGATGAGGCGCAGTACCTCGCCGAAGGTGATATCCGCAGCCGGGCGCGCCAAGAGATAACCGCCCTGCTTGCCGCGCCGGCTTTCGACCAGGCGTTCCTTCTTCATTTCGAGAAGGATCTGTTCGAGGAACTTTTTGGGGATGGCCTGTTCGCGGGCAATGTCGGAAATCTGCACAGGACAGGCACCGTCGGCCTTAGCCAGCGAAAGGAGCGCCCTCAGCGCATATTTTGCCTTCTGCGAAATCATCGTAAAACCAGTAGACCACAAGCCCGGAAACCCGGCAATTCCGGCTTAGCGCAGAAGTTGTCACAATTCAAATCCAAGCTGCGAAGAAGGTGAACGGGTATCTTTTGCTCATACCCCGCACGCCTGAGGCATTTTTGCTCTGAAGTGCAGCGCACAAGCACTGTCATTTCTGTTCGCGGATAAGGATTTCAACAATAATCGGCCATGGAAATCCCGGACGTGACAATGACGATCAATTCAGCAAATGCCTTAGCCGATACCGCCTCCCTCGACGCCACGCTTGCCGGGCTCGATCTGGCGGGACGTCTCTCCTTCGTTGCCGGCCTTGGCGGGCGGGCGGTTTTCACCACCAGCCTCGGCATCGAGGATCAGGTCATCACCGCCGCCATCGGCACGCATCGCCTGCCGATCGATGTCGTAACGTTGGAGACGGGTCGGCTGTTCAAGGAAACCGTCGATCTCATCGATGAAACCGAAGAGCGCTTCGGCATTGAAATCCGTCGCTTCCGGCCCGAACAGGACGATATCGACGCCTATGCCGAAAAATACGGCCTGAACGGTTTTTATGAGAGTGTCGAAGCCCGTCACGCCTGCTGTCATGTCAGAAAGCTGATCCCGCTCGGCAAGGCGCTTGATGGTGCTGCCTTCTGGATCACCGGCCTTCGTCGCGGCCAGTCGGGCAATCGCGCCACGACGCCTTTCGCCGAATTCGACGCCGAGCGTAATCTCATCAAGATCAATCCCCTGGCTGACTGGGATATCGACCTTATCCGCGCGCATGTGCTCAAGGAAAACATCCCCGTCAACCCGTTGCATCAGCGCGGTTACCCCTCCATCGGCTGCGAGCCGTGTACGCGCGCCATCAAGCCCGGCGAGCCTGAGCGCGCCGGACGATGGTGGTGGGAAAACGACGAGAAGCGCGAATGCGGTCTTCACGTCGCCGGTGCGGAGCAAACATCCGCCGTTTCCGCCATCCCGCAACGATAATCATTCAGTACATCTCCCGGAGTTCACAATGTCCAACGCAGTCCACGAGACGGACAGCAAGAATACTGTCGCATCCAAGCCGCCGCTCGATCCCCATCTGAAGGCGCTTGAAAACGAAGCTATTCATATTTTCCGCGAAGTCGCCGCCGAATTCGATAACCCTGTGATGCTTTATTCCATCGGCAAGGATTCATCCGTGCTGCTGCACCTGGCGCGCAAGGCCTTCTTCCCCGGGCGCATTCCCTTCCCGCTGTTGCACGTCAATACCGGCTGGAAATTCAAGGAAATGATCGAATTCCGCGACAATATCGTCAAGGAATATGATCTCGATCTGATTTCCCACACCAACCCGCGCGGTGCGAGTGAAAACGTCACGCCCTTCTCCCATGGATCGGCGCTTTACACCGACATCATGAAAACAGAAGCGCTGCGTCAGGCGCTGGACGCCGGCCAGTTCGATGCGGCCTTCGGCGGTGCGCGTCGTGACGAGGAAGCGAGCCGCGCCAAGGAACGCATCTATTCGTTCCGCACGCCCGACCATAAATGGGACCCGCGCAACCAGCGCCCGGAACTGTGGAACATCTATAACGGCATGGTCCGCAAGGGCGAAAGCGTGCGTGCCTTCCCGCTTTCCAACTGGACCGAAGTCGACATCTGGCGTTACATCGAAGCGGAAAACATTCCGCTGGTGCCGCTCTATTACGCCGCCGATCGCCCCTATATCGAGCGTGACGGCATGATGATCCTTGCCGAAGACGAGCGGCTGGAACTGTTGCCAGGCGAAGAGATCAAGCACGGCTCGATCCGCTTCCGCACGCTCGGCTGCTTCCCGCTGACCGGCGCGATCCGGTCCGAGGCGGCGACGCTTCAGGAGGTCATTGCCGAACTCGAAATCGCCACCGTCTCCGAACGGCAGGGCCGCGCGATTGACCGCGACCAGTCCGGCTCCATGGAGAAGAAGAAGCGCGAGGGGTATTTCTGATGAGTGCCGCTGCCATCAATCCCCCCTCTTCCGCCACCATCCTGCCGTTCGCCGAACATTCGAAGGCGACACGCGACACGCGTCCGCTGCGCCTCATTACGTGCGGCAGCGTCGATGACGGCAAATCGACCCTGATCGGCCGTCTTCTCTGGGACACCAAGGCCGTCAAGGAAGACCAGGCCGCCACGCTGCACCGCGACAGCGGCAAGCAGAACGATCTCGGCCTGCCCGATTTCGCGTTGCTGCTCGACGGTCTTCAGGCGGAGCGCGAACAGGGCATCACCATCGATGTCGCCTATCGTTATTTCGCCACCGACCGGCGCGCCTTCATCGTCGCCGACACGCCCGGCCATGAACAATATACCCGCAACATGGCGACCGGCGCTTCGACGGCCGATCTCGCCGTGCTTTTGGTGGATGCGCGCACCGGCATTCTCGAACAGACCCGCCGCCACGCCACCATTGCGGCGCTGATGGGCATCCGGCAATTCGTGCTGGCGATCAACAAGATTGACCTGACGAATTACGACAAGGCCGGTTTCGAACTGATCGCCCACGAATTCCGCGAGTTCGCCTCCAATCTCGGCATCAAGCAGATTACCGCCATTCCGATGTCGGCGCTGAAGGGTGAAAACGTCGTTCTGTCAGGCAAGGCCTCCATGCCCTGGTATGAGGGCCCGACGCTGGTGGAGACGCTGGAGCTTGCCACCGTGCGCTCCGCGCAGTCCGGCGGCTTCCGCCTGCCGGTACAGCGCGTCTCGCGCCCCGGTGAGAGCTTCCGCGGTTATCAGGGCACGGTTGCCGGCGGTTCGGTGAAGCCGGGCGACAGCGTCGTGGTTTTGCCTTCGGGAATGGTCGCCAACGTCAAGCAGATCGTCACTTTCGATCTGGTGCGAAACGCCGCCGTGGCGGGTGATGCCGTCACCCTCGTGCTCGACCGTCAGGTGGATGTCTCGCGTGGCGACATGATCGTCTCCATCGAGGCGCAGCCGCAGACCGGCCTTGCCTTCGACGCACAGATCGTGGCCTTGCAGCCGGGCGGCATCGAGGCGGGAAAACGCTACTGGCTGAAAAGCGGCAGCCGCCGCCAGCGCGTCAGCGTGCAACCGATCAGCCAGCTGAACCTGAAGGAAGGCGAATGGCAGGCGCATGAGACGTCGCTGCCGATGAACGCCATCGGCAAGGTGCGGCTCTCCTTCGACGAGACGGCGATTTTCGATGCCTATGAACAGAACCGGGCAACCGGCTCCTTCATCCTGATCGACCCCGACACCAACAACACGGTTGCGGGCGGCATGATCGCCGGCAAACGCAGCGTTGGCGCGACGGAGGAAAAGGGCGACCGGGTCATTCTTTCCCTGCCCGCCGATCTTGCCGAAAAGCTGCTGGCGAGCGAGTTGCTGGCCAGACACCGCGACGAGATCGACATTCGCCGCACCGATGTGGCGACCGCCTCAAGGCTGATCAGCGATCTGGACTGAGAAAATTTCCGATGCAAACAAAAAGGCGACCGCAGTACGGTCGCCTTTTTTTCGTTGCGGGCCATAGGTGTGAGGCGCCGCTTAAAATACAAACATATAAAGCAGAATGATCACCACAACCGGAACGCCCATAGCCCACAGTGCAATACCCTTTAGCATATTATCCTCCATTGTTATTGTGAATGGATAACGGCTGAAGTACGGTTGCGTTCCCTGCTGCTGAGCCGACAATGGCTTCATCGCAGTCAATAAGCACGTGAAGGCAGGCGGAATCGGGAAGACGGCAAGCGCCATGGCACCCCGCCACATTGGCGCTGAAGCCTGCGCCGTCACCCATCGCGCAACCACGACCTGTTCGCAGGGAAATCCGTGGAACCGCGTTCAGGCCCGGTTAATGGCCGACACGTCACTCTCTCAACAATGGAACTACGTACTCCAGCGCATGTTGGGGTCCGTCATTGGGAGATTAAGATCATGAAAATTTTGACTGCAGCGATCTGTCTTGTTTCGGTCGGCATCCTGAGCGGCTGTGTCGACGATCGGGGATACCGTAGCGGCGGATACTATACGACAGGCGTATACTACCGCTCCTATGACCGCGATCGCCACTACCGCGACTATGATCGCCGCGACTGGCGTGACCGGAGGGATTGGCGTGATCGTCGCGACTGGCGTAGTGACCACCGCTACCGCTGATAATGGTCGACTGGACCTACATCAGGCCGATTATTTCTGGAACTGGTGATGGGATGGTTTGACAGACGTCCGGCGCGCGGCCGTTGTTTGCTTTTCTCATTCTCGCGCTGACGAGAATGAGAAATTCACTGCTCTTACAGTCGCTAATGTGGAGACTATGGACGGCACAACTGGGTGTCGAGCCCGCACAGTCGGCGACTGCATTCGAACCGGCCAGGGTTTTAAACGGTCCGGCTTCGATACGAGACTTTAGATTCAGGGATTTTCAGGAAATATCGGGATCAGTTGCAAGCCATCGTGAATGTAAGGCTTTCAGCTGGTCGGAGTGAGAGGATTCGAACCTCCGACCCCCACGTCCCGAACGTGGTGCGCTACCAGACTGCGCTACACTCCGTGACCAGCGGCGCTTCTATAGACCAGCCTCCAGCATTCGACAAGCGGCATATTGCATTTTTTATGACAAGTTTTCTCCCTGCAGCGAGGCAGCCTCGCCAACCGCTTGCGGCAAAGGGCGCAGGGCTGAAAAACGTTACAAAAAAGCAATTGTGGCAGGAAATTTTCGTCAAGCCGCATACCTCCCCTGCCCGCCGCCGCCAAATCTGCTAGGGGAACGGAATGACCGGCGGGATGCCGGACACGGCACAAAGGACATTTCACCATGCTATTTCGCAGCATAACGCTCGCAGGGCTCGCCATTGCGCTCTCCGCCTGCACGACATCGGAAGGCTCCTCCGTCCCTTCCTTCACCCAGAAGAGCCCCGTTGAAACACGGTGGGTCGGTCAGTCGGCAGGCATTTTCTTCGCAAAATTCGGCCCACCGCTGAGCGACACGGAATCCGGCAGCTCCACCGTCTATAACTGGCGCGGCGGTTACAAGAAGGCCACCATTCCGGCCAGGTTCGAAGAAGGCAAGGACGGCAAGAAGGGTCGCCAGATTTCGCCCGCCCGCACCGCCTCGCTCTCCTGCACGGTGCAGCTGGTCGTTTCCAGCAATTATACGATCACCTCGGTGCGCACGGTCTCCGACCGCCCCGGCGTCAACGGCCCCAGCTACTGCGCGGAATTCCTCGCCGCGAACTAAGATTCGCCCAGGAAACCGGACGAACAAGGCCCGCCCGAAACGGCGGGCCTTTTCACTTTTTCGGGATTATTGTCATTTTCCTGAAAAAACTTTCGCCTAAAATCACAAGGCCCGTTCCATTGCGCCATGCAAGCACGGGATTGTGGGCCGTTGCGCAATATTCGGCCCACAGAGTACTTTCAACCGTTTGAAAGCCCTGCCTGATCTTCGCAGCCATAAAACTGACAATCCGCAAGACCGGAAAAAGCGCTATTGCGACCATATATCCCGACAAGCCAGCTGCAAAAACGCTTGAACTGGAGTGAAAAAGTCCGGGTTGTGCCGCTTTGCGCTTTGCTATAACGGGGCGGACGGGAGGAGTGTTTTTAACACAAAACAAGAATCAGGTATGGCCGTGACTCCCATCGATCAAGACAAATCCCAGCTCACTGATCTTTCCCAAGATACCTCCCTTTCCCAAGCATTTCCCCCCGGCGCGCTTCCAATGAACCGCCGTCAGGTTCTGGGTGGCGCGCTTGCCGGGATTGCCGCAGCGGCGCTGCCCTCCTCTCCACTTCTCGCCAGCACGACCGCCAAGAAGGTCGACGTGCTTTTGATCGGCGGCGGCATCATGAGCGCGACGCTCGGTGTATGGCTGCGCGAACTCGAGCCGACATGGTCGATGCAGATGCTGGAGCGGCTGGATGGCGTGGCGCTTGAAAGCTCCAACGGCTGGAACAATGCCGGCACCGGACATTCCGCGCTGGCGGAACTCAACTACACGCCGGAAGACGACAACGGCAACATCAAGATCGCCCAAGCGATCAACATCAACGAATCCTTCCAGATTTCCCGGCAGTTCTGGGCTTGGCAGGTGAAGAACGGTGTTTTGAAGAACCCGCGATCCTTCATCAACCACACGCCGCATATGAGCTTCGTCTGGGGTGATGAAAACGTCGCCTATCTGGAAAAGCGCTATCAGGCGCTCAAAACCAGCCCGCTTTTCGCCGGCATGGAATATTCCAGCGACCCCGAGCAGATCAAAAAATGGGTGCCGCTGATGATGGAAGGCCGCGATCCTTCCCAAAAGATCGGCGCGACCTGGTCGCCGCTCGGCACCGACATGGAATTCGGCGAAATCACCCGGCAATTCGTGTCGCATCTGCAGGGCGACCAGAATTTCGACCTTCAGGTCAACAGCGAGGTTTCCGACATTCAGCGCAATGCCGATGGCAGCTGGCGCGTGACCTATACCAACACCAAGACCGATGCCGAACAGGTGGTGGATGCGAAATTCGTGTTCATCGGCGCCGGCGGCGGCGCGCTGCATCTGTTGCAGATGTCCGGCATCCCGGAAGCGGACGATTATGCCGGCTTCCCGGTGGGCGGTTCGTTCCTCATCAACGAGAACCCTGACGTGACGATGCAGCATCTGGCCAAGGCCTATGGCAAGGCCTCGGTCGGCTCCCCGCCGATGTCGGTTCCGCATCTCGATACGCGTGTGCTGGGCGGCAAGCGCGTCATCCTGTTTGGACCTTTCGCCACCTTCTCCACCAAGTTCCTGAAGGAAGGCTCCTATTTCGATCTCGTCTCCTCCGTCACAACAAGCAATGCCTGGCCGATGGTACGGGTGGGCATCGATGAATATCCGCTGGTGGAATATCTCGCCGGCCAGCTGATGATGTCGGATGACGACCGTTTTGCTGCGCTGAAGGAATATTTCCCCAATGCCAAGCAAGGCGAATGGCGCCTGTGGCAGGCCGGCCAGCGCGTGCAGATCATCAAGCGCGACGAAGAAAAGGGCGGCGTGCTGCGGCTCGGCACCGAAGTCGTCGCCGCACAGGACGGCAGCATCGCCGGCCTGCTCGGCGCTTCGCCGGGTGCTTCCACGGCCGCACCGATCATGCTCAGTGTTCTCGAAAAGGTGTTCAAGGACAAGGTGGCGACGCAGGAATGGCAGGCCAAGATCCGCCAGATCGTGCCGAGCTACGGCACCAAGCTCAATGACGACCCGGAAAAGGTACAGCAGGAATGGGCCTACACCGCCGAACACCTGCAGCTGCCCACCCCGCCGCAGATCGACCTTGAGGCGCTGAAGGGTGCCGGTGCGGCACCTGCGGGTGCGCCGGTGAAGAAGGTGCCGGATATCGCGCTTTAAGGCCGCTACTGGAACAGACGCCGCACATTCTCTGAATGTGCGGCGTTTTCCGTAGCAACTTGTACAACTATTCACGGAATCGTCATCAGTAAGGGCAGTCTCTCTTAATGTGGCGGAGACAGATATCTCGAAATATTTAGAGGTTTTTTATCTTATATTGGCCTAGCGAAGTCACCTATTAGCACTTCAATTGTGAGTTTCTCACGTGGCTGTGCTTCTGTAATTTCTTCGACCGCGCCATGGTTACTGATAGCCCACAATGCACTGGTTCGTTTGATTACCCGCTTGTTGGTTTGTAACGGCTCATACTCATCGCTCGACAGCGTCGCCATTTTCGATTGTACATGAACGACGCGCGCTTTTCCGCGAACAAGTTCGAGAGTACCTAGATCTTCCCCAGTATCGGGATCTATAAGGCGTTCCCCCGTACCGAATATCAAAAACTTCGATCCTAGAACCACGCCGCTTTCACTACCTCGATTTATTACGATATCAAAATCATCAATGACTTTAATGATTTTCGGAAGGCTCGCATATTCGTCGTTCATTGATTAACTCCCCTGAACAAGCCAGGTCGAATGAGGATGGCATCTTTGCTGGTTTGAGCTAGTTTCTCGGTTGCTGCATCGATGTCTTCGTAAGCGTCCTCATGCTCGCGGACCAAAATTTGCACCAGCTTGTTGGTCTGCACATTTATGACCTCGCCAGTGCAAACCAAGCGCTCATACTCGCCATCTTTTACATATATTGCCGTCAATACACCCAGACTTAACCAAGGCGCGCCATCGACTATCAGCATTCTCTTATCGTGTATGGCCTTAACTATTGGAATACCAAGGAAATCAGGTGTTTCGCGGTTTAACAATATCCACATGAGATAAAAGATCAGGTTCCAATAAAAACCATTCACCACTGCTATATTGGAAAATGCTACGCGCCATTGCTCGCCCTGCCACCAGCCAATCAAACCGATAAGCGCCGTTATCGCTGCAAATATCGCGGCGAAAGCGGCAGCGTGCTTGATAACGCCCTTCCTCAAAATCACCGGGTCCACTTTAACTCAACCTCGAATCGCTTGGGCGAAATAGTTCAAGTGACAAGTTATGACACAGGCGGAAGCATTCAATTGAGCCTCCTGCATCCAAATATCTAAAGTTGTGGAAAACTCCAAATAATGAGGAACTAGTACGCCGACGATACTCCATATTATTGGCGGCTGACGCACTGCATATTTACGCAAAGTAAAACTATTACGACTTCGAAATTGCTGATTTCATATATTTTAAGAAGCAGAAACAGGTCAGCTTTGGCTGGGGCGCCAGGATTCGAACCTGGGAATGCCGGTACCAAAAACCGGTGCCTTACCGCTTGGCGACGCCCCAACAGGGCAGCGAAGGCGAAACGCCGCTGCCTGAACCGCGCCTGATTATCAAAGCCTGCCCGACCCGGCAATGACCCGGCGACTTATTTTTTCACAAAATCCAAGCTTTTTGGGTGCCGTGCCAGAGATGGCATGTTAGGGCTTGGCGATGGCGCGGTTGAGGCTGCGGCTCAAGCTGGCATGGCATTTTTCAGGAGGTCTCGATGGCGGACCCGGCATTCGATCTCGATTTTAAGCCGGCCTATGGCGAGGCGGTTGCTGTCGCCCCGCTGATCCAGCGCCTCACCGTCAACAACCCTTCCGCCTTCACCTTTCATGGCACCAATTCCTATATCGTCGGCGACCGTTCCGTCGCCGTCATCGATCCCGGTCCGGAGGATGAGGCGCATTTTCGGGCGCTGATGGCGGCGCTCGAAGGCCGCGAGGTGACGCATATCTTCGTCAGCCATACCCATCGCGATCACTCGCCGCTTGCCCGGCGGCTGAAGGAGGCAACCGGGGCGCTGACGGTGGCCGAAGGCCCGCACCGGGCCGCCCGGCCGCTGCATGTGGGCGAGACCAACCCCTTTGCCGAAAGTTCCGATACGGCTTTTGCGCCGGATATCGCGCTTGGCGACGGGCAGAGCCTTTCCGGCGACGGCTGGACGCTTACCGCGCTGCATACGCCGGGCCACACCGCCAATCACGCCGCCTTCGCGCTCGATGGCAGCGGCATCGTCTTTT
>Ga0172374_1002043_pt1 | contig 13103 bp, 16 predicted proteins | sample LakKiv3m_FD_114536 | JGI IMG/M metagenome (GOLD analysis project Ga0172374, IMG submission 114536) | Freshwater microbial communities from Kabuno Bay, South-Kivu, Congo - kab_092012_10.3m | ecosystem: Environmental > Aquatic > Freshwater > Lake | place: Democratic Republic of the Congo... | reverse complement strand
TCTCTACACATTTCCCCTACTGTCGGGCCGCACTGCTCGCTGGGAGCGTCGTCCGTGGTGAGGCGACCGCAACGTCGGATTTAGACATCATCATCTTCGACGACACCCTCGGCTCGTCTTATCGGGAGTCGTTCATCGAGTCCGGATGGCCCATCGAGTTGTTCGCCCATAACTTGACGTCGTATCGGACGTTCTTCGAACAGGATTGCCGGCGCGCCATTCCATCGTTACCGAGAATGGTCACCGAAGGCATTATCTTGAAGGACACAGACATTGTCGAAGACATCAAGCGTGAAGCGAGAGCCTTGCTCGACAGCGGGCCCGAGGCTTGGTCGGACGAGACGATTGAGATGAAACGATACTTTCTGACCGATGCACTCGAGGATTTGATCGGGTGCAACACTCGGGCCGAAGGGTTATTCATCGCGAGCACTCTCGCCACGTTAGTCTGCGAATTCATCCTGCGTACGAATCGTCAATGGACGGGATCCTCGAAATGGACTTACCGCGCTCTCGACCGCTACGATGCGCAAGCCGCCCGAGAACTCGTCACTGCCCTTGAGGCGTATTATCAAACGAACGAACCCGACGCACTCATCCGTTACGTCGATGAGACGCTCTCCCCGTTCGGCGGCCGGGTGTTCGCCGGATACAGCCGGGGGAAATCAAACGAAATGTGAGGAGTCTCTATGTTCTTTCTACAAATGTCCGGTTTCCCCGGATCAGGCAAGTCGACGCTGTCTCGGGAAATCGCCCGACGACTGGATGCGGTTATCGTCGATCACGATGTCACGAAGACGGCACTGCTCGAATCAACCGCACATCATTCGCTCGACCCGGAGCCGGCCGGAAGAGTCGCCTATGATCTCGATTGGGCGCTCGTCGAGTTCCATCTGTCTTTAGGACGGAACGTCATTTTAGATAGCCCCTGTCTGTATGACGTAATGATTGACCGCGGCCTGGCGATGACGGTAAATAGCGGGACCACGTATCGTTACGTCGAGTGTCTCGTCGACGATGTCGTTGAAATCAATCGCCGGTTGCGCGAGCGCGACCGAAAGCTCAGTCAAATCGGAAGCGTGTCACCAGAAGATTTTTATCGGACCGTCGCAGCCAGTAAAAAACCGCCGAACTTGCATACGCTTACAATCGATACAAATCGCCCGCTCGAGGCGTATTTCCCGGACGTCATCGCCTACCTCCAGGCGATGGATTGACCACCTGATGCATCCTGCGACTTTTCCTGGATGTATTTTTTTAATCGTTTTTGTATTTTTATGCTTTACAATTAATAATCATACATATACACTTAGTCTCATATCTTGAAGGAGGAATTCATACATGAAAAAGTGGGTCATTACAGGGGGATTAGTGGCAAGTGCATTATTAGCAGGATGTAGCCAAGAGACGACGGGCGAAGAGAAAAAGACACTCGTCATGGGAACGAGCGCCGATTACTTCCCTTATGAGTTTGTTGATACGGCGAACGGGGACGAGATTGTCGGATTCGATATCGAGATCGCCGAAACGGTTACGGAACGCCTCGGCTACGAACTCAAAATTGAGGACATGGACTTCGGTAGCCTGCTCGGGGCACTCAACGCCGGACGTGTCGACTTCGTCATGGCCGGTATGACGCCGACCGAAGAGCGGAAAGAAAATGCCGCCTTCTCCGACATCTATTTGTCGGCGACGAACTTAGTCATGACGAAAGATGAGTCACTCGAATCGATCGAAGCGCTCGCCGGCAAGAAAATCGGTGTCCAAACCGCTTCGATTCAAGAGAACATCGCCAAAGATCAAGCTCCGGAGGCTGAGCTCGTCTCATTGAACAAGATTCCAGAAATCGTTCAAGAGTTGAACACGGGCCGAATCGACGCGATGGTCATCGAGGACACGGTCGCCCAAAAATACTTGGACCAAGATGCCGGACTGTACACGTTCGCCTTGAAAGAAGATGGCGAGAAAGGTTCTGCGGCCGCCTTTAAATTGGAGGACGACCTTCGCGATCAGTTCAACGAGGAGTTGAACAAGATGATCGACTCAGGTGAAATCGACGAACTCGCCAAGAAATGGTTCTCGATGGAGCCGACGGAATGAGACCAGTCTCGCTGCCGATTTACCCAGTCACCTATCCAGAAGGCTACCGGTTGAATCAAAACGAGAGTCAGTTCCCGGTGCCATCGCGGTTGTATGACCAACTCGCGACAATCTCGTTCCAAGACTTGCATGAGTATCCGGTCCAACCGATTGACGAGTTGTTCACCCGTTATGCGGCCTACGCCGGTGTTGACCCGAATCAGCTGCTCGTCGGTTGCGGGAGTGACGAGATGATTCATGTCGTCACCCAGGCGCTGTTGGCACCGGAAGACGTCGTCTTGTCACCGAGTCCGGACTTCGCGCTCTACCCGATTTTCACGACAATCGCCCATGGCCGGCACGTGCAAGCCGATGACCTGTCGTATGACGCACTCGTCCAGGCGATCACGCAACACGCACCGAAGCTGTTGCTGTTGTCGAACCCGAACAATCCGACCGGTAAATTGTGGAGCATCGCTGAATTGGCCGAACTCGCGGGACTCGTCCCGTATTTGATCGTCGACGAGGCGTATATCGACTTCACGCCGACGTCGAGCATGGTGGCCCACCTTGATTCATTCACGAATGTGATTGTGTTGCGGACGTTATCGAAGGCGTTTGGCCTGGCCAACGTCCGCCTCGGTTTCATGGTCACGACGACCGAACTTGCCGCTTATTTCCGTCAGTTCGTCCCGCCGTTCAACATCAGCGGTGTCAGCGCGAAAATCGCCAACATGTTCCTACAAGATACGACGTATCTCGACGAGGCCATCGCTTGGCACGCCGACATGCGCGGACAGTGGACCGATTTGTTCGCCACGATCGGCCACGTCCATCCCACCGAGGCGAACTTCATTTACGTCACGCTCGATGAGCCTGAGGCCGTCTGGGCCCACCTCGCCGCGCACGGGGTTCACACATCGAAACAACCGAACGGGATTCGCATCACGCTCGGCAGTGAATCTGCTCTTATAGCAGCACGTCAGGCACTGGTCACCTACACGTCACAACCAACAGTATAAACAAACGACCCGACATCATGTCGGGTCGTTTCGTCATGGTATGAATTTGATTACTTTTGCTGGATTGCCCCCGACGATAGCCCGAGCCGAAACATCTTTCGTCACGACGGCGCCAGAGGCGATGACGGCATCGTCCCCAATCGTCACCCCTGGGTTCAAGATGGCACCACCGCCAATCCATACCCGATGCCCGACCGTGACCGGCTTCCCGTATTCAAGACCTGAAATCCGTTCAGTCGGGTCGAGCGGATGCTTCGCCGTATAGACGTGCACACCCGGACCGAGCATGCAATCGTCACCGAATGTGATCGGACAGATATCGAGGAACACGCAATCAAAGTTAGCGAAGAACCGTTCTCCAAGATGAATGTTATAGCCGTAGTCGCATTTGAACGTCGGCTCCAAGTAATAGGAGTCCCCGGTCGATCCGAATAGCTCCGCTAACAAGGCTTTTCGGTCGTCGAGTTCGTCGATGCCAGACCGATTGAATCGTTCCGTCAAACGTCTGGCCTGACGCCGATCGGCGACGAGTTCGTCATCCCCGGCCAAGTAAAGGTCGCCCCGAATCATCTTTTCTTTTTCTGTCATCTGCTTCTCCCCCTTTTCTTTTTTAGTATAGAGGAATTTCTGACGAAACGGGGAATAGGAACATGACGAACTAGAGGAGGAATAGACAGATGAAACGAATTCTTGATTGCAGAGCCAGTGATTTCTTGACGTTCAACCGCTCGGATTTGATCGGATCGATTCGGAAGGCCGAGGGCCGTACCGTCCTCGCCGAGGTCATCCCGACCGTGCAGCCGCTCTATCCAGAAGTGACAAACGCCGAACTTGCTCGGGCGTTCGGGGCTGATATGATCCTATTGAATATGCTCGACGTATTCCATCCGTACATAAAAGGTCTCGAAAGCCACGCCTTGTTCGGGAACGTACCCGGTGAGACGATGTCTGACAATCCGATTATGGAATTGAAGCGGCTCGTCGGTTTGCCGATCGGGGTCAACCTCGAACCGGTCGACTTCTCCGAAAAGTCAGAGGACATGTATGACGTGAAACAAGGACGTCTGGCGACACGGGAGGCGTTCGCGAGAGCGTCCGAGCTCGGAATCGATTTTATCTGTTTGACCGGCAACCCGAACACCGGGGTGACGAACGAGGCGATTGAGCAAGCCATCATCAACGCCCGCCAAGAGTTCGCTGGCGTCATCATCGCCGGGAAGATGCATCAAGCCGGCGTCGGCCGAGTACTCGACCAAGAGGCCTATGTCCGCTTCGCTGAGGCCGGGGCCGACATCATCTTGATTCCTGCGCCTGGGACGGTCCCAGGTGTCCGTGAAGACGAATTCTATGAAGTCACACGCGAGATTCAGGCGTTGAACAAACTCGTCGTCGCCGCCATCGGTACGTCACAGGAAGGGTCCGATGAAGCGACAATCCGTGACATCGCCTTGTCCTCGAAGCGCGGTGGGACGGACATCTTCCATATTGGTGACGCCGGCTTGTCCGGAATCGCCACACCGGAAAATATCCAGGCGTTATCGATTGCCATTCGAGGACGGCGCCATACGTATATCCGCATGGCTGCCTCGGTCAACCGCTAATCAAAAGGAACGAAGCCGATTATGGCTTCGTTCCTTTTTGTGTTACCAGTCAGTGACGTCCCGACGTGGTTTCGCCGGAGTCGTTGTCCCGTGTCGTTTGGCGAGGAGCGCCTCGACGTCTTGTAACGATACGCCTTTGGCGGCGAGCAAGACGAGCAAATGGTACAACAGATCGGCCGACTCTTCGACTAGATCTTCATCGTTCAATGCCGCGATGACGACCTCGAACGACTCTTCCCCAAACTTCTTGGCAATCTTGTCGACGCCTTGGTCGAATAGATAAGACGTATACGACCCTTCTTTCGGTGACGCCTGTCGTTCTTGAATCAACTTCTCTAATTCGTGAATCATCCTTCCACCTCCGTGAAAAAGCAGCTTCTGTTTCCCGTATGACACGTCGGCCCATTGGCACGGACCCGGACCATGAGCGCGTCTTGGTCACAATCGACGTGAATGCTTTCGAGTTCGAGCGTATTTCCGCTCGACTCCCCTTTCATCCAAAGTCGCCCTTTTGAACGTGACCAGAACGTGACCGTGTTCGTCTCGAGCGTCTTCTGAATCGCCTCACCGTTCATGTAGCCTAACATGAGGACGGCATCGTCCTCTGTCGACACGATGATGGCTGGAATCAATCCGTTTGCGTCGTAACGAACCGCATCGGCAAGTTGTGCTCGCTGCATACGTGTTTCACCTCTTCCACTGTCGTTTTCCGGTCATGCAAAATCGAGGCGAGTAGCGCCGCATCGACCTTCTCAAGCGCGTCCACGACATGATTCGCGTTCCCGGCACCGCCAGAGGCGATAATCGGGATATCGACGGCGTCCCGGAGCAAATCAAGGATTCGCAAATCGTAGCCGCTCTGTTTCCCGTCTTGATTCATCGACGTGACGAGCAGTTCACCCGCCCCAAGTGCGGCCACTTGCTTTGCCCAATCGACAGCCCGCAACTCGGTCCGGTTCTTCCCGCCATACGTATAAACGAAGTAATCATCGTCTTCGAACTTGACGTCGATGGCGATGACGATACATTGTGATCCGAACCGCTCGGCCGCCCGTTTAATCAAATCGGGTGATTCGACGGCGAGCGTGTTGAGTGACACTTTATCGGCCCCAGCTTTTAAGAGCGAGGAAATATCCTCAAGCGACCGGATACCGCCACCGACCGTGAGCGGAATGAACACTTTCCGGGCGACGGCACTGACGACGTCAAGCATCGTCTGGCGGCGTTCCGTACTCGCAGTGATATCGAGAAACACGAGCTCATCGGCACCGGATGCGTCATAATACTTGGCAATCTCGACCGGGTCGCCGATATCGCGGAGTGCCACGAACTCGATTCCTTTGACGACACGACCGTCTTTCACATCAAGACACGGAATGATACGACGTTTAAGCATGGCGCGCCTCCCACTCGATCAAGTCATCAAGGCTGACTTGTCCGGAGAGTAATGCCTTCCCGACGACCGCTTCGTCGATGCCGGCCGCTTGAAGTGCTTTGACGTCAGCCTCGGTCGTCACACCGCCCGAAGCGATGATCGTGACTGAAACAGCCTCGCGCAGTGCCTTCATCCGCTCGAGATTCGGTCCGTTCAATTTCCCGTCCGACCCGATGTCCGTATAGAGAATCGTTTTGACACCACGGTCGACGAGCCCTTTCGCGGCATCGATATCTTTTAAGTCGGTCGCTTCTTGCCAGCCGTTGACGGCGACGATGCCATCATAGGCATCGAGGGCGACGGCGACACGATCACCGTACTTTGCGAGCGCCCGGTCCAAGAAATCCAGGTCTGTGAACGCCTTTGTCCCGAGCAAGACCCGGTCCGCACCGGTCGCCATGACCGCGTCGAGCGCTTCCTCGGAACGGATGCCCCCGCCGGTCTGAACGAAGAAACCGCATGTTTTGGCAAACCGGACGACATCGAGATGTCTAGGTTCTCCAGCTTTCGCCCCTTCGAGATCAATCAAGTGAAGCATCGGGACGCGCCCTTGCCACTCCTTCAATTTCTCATACGGGTCTCCGTACTGTTCTTCGGTATTGAAATCGCCTTCCGTCAAGCGGACGATTTTTCCGTCAATCAAATCAATGGCCGGTAGTAATCTCACGTTCGACCGCCTCCTTCCATTCTTTCAATAAGCTGAGTCCAAACGCGCCGCTCTTCTCCGGGTGGAACTGCATTCCCGTGACGAGCCCTTTTTGGACGATGGCTGGCACGTCTTCGCCCATATAATCGGCAGAAGCGATCACATGGCCCGGGTCGGTCACGACGTGATACGAGTGAACGAAATAGACGTCCTCGTCTCGCAAAATCGAGTTCCAGCCGACGTGCGGCAGACGTTTCGCCCGCATCCGTTCGACGCGCCCTTCAATCAAACCGAGTCCTTCCGTCGGCACCCCTTCCGTGCTCGACTCGAACAAGAGCTGCATGCCGAGGCAAATGCCAAGGAACGGCTTCTCCTGCGCCGACCGTTTCAATAGCGGAATCAGTCCCGTCTCGTTCAACGATTGCATCGCCTGCGGGAACGCCCCGACGCCCGGAAGCAAGATGGCATCCGCCGCCTCGATGACGACAGGATCGTTCGTGATGGTGACATAACAGCCGATGGCTTGGAGCGCACGTTCGACATTGAACACGTTGCCCATTCCATAATCGATGACCGCGACCTTCATCCTTCGATCAGTCCTTTCGTAGACGGGAGTCGATTCGATCCGTCTTGCCCGATTGCTTCGGCAAGGGCGCGACCGAACGCTTTGAACAGCCCTTCAATCATATGGTGCGAGTTCGACCCGTAGAGCACCTCAAGATGTAGCGTCAAGCGGGCGTTCATCGCCACGGCCCGGAAAAACTCTTCGGCGAGCTCGGTATCAAAATCACCGAGTTTTGGATTTTTAATATCGGCCCGGTAGACGAGGAATGGTCGGCCCGACACGTCGACGACTGCACGCGCGAGCGTCTCGTCCATCGGCAAATAACTCGTGCCGTAGCGGCGGATACCGATTTTGTCACCGAGCGCTTGATTGATCATCTGGCCGAGGGCAATCCCGACGTCTTCGACCGTGTGGTGGGCGTCGACCCACGTGTCCCCTTCGACATGGGCCGTCAAATCGATTTGACTATGGAATGCGAACAGGGTCAGCATGTGGTCAAAGAAGCCGACGCCTGTCTTGACGTCACTTTGTCCCGTCCCGTTCAAATCGAGTTTAAGTTCGATGTTCGTCTCTTTCGTCTCTCGTTTCGTCTCAGCTGTTCTCAAGTGAAGTCACCTCTTCTATCGTTTGTTGAAGCAAGCGGTACGCCTCGTCCGTACCGGCACTGACACGAAGCCCGTCTGCGAACGCGCGAACGTGCACGTCTTTTTCAAGGAAGCGGGCCGCCCAGGCTTCGCTGTCCGGTGTCTCGACGTATAGGAAGTTGGCGCGGCTCGGTAAAACGTTCCCGATCGGTGCGAGCAACGTCTCGAGCTTTTGTCGCTGCGTTAAATGGAAGTTGATCGACTCATCGATATAGGCGGAATCGTTCACCACGACCGTCGCCACGGCCGCACTCAGCCCGCTCACATTGAACGGCGAGCGGAACCGGTCAATCTTCTCGATTAAACGCTCGTCGGCAATCATGAAGCCGATGCGCAGATTCGCGAGTCCGAACGCTTTCGATAACGTCCGGAGAATGATGACGTTCGGGTGATCCGCGAGGCGGTCTTTGAATGAATCTTCCATCGTGAAATCGATATACGCCTCATCGACGACCAAATACGGGACTCGGCAGGCAATCGTCTCGAGATCATCGAGCGACCACATCTTCCCGGTCGGATTGTTCGGGTTTGAGATGAGGACGAGTTTTGGCCGCTCCGCTTCAATCGTCTGCATGAGCGCCTCGAACGATAGTCCGTCCGCATCCGGCTGTACGAAATTCCCACGGGCGATGTGCGTGTAAATGCCGTACATCGAAAAGTCAGGAATCGGGGCGGCGACGACGTCCTCTGTGTCGAGGATGGCCTGACAGAGAATCGCGAGCAATTCATCGCTGCCACTGCCGACCATGAGTTGTTGTGGGCTTACACCGGCATACGCCGCATAACTTTGTTTCAGCGCCTTCAACTCGTCGACCGGATAATGGCTCAAATCGAGCGGCAGCTCACGGATGGCCGTCTTCAAGCGCTCTGGCAATGCATACTGGCTCTCGTTTTGATTCAACGCGTGTCCTTTGACCGCATGCGGGACGTAACGTGGAATCCGTTCATAGTTCAGTCTCATACGTCCTCCAATCGGACCGCCATCGCCCGGGCGTGGCCGTCAAGTTGTTCTTGTTTCGCGATTCGAATCGCGGCACGCGTGATGCGTTCATCGAGCTCCGTCATTTGCAGGAACGTCTGGCGTCGGTAAAAATCATCGACCGAGAGGCCGCTCGAGAAGCGGGCCGTCCCGCTCGTCGGCAGCACGTGGTTCGGTCCAGCGATGTAATCGCCAAACGCCTCCGCCGCTTCATGACCGAGGAAGAACGATCCGCCGTGACGGATGGCTTGCATGTAGTCTTCCGGGTCGGCGACGGCGAGTTGGACGTGTTCGGCCGCCATCTCGTTCGCATGCCGAATCGCCTCAGCTTTCGTCTTCACGAGGACACCTCCGCGCTTCATCGCTTCCGTCGCGATGTCACGGCGGGGCAGTTCACCCAACTGGCGGTCTAGTTCCTGTCGAATCAGTTCGGCCAATTCGTCTGTCGGAACGAGCGCGAGTGCCGTCGCTTCGATATCGTGCTCGGCTTGGGCGAGCAGATCGGCGGCGACCCATTTCGGATTGGCCGTCTCATCGGCGATGATGAGCACCTCGGACGGTCCAGCGACCGAATCGATGCCGACGATGTGGGAGACGAGCGATTTTGCCGTCGCGACATAGGCGTTCCCGGGACCGACGATTTTATCGACCGGCTGAATCGTCTCGGTGCCGAACGCCAAGGCGGCCACGGCTTGCGCCCCGCCGACGAGATAACATTCATCCGCCCCGGCGATTTTCGCCGCAATCAACAACGACAAGTCAATGCCGTCTTGTTTCGGTGGTGTCACCATGACGACCCGTTTCACACCGGCCACTTTCGCCGGAATGATGTTCATCAACACGCTCGACGGATAGACGGCCGTCCCGCCTGGCACGTAAACGCCGACCGAGTCGAGCGGCATGAAACGGCGTCCAAGTCGGAACATCTCGTCTTCATACACATCGTCTTGACGTCGCTGACGCTCGTGGAACGTACGAATCCGTTCGGCCGCGAGCGTCAACGCCTCGGTCAGTTCAGCATATGCTTCAGGTGGCGTAAACGTCGTCAAATCAACCGTTTCGATTTTATCGACGCCGTCAAATTTTTTCGTGAACGCGAGGAGCGCCTCGTCCCCGTTCGACTCTACGGCCTCGAGGATCGGCTTGACCGCTTCCGCCCAGCTTTCGCGCCGGGCCCGGTTCGTTTCTGTGCTCATTGGGCATCCTCCTTGCTTAAGCGGCGAATCCACGCTTTCAATTCATCAGGATTGTTGGCGAGTGCCGCCTCACTCGTGATGAACTTGGCGTTCACCGTGAAAATCGTCTCGTATTCTTCAAGGTCGTTCGCACGGAGCGTCGCCCCCGTCTCGACGATATCGACGATGCAATCGGCAAGTCCTGTGAGCGGTGCGAGTTCGACCGATCCGTTCAATGCGATCACTTCGACGTTCTGTCGCTTCGAGGCGAAGTGAGAGATGGCGATATTCGGATATTTGCTCGCGACTTTCAATTTCTTCGTCCCGTTCTTCCGTTCTTTCGGTCCGCAGACCGCCATGCGGCAACGGCCGAACGGCAAGTCGACGACTTCCAGCACGCCAGGCGTCTTCTCGCGCAAGATGTCCCCGCCGACGACGCCGACATCAGCCGCGCCGTGCATGACGTATTTGTAGACGTCATCCCCTTTGACGAAGATGAACTCATGCCCGTCGACTTCGACCGTCAGTTCGCGGCCCCGCTTTTCGGGCCAGACGGTGAGTCCGACTTGTTCGAAATAGTCGCGGGCCGCTTTTTCAATGCGTCCTTTTGCGATGGCTACTTTCATAAAATCACCTCACCTAACTGTTCTAAATCAAGGGACAGTCCGAACGCCCGTCGGGATTGGCCAAAATGTCCGTATAGCGAATCATAGCGACCACCCGAGAGGACGCGCCGTCCGTCTATGCTGCCTGTCACCGTCAATCCTGAATAGTAATCAAAATCACCGGTCTGTCCAAAATCGTATGAGACGTTCAAACCGATAGACCGTAAATGTTCGACCGCCCGCTCGACTTCTTCGATCGCAGCTGTCAGGCTTGGTTCCGCGACTTCACGTAACTCATCAAGTGCCGAGTCACCAATCAAGAACGGTAATTTTGCGATTAACGGGTATTGATACGTATCGGCGAGTTCCCGGAGTGACTCCAAATTACGGAGCGCCAAATATTGGCGCAGCGTCCGCTCAGGGATACCGGCTTCGTCGGCCACGGCGGCGACCAAGGCTGCCGATCCGACTTGAATCCGGAGTCCGTCTTGTGGCAGGACGCGCTCGGTCATACTGAGGAACGAGGCAATCAACTCCATATCCGGGGCGTCGCCGTCAATCCATTCGAGACCGAGCTGTTGACGTTCATGCGGCTGTCCCGAATGCTTCGGGGTACGCCGATAAACGGCACCGGCATAGGCGACACGCATCGGCTCATGACCGTCCGCAAGTTTTCGTGCGATTTGTAACGTATAGTCTGGACGCATGACGAGCAACTCGCCGTCATTTCCGAACAGACGATAATAGGCGGACTCATCGAACAAAGCCAAGTCTTGATAGTGCGAATAATATTCTACGAGTGGCGGTTCGATTACGCTATAGCCGTTCGATTCGGCTCGCTCTAGAAATGATAACATCCACTGCTTCGGACGCAGGACGTCCTCCCCTTGCAATTCGTGCCATCCTTCCGGGATGGATCCTTTTGTATTGAACCAAATCATCGATATCACCCTTTATCTTATTATCACTTTACCAAACTAAAGTAGTGTGTTAAATTTATCAAACCAAGCCGGTGCTGTCAACCGGCGAACTCGAAAGGAATGTCGCCTGATGATTGACTTTACCCGCGATGGTCACCTTCACACCCCATTTTGCCCACATGGTTCGACAGACCCGCTCCAGGCATACGTCGAGCAGGCGTTAGCCCGTGGAATTAAGACGCTCACGTTCACCGAACATGCACCATTTCCAGCTCGGTTCCTCGACCCGACGCCTGACAAAGACTCAGCCATGTCGGTCGAGTCGTTGCCGCTTTATATTGAAGCGATTCAGACGCTGAAGCGGTCGTATCCCGAGCTCGATATCCGACTTGGCCTAGAGATTGACTATTTACCGGGTTGTGAGTTCGAGACGTTGGCTTTCCTTGAGCCATACGCCGATGTGTTAGATGAAACAATCTTGTCTCAACACTTTCTCCTCGTCGATGGTGAGCTCCTGCCTGTCGACTTCTCGGCCGAGTCATTTGATACGCTCGTGCATCGCGTCGGGTCGTTCGAAGAAGTGATGCGACGCTACTACATGGCGCTTGAGACTGGCCTCGCCTTCCCTTGGGAGCGTTTGAAAGTGGACCGCATCGGCCATATCGATTTACCAATCAAATATCAGACGAATTATGTATGGGACCGCTCCAACGTCCAGACCGAACAGTCGCGTCTGCTCCAGACGATGGCCGCCCGCGGCTTCGGGCTCGATTTGAATACGGCTGGACTGCGCAAGCCCGAATGCGGACAACCGTATGCGATCGACGTCGCATCTGAGGCGGCCGGACTCGGAATCCCGTTCGTGCTCGGTTCGGACGCCCATATCGCCAAAGACGTGGGTGCCGGATTCGAAAATATACAAAAAAAAGCCACGTTCCTATGAACGTGGCTTTTTCACAGCGATCTAGCTATCTAGATCCCCATTTTTGGTTGTCGATAACGATATGGCGTTCCATTTCTTCATCTATTGACAATAATACCATACTGATTCGGCAATGCAACCTGAAAATGAAAAAAGGATGACGGAATTGTCATCCTTTCTTATTTAGACGGCCATTTCGGCGTATAAACCTTTTAATTCTTCTGTAGCCGTCTCATCCATCTGTAGCGCGACGAGTTCGACGAATTGAAGCGCCGGATCCTTGTCGCCCGACATCCGAACGATCTCGGCTGCCGCATCATCGAGCGCGAGCAAGATTCCCGATACTCCGAGCGTTGGGTAGTAACGGAGTAGTGCGCGGACGTGTTTCATTTCTGAGATATCGTACCCATTAATCTTCAGAGCCTTGACCGCCAACTCCTTATGCGTCCCAATCGCAAATTTATCTTCCCACACCTCTTCGAGTGTGATTAACGCTTCCACATCATAGGC
>Ga0172374_1002041_pt1 | contig 13106 bp, 16 predicted proteins | sample LakKiv3m_FD_114536 | JGI IMG/M metagenome (GOLD analysis project Ga0172374, IMG submission 114536) | Freshwater microbial communities from Kabuno Bay, South-Kivu, Congo - kab_092012_10.3m | ecosystem: Environmental > Aquatic > Freshwater > Lake | place: Democratic Republic of the Congo... | reverse complement strand
GATTTTGCAATCTTCTTAAGGACATCTGATTGCAGGTTTCTGAGATCATCAGATACACTAAACTTGACAAATTCTGACATTTTGATTACCTCCAAATTTTTGTCATCGGTTTTCTTTTTTTTTAAGAAAAAAGTTCTAATTATATATATAATATATAAGAATATTTATAAATAGAATTGATTAGCAGATCATCAAAAGCTTAGCCACCAAAAACTCTTAAAAACAGATACCTATAAGGTTATATATTATGACTGCTGATCTTGATATTATTAAATATTTAACAAGCTTTAATCTTAAAAACAAGCTGTCTGACTTTGGCAAAGTTTCAACAACTGAAATTGATGATATTACAATAAACAATAAAAAAATCAAAAGATTCACCAATGAATTCTGGACATCAAAGCAGAGACAATCGTCATCACTTCATGAAATTTCCTACAGGGCTTGCTTCAAGGCAGAGCTACCTAACTTTTTTGTAAGATTATTAACTAAAGAAAATGATATTGTTTATGATCCATTCAGTGGGAGAGGAACAACCGCAATTGAATCTGCATTACTTGGACGAAACATAATTGCAAACGACATTAATCCATTATCTAAAATATTCATAGAACCAAGAATAAATATTCCCTCGCTTAACGATATTGAAAAACGCTTGGCAGAAATAAAGATTGATTATAGTTGCAAGGCTGACATTAATATTTCTATGTTTTATGAAAATAAAACAGAAGCTGAGATTATTTCTCTTAAGAATTATTTAACTGATAAAAAAAATAAAGGATCTGAAGATGAAACAGATAAATGGATTAGGATGGTTGCTACAAATAGATTGACAGGTCATTCTAAAGGTTATTTTTCTGTATATACCCTTCCACCAAACCAGGCAATAACCCCTGAAAGACAGATTAAGATTAATCAAAAGTTGAACCAAAAACCAGAATACAGAAATGTAAAGCAAATAATACTTAAAAAATCAAAATCATTGCTTAGAAACTTGACTTCTGAACAAATTAACAATCTTAAAAACGCAACTAAAAATGCAATTATACTTACTTCTAATGCTAAAAATACAGAAAAAATTAAAAGCAATTCAGTAGATCTTGTTGTGACATCTCCTCCTTTCCTCAACATTGTTGACTATACTACAGACAATTGGCTGAGATGCTGGTTCAACAACATTGATGCAGAAGAAATTTCTGAAAAGCTTAACTTAACATCAAAGATAGAATCATGGACTGACAATATGCAAGCTGTACTTAAGGAATTACACAGAATTGTTAAACCTAATGGCTGGGTTGCATTTGAGGTTGGTGAGCTTAATAATGGCAAGATTAAATTAGATGAATCTATTGTTCCGCTTGGAATAAATACAGGGTTTAGTTGTTTGGGTGTGATTATAAACAAACAGAACTTTACAAAGACATCTAATATTTGGGGCATTAAAAACAATTCTGATGGAACAAACACCAACAGGATTGTGTTATTCAAGAAAGATAGGTGACTTATATGGCAATAGAATATTATAAAAATCTTGAAAATATAATTAAACAAACAATAAAGCCACTTAAAAATATTCCATTAAATCTAGTAATGGAATCAATTTCTGGCAAGACAGTTGTTCCATTTAATTGCAAAAACAAAATACACAAGTTAATTCTGCAACAGCTTAAAAAAATTGCATGTGAAGCTGGCAGAAACATAAATAAAACAGGCATATCTCGAGCAAGACCTAATGAGGTTGGAAATGATATTGAATTATTTGTAAAACAAGCATTTGAAAAATACAATATTTCTTGCGACACTCCTTCAACAAACAATGGACAAAAAAAGGCAACTGGTTATCCAGACATAATCTTTTGGCATAATAAAAAACCATATTATTTAGAATGCAAAACATACAACATAGATAATCTTAAAACAACTCAAAGAACATTTTATCTTTCGCCTTCTGATAATTTCAAAATAATTCACAATACAGTTCATTTTTTAGTGTCATTTGAAATAGTAAAAGAAAAAAACACATTTAAATGCAATGCTTACAAGATAATTTCTTTGGATAAATTGCAAGTTGACATTAAACATGAGTTTAATTCTGACAATAAAAGATTATACTCTGATAACTATGGTGCCAAACTGCTTGCAGAAGGAAAAATATGATAATTATGACTTCTAATAAATTAAAAAACAAAATCATAAAGCTTATTGAAAAAGAAAAATCAGAATCCATCTGCCTTAGATCTAAGGTCGGGGCTGTTGTTGTAAAGAATGGCAGGATAATTTCAAGCGCACACAATGGCAATTGCTCTTATCTTCTGCCATGCTCAATAATCGGCTGTGCAAAAAAATATTTCAGTCCAAGGGCTGGACAAAGAAATGAGATGTGCACAGGATTATGCGCTGAGCAGAGGGCAATTATCAAGGCGCTTTCCAACAAGTGCGATCTCAAAGGCGCAGAAGTATATTGCAACTATTCTCCCTGTGTTGGCTGTTCAAGGATATTTGCAGAAGTTGGAATAAAGACAGTTTATTTCCAGAAAGAATACAAAGATGCATTAAGCAGGCAAATTCTTAAGATGGCTGGAATTGAGATGGTAAAAATTTAAGATCTCCAACAAAAGTTATTTTCCATCAATCTTTACATGCACATCTCTCAACTGCCTTTCTGAAACTTTGTTTGGAGAGTTTTCCATAACTCCCTGTGCATTCTTGTTCTTTGGGAATGCAATAAATTCTCTTATCGTCTCTTTGCCTTTCAACAGCATCAACAGCCTGTCAACTCCAATTGCAAAACCACCGTGTGGAGGACAGCCAAACTCAAATGCCTCTAGAAGAAAGCCAAACTTTTCTTTTGCCTCTTCTTCTGTCAATCCAATTATCTTGAATATCTTCTTCTGCCTCTCAGTATTGTGTATTCTTATTCCACCACTTCCTAACTCCACACCATTCAAGACAAGATCAAAGCTCTCGCTGTCCAATGCAAAATAATCCTCTTTTGTATTGCAGGAATCAATCTTCTCCCAGGTCTCTGGAGTTGCCTGAGTGAATGGATGATGCGCTGAGACAATCCTTTTTTCTATCTCACTGTATTCAAATAATGGAAAGTTATCCACCCACACAAATGCTAATTCATTTGAATCTGTTTTGTCTTTTCTCATGTCTGGCTTGTCTGAATTGTATTTTGCCATTGACTCTCTATAGCTTATGTGAAGGAATGGTGTTTTTACATTGATGTTCATTACCTTCTCCAAAAGATGAGCAATCATTTCTTCAAACACCTTCTGAATGTCTTCCTTTACAACAAAGCTCATTTCAACATCCAATTGAGTAAATTCTGGTTGTCTATCTCCTCGTAAATCCTCATCTCTCAAGCATTTTGCAAGCTGATAGTATCTGTCAAATCCTGCAACCATCAAAGTCTGTTTATAGACCTGTGGAGATTGTGGCAATGAATAGAACAGGCCTGGATTTATTCTGCTTGGAACTATGTAATCCCTTGCTCCTTCTGGAGTACTCCTGCACAGCATTGGAGTGTCAACATCAATAAATCCAATCTTGTTAAGATATTCTCTCATTGCTGTTATTACCTTGTGCTTAAACAAGAAATTATCAAGCATGCTTGGCCTTCTAAGATCCAAATATCTGTATTTCAATCTAGTGTCTTCAGTTGGGATTACTTCCTCAGTTATGCTGACAGGAAGTTCCTTACATGAAGAAATCAATTCAACATTATTTGCAAGAACTTCAATCTTTCCTGTTTCCAGCTTCTTGTTTTCCTGTGGCTTTGTTTGTACTTTTCCTTTGACAATAATCACATATTCATTTGACAGGTTTTTCAAAAAATCCAATTTTTCAATAAGCTCTTTTTCAATGATTATTTGTGTAATTCCATATCTATCCCTAAGATCAATAAACATCATTTTGCTTCCTGATCTTCTTACAGAATGCACCCATCCAGCAAGAGTCACCTCTTGGCCAGCATTATTTTCTCTTAATTCTCCACAAGTATGTGTTCTAAGCATAATTAATCACTTCTATATATTATTGGAAGATAATGTTTTTATAGGTGAGCTAAGTAATTGCAAGTGTCATTTCGTATTTGACTTCAGCTTGCCTAAATTTTCAGAAAGATATTCAACAAACTTCTGCTTGGATCTTGATTTTTCCCAAGTATCATACAGTAGCCTTATCTTGTCTTCCTGTTGGCAGGCTTCATTATCTCTGATTCTCCCACCATATCTATATACAACAAATTTTTTCTTTTCATAACCAAGCTTGTACATGCATATGTTTTCCAAGGTGGATGTGAAAACTTCATCAAAGATATTGTAATCTTTGACATTGTTGCAAAGTTTCTTATAATCTACATTATTATTGCAAACAACATGTATTAATTCATGAGTTGCTAGCCTAAAAAACCAATCATCAGAGTCAAAATTATTTTCAACACTGAAAATTACGCCATTCTTGAAGGCACATCCACCAAAATACCCTACTAATGGCTTATATGTGAAAAACACATTTGCTTTTGCAGTTGTATCTGAAAATATTGGTTCTAAAATATTTTCTATCTTAGGAATTATTTCTTTCTTAAAAATATTTATTTTTTCTGAATAAATTTTAGAAATTTTTATTTTTGGAATATTAATAACCTTATCATAATAGCCAACAATCCTCTTTTCCTTAGTTGCCAACCTTTCTTTTCCAATAAGTTTTTCGCACAAGCTTCTTGAAATATCAATATTATTAATTACATTAAACCAATCCTTATTTATAAAGCTGAACATAACCATAAGATCTCTGCTGTTGGGATTAAGATAATGCTTTCCTCTATCCATGACTGTATATACATATGCACAGGAGAAAAGATCCTTACTTGGTTTTACAATCTTAAGATTAATTTTAACGCTCATAATAATATTAATGATTATAAATATTTAAAGGTTGTGAAAAACTGAATAACATAACTCAAAGAATATTAGTTAATCATACAATGTTCTAATACAAATTTTATTAATTTATCATAATATTCGCAATAATTATTAATGCCTGTTAGACATCCTTTATCACGATAATTTTTTGCAATACAACCGCCTGAACAGATATATTTTAAATTACAAAAATTACATTTTTCAACACAACTTGTCTTGTGGTTTTGTAAATTATGAATATTATCCGTAAGGCAAAACCTGTTTTTAACATCACCTATAGGAATAAATCCAATTAACTCAGGACAACTATATATATTTGGCGGCACAATCACAAACATATTGATTCCGCCTAAACAAGGATCAAAATAACAAAAGTTGCGTTTATTATTAATTACATCAATTATTTCTATAATATTCCTAAGCTTAATTTTCCCAAAATATTTTTTAGTAATTATATTTTGAGCTTTTTTAACAACATCAAAAAACTCAAGAGGAGTTATGGAATAATTACTGGCGGAATTGCCCAAAAAACAATAATTTAATCTAAGTGTATTCACATTATTTTCAGCCATAAATTCAATTATCTTTTCAATATACAAATAGTTTTTTCTATTTATGTTACACAACACGTGTGCACCACCATGCTGATTATGTAATGCCTTAATAATTTTGGCAAATAAATTCTTTGACATAGGTCTTGTAAGATTATTAATCTCATAAGGGCCATCCAAAGAAAATCCAATTCCAACATCATGTCTGTTAAACCAGTTTATTTTCTTTGTAGTCATCAAAGTGCCATTTGATTGCACCATGAAATTCAACTTTATATTATATTTATTTTCAAAAGATTTGTAATGTTCGACAGCTTTCTTAATAAATCCAAAATTGCACAAAGGTTCGCCGCCATGAAACTCTATACTGTAAGAATCAAACAAACCACTAAACAAAAAATTGTCGATTATTTTAAAATCACTTACTGAAAGCTTAATATTTTCTTTATAGTTATAACAATATCTACAGGTTAGATTACAATTTTTTGTAGTTTCTAATACCAACAATCCTTTGTTCGGCTTAATAAACGGCATCCAAAAAGAATTGCATTTCAAGAACCCATAATTAAACAATTTAATTGCTAAATTTTGATATTCATTTGATCTGTATTCTAATAGCTGGCTGGTTTTGAAACCTCTTAAAAAATCAAGCATTTCTTTATCAACAACCAACACCTTCTGCGACTTATTTGCAATTACAAAATACCCCATTAAGTTACCTTCTAATATTGACAGAATATCAAAATCCAATGTTTTTAGATAATAAGTTCTACCATTGAATTTAAGAATCCTATTTTCAATAGCTTTACAGATCTTATCCCAATATTGATTTTTAGTCTGTATTATATATTCAATATTTTTCAAAAACTTCAGGTCTTGTAAGTAGACGTCCTTGTTCTTAGAAAAAGATAATTCTAATGGCAAACTTTTCAAATCAATTAAAACCCTTGAAGTATATTTGCAAATCGCAACATCAAAGTAAAAATCAGAGTTTTTAGATATTGCAAAATAATGTGAAAAATATTTGCAACTTATATCAAGCAATTGCAAAAAAGATTTGCTGTCAAGACCTTCGTTTATTTCAAATTGCAATTTTTTCAAATCTTTAAAATTTTCAGTTATGTTAATTCTATTTAGTTTTACAAGATCTTGTTTAGAAACAGCAAAACAAAAATCATCAACAAATTTGAATGGCCTGCCAACGATGTTCGTTAAGCTACTAATAACTGCAAGTTTAGACAATTCTTGAAAATCATTTTGTGCATTGTTAAATATAACCTCTGCACCGCTTTTTTGCTTGTTTTTAAAAATACTGATTGGCATCATACTAGCTTCGTATATTTTAACAAACTTAACAACATCCTCAAAATTTGTCGCATTACATTTTTTCAAAATAAATTTTACTTTGTCAAATAATCTTAATGAATAATAGTCTTCTCTTTCTAAAAATTGCTGAAAAAAATCAATTAAATTTAGATAATAATCAAGAAACTCCAAATCAACTTTGTCAAGATACTTATTAATTTCATCATGCGCTTTTGCTTTGTTATTTAAAGCAATTTGTCTTTTAGTATTAATATTATAGTTTACAATTTTGTCTGCAGAAAACCCAATAATAGATAATATTTTATGAATTTTAGGATCTGCTGATCGCCTTTGATTATATAATTCAGAAGAATAAGTTGATGTGTGTGGAATAAACAACAAATTTGCAAGCTCCAAAATCTGTTTGCTAGTATGTGTTTTACTTAATTTTTTATCAAGTATATATGTAACATTCTTCAACATTGCCGGCAATAAATAATTTCTTAATAACTTTGTAAACTTATCAAGCTCAAAAAAAATATAAACTACATCTTCACTCTTATAATCAGGGTTATTGGAAAGAATATTAGACGCGTGCTCAATAATTACATCTAGTTTTCTTTTTAAAGACCAAAGAAAAACAAGATTCAACGCCTTTGTTTCAGACATTTGTTTAACAACACTTAAATCATCCTTATTAATATACAAAACGCCTTTTTCAAAGAAATATCTTGGTGGCGCTATTCCAATCAATTTACTACAAAAGATATCCGAATAAAAATAAACATACAAATAAAGAGAATTAGATTTAACTGATGTAATTCTGTTTGCAAGATTTCTTTCTACAATAGTATATTTAATCCAATCGTTTCTTTTTGCCATATATCACTTTCCCACTATATGCATCTAAGGTTATACTATCACCTGACATTATTATTTTAGTTACATTCTTCACACCTACAACACAAGGAATGCCAAACTCCCTAGCAACTATGGCAAGATGACAGCAAATAGAGTTGTTTTCCCCAATACAACCAATTGAGTTTGCAATATAAGGAACTAATGCTGGATTTGAATTAGTTATCACTAAAATATTCTTTGGTATAAATTTTGCAAAATCATTATTAGCCCTAAAGACAATTGCTTTCCCGCTAACCTTCCCTGGATAAGCTATCTTTCCAATAAGTGATAATGACATGGTAATTCCTTACTTATCATCATCATTGCCATTGCTTCCACCATCATCGCTGTCACTGTAATAACCTGAATCTGTATAACCAGAATCAGAGTAACCATCCCCAGGATACCATTTTTCACTACTTCCATCTGAATAAAAAGTATATCTTTTATCAGACAGATCTACAATATTTAAGATTTTCATATAACTTCCTCCAATGTATCTTTAGTCACAAAGTAGGATTATCATTATATGCTTATCATTTAACTTTAATGCAACAAAATATTTATAAAAAGATACTATGTAGTAAAAAAATAGAAACCAAAAAATGGCTTACTTTCTTTCCCAAAAATCATTAAAATGACTCATCAATGCTTTCGCTAAGCTAGGATTGTTCTCAAGAACTGTCAAATGATATGACTTTCTTTCTGATGACACATCATTCAATGCAAGAATTACCTTCTTTCCATCTACAATAAATGCATCCATTGAATGATCCAATTCCTTAACATTCATGTGCTTTGGAAAACTCAATACTCTTGTCATAGGTCTTGTAAGTATCTTTATATTCAAATCTGTCCTTGTCTTTAGATTTTTCAATGATTCATGTCTTTCATCCAAATGAGTAAATGCACATATTTCTCTCTGTGCGCTGTCAAGCTCTTGGGAAATAAGCTTATTGTAATCCTTGATATCCTTAACCTGAAGTATCTTCTCTTGCGATCCTGACAAATTATTACTCCAGTTTTCCTTCTGAAGAACTTCATCAACCCTCTTTCCAATATCTTGAAGTTGCTTCTGCTTAAAATTAATTAGATTCTTAAATATTTCTGTAGGATCTGCTGCCTTAAACTTCTTTGGTCTTCCATAAACCTCAAGCACAAGCCCCTTGGCCTGAAGCTTTTCAAGAACATCATAGATCCTTGTCTTTGGAATCTCAGCATTTCTACTGATGGCAGGCGCATCAGATTCTGAAAACTTAAACAACGCTATCAATGTTTTTGCTTCATATTCAGTAAGCCCTAAATCCTGAAGTACACCAATAACATTATTGTTCTTCATACACAATCACTCTCTAACCAATAATTACCTGCATAATGCTTAAAATCCTATTGTTTTCTTGGCCTTCCCCTAAATCCGCCTCTTGTAGGCCTCTGCTGTGACTGTCTTGAAAATCTTTTTCTTTCTCCAGATTCTTCACCATCATCAGATGCATCATCAAGAGTGTATATGAAATCTTCTATTTTATAGCTATAATCATCAACTGACTTTATCAATCCATTCTTGAGAGATAACTCTCTGTTCAACAGCCAAAAGAACATTGCAACTGCTTTTCTTCCTTTGTTGTTAAATGGCACAATCAAATCAATATCCCTCACATTGCTTGAAGTTGTAGAAAGTGCAATTACAGGCACCCTGATATTTTTGGTCTCTACAATAGCTTGCCTGTCTATATTTGGATCAACAATAAATACAAGCTTAGGCTCAACAAAATACTTTGATGCTGGGTTTGTAAACGATCCAGGTATAAATCTTCCAAGAATGACTTTATAACCAAAGTTTTTTTCAATAAGCTTAAGCCCTGGCAAAGAATATTTCTTTCTTGACACAAACACAACATCCTCAGGAGAATGCCTTGCAATAAACTCAATTGCAATTTTCAATCTTTTGTCAATAATCTGAACATCCATTACATTCAATCTATCATTTCTTGACTTAAAGATGAACTTGTTCATGGCACCATTCTTGTATTTGGTTCCTATATGTATTCCGCTTTTTAGATATACATCTATATTGACAAGTGCATTCCCAGTCTGTGCTGGTTTTTCTTTTTCAACCGGTTTGGTTGCTGTTTCTGTAGTTGTATTCATTTAAATCCACTCTTTTAATTATATTTCATAACTTCATCTATACATTCAACATGCGTCAAAAGCATTCTTCTGCAACAGTATTTTCTTATCTTAAGAATATCAAGCGCCTGTTCTTCGCTCTTGCCATCTGCAACAAGCCTCTTATACTCCTCAAACTTATCTGCAATAACCTGCCCACATGAAAAACATCTTACAGGACAAATCATATATTCACCTCTTAGAATGTTGCTTTTTCTTCCTTGCACCTTTTCCAAGCTCCTTCTTTGGCTCTTTCTGGCGCACATCATCAATTATTAAATGTCTATCATAACTTAAAAACTTATCTTTAATTGCTTTTTTATCTCCTGTTGCTGCAAGCAATCCCTTGGCAATACAGCTTCTCACTACTTCAACCTGAGACATTACCCCACCACCAGCAACCGTTACAAAATAATCAAACTTTTTAAAGTCATCCTCTGCAAGAATAGCTGGCTCTTCAATAAGCGCCCTCTTGTATCCACTTGCAAATGCTTCAAGCGCATAGCCATTCACTCTTATGAATCCTTTGCCTTGCTTGATTACTGCCCTTGCTGTTGCCTTCTTTCTAGAAGCCTTAACAAAATAATTCTTTGTCATATTTTATCACAGTTCCAAGTTTCTTTAAACATCATTTCATTCTTGCTCCAAGATGTCTGCACAAATCATCAACAGTAACATGCTCTATTGTTTTGAGCACATCTTCCTTTGGAAGGTTTTTTGCAAACTCCTCTGGAACATCAATATAAACCCTTAGCTTCCTTAATGCTTCAACTCCCTTATTGTCTCTTGGAAGCATACCTCTAACACATCTTTTTACAAGCATGTCTGGATATCTTGGATATTTTGGATTCTTCAAAGGATTTCCCTTCCCACCCTTTTCCATTTTTTCAGAATATTTATCAAAGATAACTTTTTTGTCTCCACTGATCACAACATATCTTGCATTAACCACTGCTATGTTTTCCTTAAACTTCAGAAGCTTCTCTGCAATCTCGGAACACATTCTTCCTAATATCTTGTTTTTTCCATTGACTATTATCATATTCATCACTTTTCGTCCAACAAATAATGTTTTTATCTTATTATTATTGCTTTACCATAATCTATATTATCTTTGCACAAATCATACATAGTTTTTGCATTCTTTCCAAGCGCCATCTTTGCTGTTTCAGAATATGCATTTGCATAGACAACTGCTTTCTTGGAAAACTTTCCTGTCCCAAGAATCTTTCCAGGAACTATCAATATAGAATCATCTTTGATATAATCAAGTTTTTCAAACTTTGCAAGATTTATTGCAATCTCTTTTCTTCTTGGCGTTTCAAGAAGCTCAGCAACTGCCTTGTACATACCTTTCTTCTTTTCTCTTGATATTTTATAAAGCTTGTCAATGACTTCCTTCATAACCATGTTTTTTTCATCTTTTTTTCTCATAACAAACACCATCAAACATAAACTTCAACAATTATTTCTTTCAAATATTTTACATAACTTTCTTTCAACCATTGCGTGCAAGCATTCTTTCCCGAGGCAACAAGAAAAATCTTTAGATTTTTCTGTGCCCAAGAAAATTTCTTTTTCTTTGGGCTTTCTTTCTAAGAAAGGCTCAATGCGAAGATAACTTCGCAATCCACTGCGCGCGAGCCTTGCGAAACAGGCTCAATGCGAAGATAACTTCGCAATCCACTGCACGCGAGCCTTGCGAAACAGGCTCAATGCAGGGGACAGGATTCGAACCTGCGAAGCACTAAGCACAGGATCTTAAGTCCTGCCCCTTTGACCGCTCGGGAACCCCTGCACAACTTTTTGCCACACAAAACTGGCAACAAAGGGTCAAAGCCAAAAACGGCCCCTCTACACAATCATTTCAATTTCTTTTTCAACACCCCTATATATTCTTTTGTATAACTTTTCAAAATCTGAACAAGTGACTCAATTGAGCACTGTCCAATCAATTCAATACTAAAAATAAAATTACTTGTATTATTTATTTTCATGCAATTGCTTTCACAAGCATCTACACACGCCATGCACCCATCACATTTTTCCACATGCTTAAGAACAGGCTTGTTTGCAACCATTTCCAAACAATTCTTTGGACATTTCTTAACACAATCTTCACACCCATTACATCCTCTTCCAAGCTCAAGCTCGCACATTTGCATATAAGACACAATTGCAGGTGAAAACTTTACATGCTCTGCTCCAATTCCAATAACTGCACAGCATTCTAACTTAAGCTTCTCTCCTTCATTAAGCTTTGTAATTGGTATGTTATTATATATTGACTTGACTTCTCTGTCTCCAGACACCAAATCACTAGAAAATACAGTGCATGGGCCTTCTTTCTCAATCTCCAAAGTCACTTTTTTCCCAGTATTTTGTGCAGGTGTATTGATTGGGCACAGCCCAATCCTGTTAGCAATCATTTCATCAACAAGCACAGAATCATTGTCAATAAAATCAATCTCATCAACTGCATATATTGGAAGATTATAACTTATGATTCTTCTTAGCGCATTAAGATATTCAATCTCAATGTTCTCAAACATAAACCTGTATGTCTTGTCATCATTATCAAGAAAGCTTATTCTTACCATAATCTCACATCTAACCTCTTTTATTTTTTCCTATGTGCTTTCTTTCTCTTGCAACCATCATGTGGAATTGGTGTAGTATTTTCAATACTTAAAATCTTCAATCCATATCTTGTAAGCGATTTCAATGCTGGCTCAGCACCCTGCCCAGGATTATTGTAAAGGTTTCCACCAGGCGCTCTTATCCTTACATGCACACCTGTTATTCCTTTGTCTCTTGCCTTTTCAGCTATTGTCTGACCAATCTTCATTGCAACATATGGAGAACCTTCCTTATGCTGTGCCTTTGTTATCTGACCACCTGATGATTTTGCAACCACTTCAGCGCCAGTTGAATCAGTCAATACAACAATAGTATTGTTTCTTGAAGAAAAAATATTCACAATTCCCGCTTTATCATTTGAGCTCACTTAACTCACTCCTCAACCTTATCTTCTTTATTTTCTGTTGCAGGTTCTTTTTCTGCAATCTTCTTTTCATCTGCAATACCCTTTTTATCTTTATAATATCTTTTTCCCTTGCTTTCAGCAGATTTTTCTATAACTGCCTTTATCTTTGTATCAGTATATGATATTGAACTTTCTGGGCCAATCAATGAGCCAGGAGAAAACCTCTTCTTCCCATCCACAAGTATATGCCCATGTGTTATTAGCTGTCTT
>Ga0172374_1002040_pt1 | contig 13113 bp, 17 predicted proteins | sample LakKiv3m_FD_114536 | JGI IMG/M metagenome (GOLD analysis project Ga0172374, IMG submission 114536) | Freshwater microbial communities from Kabuno Bay, South-Kivu, Congo - kab_092012_10.3m | ecosystem: Environmental > Aquatic > Freshwater > Lake | place: Democratic Republic of the Congo... | reverse complement strand
GTCCTATGGAGATGCTATTGAAATTAGAAGTTCCAAAATTTATGATAGTTCCGAGGGTTCAAAAAAGATACGTCAGATAATAACCCAATGTTCTCCTCTTTGTGGGATTCAGATCATTGTTGGGCATAATCCCGGTGTTGCAAGAAGTGTGGAAGATTATGTTAAGGAAGGATTCAAGTACCATGGAGATGAAAGATTTTTGAAAAGTACGCTTGAAGGAGGAGGATATTATATTAATACTCTAGAAAAAACAATTCAGGCAATAAATCAACCTTAAACTCTTGAAAAAATATTTTTTATTCTTGCCTCTTTTTTTAAATCATTTTGGAGAAGAGCATAATCGCTCGAGATTATTTTTAATTTATTCTTTTGCAGATTTGTGTATTCCACTTTGTCTTTTGTTTTTGCGGAAACTAGAATAAGCAAAAAAGTGTGAATTATTTTTTTGTTCTTTTTAACATGCTCAAGAGAAATTGAGTTTATTTTGTTTAATGTTGAATTTATATTGAATTTTTCTTTCATTATTCTACTTACTGCGGTTGGAATTGACTCTCCAAGAAGAAGCCTGCCTCCGGGTAAGCTTAATTTATCCTTGTAGGGTCTTTTATCTCTTTTATAGAGAAATATTTTATTATCTTTTTCGAGAGCAATTAGAATGACTGGAAGGACCGATTTCTTTTCAGAAATATAGGGAATAATGAACTCGGAAGACTCGGTCAGGGAGTAAAAATCTCCTTGTTTTTCGATAATCTTTTTTTCAACTAATTTTTTTAGATAGTAGGAAATCTTATTTGAACGGAGTCCGGTTATTCTTTCTATTTCGTTAAATTTTAGCTTATGTTTGTATAAAAATAATTCAAGTATTTTTTTTGAAATGTCCATAGGTCAACTTTTTTGAGGAAGTATTTAAAAATTATTGTGATGAAATTTTTCTATGTATAACAAAAATCTCTTGCATTATGTTGTGGTTACGGGAATTTTGGTAAAAAATGGAAAGTATCTAATTGCCAAAAGGGCGGAGTGGGAAAAAGCCTTTCCGGGTAGGTGGACTGTTCCGGGAGGGAAGCTCGAAGTTTTGGATTATGTTCTCAGACAAAAAGATACGGCTAGTCACTGGTATAATGTTCTGGAAGATTTACTTAAAAGAGAGATTATGGAAGAAGTTGGGCTGGAAATTCACGGAATTGGTTATGTTACCAGTCTAGTTTATCTGAGGGATGATAAAATTCCGTGTTTGATAATCAGTTTGTATGCCGAGCCTAAATCTTCCGAAGTAAAAATTTGCAATGCGCTTACGGAATTTGCCTGGGTGAGCCTGGAAGAGACAAAAAATTACGATTTGATTGAAGGAATTTATGAAGAGTTGGAAATTTTGGATAAAAAACTGAAAACTGGAAAGGTTGAAGAGTGGGGAAACAACAAAAATCTTTAAAAACGTCTCCTGTTTTCTGAAGGCATGAAGATAGGGAAAGTGGAAATTGATTGGCTCGGTCATTCCGGGATTCTGATAACAGATTCTAAAATTCTTTACATTGATCCGTATGCAATAAAGAATAATTCAGCAAAGGCAGATTTTATTTTTATAACACATAATCACTATGACCATTGCAGTATAGAAGACATGCAGAAAATTGTGAAGCAGGGAACAAAAATAATTCTTCCTCCTGATTGCCAGAGCAAGGTGACTCGTTTTTCTGTTCCTGTTCAGATAGAGATTTTTCAACCAGGGGAAGAAAAAACTTTTGGAGGAATTAAGGTTGCGTCTCTTCCGGCTTATAATCTGGGAAAAACTTTTCATCCAAAGGGAGAGAACTGGCTGGGCTATTTAATCAAACTGGATGATGTATTAATTTATCATGCAGGAGATACGGATTTAATTCCAGAAATGAAAAACCTAACCGGGTACGGGCAGTCAAAAAAAGATTTTATCGCTCTTCTTCCTATTGGAGGGAAATTTACTATGACTGCTGAAGAAGCTGCTGAAGCTGCGAAAGTGATTAAGCCTTCCATTGCGATTCCAATTCACTATGGTTCTATCGTTGGAACTCAGGATGATGCCAAAGAGTTCTTGGAACTTTGCAAAGAGAACGGAATAAGAGCTTCTGTTTTGGAAAAAGTTTAAATCCTTATCCTATTTCTTTAAAATATGCCACGAGATTTTTTTATTCAGCGCAAGAATGCTGTTCTGTCTAAACTGGATAAATCTTCAAAACAGAGTTGGGATAAGAAAATTCTTTTTCTTTGTGAAAAAATAAACTCGCTTGAAAATTATTACACAACTTCTTCCTGTTCTGGAAGAGCTCTTTTTATGATTTATCAGGAAAAAAAACAAGATGATTTATTCTGCAAAGTTTATCACGATTTGATTTCTTTTTCCGTGCTTAAAAAGGATTTGAACGAGCTTTGTAGGAGGTCAAAAAATAAGAGTATAAAATTTAAATTAGACCCGCCTATTCTTCACATTGCGTGCAGAAGCATGAAAGATGCAAAAAGTCTTTATGAAAAAGCAAAAATTGCGGGGTGGAAAAAAATTGGGCTTGTTTCGTGGGAAAAAAGAATAGTTCTGGAAATAATTTGCACCGGAAAATTAGAATTTCCTATAATTGAGAATGGAAAAATATTAATTGATGATAATTTTTTAAAAATAATTGTGAAACAGGCTAATTTTAAGATGAAAAATTCTTGGGAAAAGATAAAAAGACTGGAAAAAGCAGTGAAATAATTATTTCTTTCTAACTTTAATCACTCTTTTCTAGAAACAAAATATATTTAAATAAATTAGATGTTGTTTCTTATTAGAATCAGGGGTGCACCCTTTTTCTTAGACAGAGCTGAAAGGAGGAAATAAAACAAATACAAAATGGTATTAGATTTTGCAAGAGAAGCAATCCAGAACACAACGACTCATAGCATTAACTTTGACGAGTTAAAAGCAGGAAAGGCTAATATTAAGGTTATTGGGTTAGGAGGCTGTGGATGCAACATGATTACCTGGTTATATAACAAAGGAATTAATGGAGCAACAGTTTACGGAGCTAATACAGATGCTTTACACTTGAGTGTTACAAAAGCAGATGAAAAAGTTCTTATTGGTAAGGAATTAACAAGAGGACTTGGTGCTGGCGGAAAACCTCAAAGAGGAAGAGAAGCAGCTAAAGAAGCAATCGTAGACTTGAAAAAAGCAGTCGGAGGAGCAGATATGGTTTTTGTCCTTGCCGGTTTAGGAGGAGGAACAGGAACAGGAGCTGCACCAGTAGTATCTCAATTAGCTAAAGAAACAGGAGCTGTTGTCATAGGTGTTGTAACAATGCCTTTCGAAGCTGAAAAAGCTAGAATTGACAAAGCTGAGTTTGGTCTTACTGAATTAAGAGAGACAACAGATACTTGCATAGTTCTTGATAACAATAAACTTGTAGATATTGCAGGACAGTTGCCAATTGAGCAGGCTTTTGCAGTAGCAAACGAGTTAGTTAGTACAATGGTTAAAGGTATTGTAGAGACAATCACATTGCCTTCTTTAATCAACCTTGACTACGCTGATGTTTCAACAATTATGAAAGGCGGAGGAGTTGCAGTTATCGGAATTGGAGAATCAGATGCTACAGACCGTGTTAATGAAGCAGTAAAGCAAGCCCTTACACATCCTCTACTTGACGTGGACTACCAAGGAGCTAGCGGAGCTTTGATTCATATCACATGTGGTCCTGATTTGAAATTAGAAGAGTTCGACACAATCGGTAGAACTGTATCTGATAATTTAACTCAAGAAGCTCAGGTAATAATTGGAGCAAGAATTAGCAAAGAATTTGTCGGAAAAGTAAGAGTTATTACTATTATGACTGGTGTTAAATCTCCTTATGTATTAGGAAAGGAATTGGAAGAACAAAGCCTTCCTAGAAGCAGAGAATTCTCTGACATGGGGATTGAAGTATACAGATAAATAGGGTAAATAATAGGGTAAAATTTGATTTTTATACGGTGTGCTTTGCACACCTTTTCGTTTTTGTGATGTGTGGGAACTATGCTCGTTTGAAAGAATTTTAAGAATTATCTAATATACTTTCCTAAAGCCAATCTTATCATTGGGTCATTCAGCTCTCTAAGATAGTTTTTTACAGAATTGGGAATCTGAAAACCACTTAGAACTCGATTATAAAAACAACCATCCTTTCTTGCTCTTTGAGGGAATCTGGTCTTAGTATAATCTTGATGGTCGAAATAGTGAACCATCTCTTTTATTTCTCCATTGGATTCAACCTTTTTTATTACCAGAGTTGCAATATTTGTTCCTAGACTATTCGTTCTTCCATTTATCGGTTTTCCAGAAGGTCGAGCGTGGGCAATTTCGTAATCTAATTTTCCCCTTATCTTATTCTTTCCTAAACTTGGGAGTAGAGGAATTTCTACCGATTCTCTTAAATTTCCTGTAATTTGCATCCAGAGACAACTTTTAGAGGTATTTAAGATTTATTATGGTGGGAGGATTGGTGCCTAGAAGGTTATAACTCCGCCACCAAGTACTTTTTGCTTTTGGTAGAGAACAATTGCTTGTCCTTCTGAGACTCCGGTTATTGCGTTATTTAGTGTGATTTTAAATTTGCCTTTGCTGAAGGAGAGTGTTGAAGGCAGAAGCTCCCCGACTTGGCGGATTCTTGAAAGAACGTGGATACTTTTCAAAGCACTTTTTTTTAACTTTTTTACATCTTCTGAGATTAGATGAAAACTTTTTATGGTTATATCCTTTCTGAAAAGAATTTCGTGTCCTTGCGGAGCTGCTACAATTGTGTTTGTTTTTATATTTTTTTTTGCAACATACCATCGGCTTATGTTTCTCTTGTCATCGAATTTGCTTTTGTCTATGTCAATTCCGTAGCGGGGGCCTAGGCGTTGTCCGATTGTATAATAATAAATTCCGTCGTGCTCTCCAATTTCTTTTCCTTCCGGGTCAAGAATTTTTCCTTTCTTTTGAGGAATTCTTTTTTTCAAAAATTCTTTCAGATTTATTTTTCCGATAAAACAAATTCCCACGGTTCCTTTTTTATTGGAGTTAGGGAATTTGTTCTTTTTTGCAATTTCTCTTACCTGAACTTTTGTGTAATCTCCAATTGGAAAGAGAGTGTGTTTCAAATCTTCTTTTGAAATACGATAGAGGAAATAGGACTGGTCTTTTGATTCATCTTTTGCTCTTAGGAGATTATTATTCTTTATCCTAACGTAGTGGCCGGTTGCAATATAATCTGCTTTTAATTTTTTAGCAGCTTTCCATAACAATGGGAATTTTATTTTTTGATTGCAATCAACGTCGGGATTGGGAGTTATGCCTTTTTTGTAAAGCTTGAACATCTCGTCAACAACTTGTTCCTTGTACTCTTTTTCAAAATCAAGAGTTGTAAAAGGAATATCTAATTGTACGGCAATTTTTAGTGCAATTGCTCGTTCATCTCTCCAGGCACATTCCCCCGTTATCTTATTCTTTGTATCGCTCCAATTTTTCATGAAGACACCCATGACTTCATATCCCTGTCTTTTAAGAAGAAGCGCAGCTACGCTAGAATCAACTCCTCCGGACATTGCAAGAAGAACTTTCTTTCGTTTAACCATGTGAATAAATTAATTTAGAAGTATTAAAAGGTTTTTTACGCCCTAACTCTATAAGGGGCATTCATTTTTTTCTGTCCGTATTTATTAAAATACAGAATCGTATCTAACTCTGTTCTTCTTTTTGAAGAAGGTTTACCAAACTCGTATCCTATTGGAAAAATTGCTTCTACTTTCATCTCGTCCGGTATTTTTAACGTCTCTTTTATCAGATAATCTACAAAATGTCCTACCCAGCAGGTTGATAATCCTTTTTCTTCAATGCTTAAAAGAAAATTTTCTATTGCCGCTCCTGCTTGTTGAGTGCAAAATTTTTCAGAAAATTCTGGATAAGCATTCAGAGTTTTTGTTTTATCTGTACATGCAACAACTACAAATTGAGCTTCGGAAATAAAAGGTTGCTGTGCCGCTTCAGCCAGTTTCTGAATTTTTTCTTTATCATCTACTAGAATAAACTTTACAGTGTATAACCCTCCTGCCATTGGAGCGTATCTCGCAGAATCTATGCATTCTATAATCTCTCTCCAGTCTGGGGTTTTGCTTTTGAATTTTCTTACACTATGCCTTTGTTTTATTGCTTTGTCCAAATCCATAAAAAGCATAAGAATTCTTTGTTTATAATTTTTATCTTTTATATAAGCGTCCCAAAGAGGACTCGAACCTCTGGCATCTTGATTAACAGTCAAGCGCTCTACCGACTGAGCTATTGGGACCCAGTTGCTTAAAGAAGAAACCTTTGTGTTGTTTTTAAAACTTATTATTCCAATCTTTTCTTTTTCAGCTTTTTTTCAAAGCTCTTTTTTATGCCTAAATCTTCTGGCTCTTCGAATTTGGATTTTTCCAATACACGATAGACATTTGCTTGTTTTGAGCCTCTTATCAAAGAAATTATGCTCTCCCTTGCAGTTTTGATATGGTCTGCCGGACCAATCAACCCAATTTTATTCCCATTTATTTCAAAAAAACAATTTGAGAGAATTGTGAGTGTTTTCAGGGTCTTCCCATCCGTTCCAATAATTCTTCCTCTTACAGTTTCTAAATCTTTTCTAGGAGTGTAATCTCTTATGTCAAATATTTCAAAATGGAAGTCATCTTCTTTTATGGACACCGCCGAGCTAAAAGGAAATCCGAAGTCAAGAGCATCAACAATTTTTTCTGCAATGAATTCGTCTTCAGGGGCTCCTTCTAAATATATTTCCTTTCCCCTATTTTCTATATTTACTCCTATGATTTTTTTTAAATCTTCTTTTGCTTTGATTATTCTCATAGGCTTTTCGGATAGTATCTTTCTCATATTGAAAACAACCCCCTGGTTTTTTTCGATTTTCCTCTAATCTCGGAAGGGCAACTTTTTTCATTGCCTCCGATGAAAGTTGCATTTATTTTTTTCATATAACTCTAAAATATTCGGGGGTTATAAGTATTTTGATATACAAAATTCTTTTAAATTTCTCTTTCTTTTTTATGAATGGATGAAGCGGAGATAGAAATTTCACTTGAGGAACTTGCCCATCTATTGAAGAATCCTCCAATCATTCAGAAGATTTCTTCCGAAATAAACCTTTTAACCAAATATTAAAGAAAAAAGTTTTCTGTAATAAAAAAAGGATATTCAGATTCTTTGGAAAGAGTTGTTAGGGTTGAAGAGAAAAAGCACCCTCTTGCATTTAGGGATTTTTTGAAACGTTATGAATCCTATTTCAAGGGAGATTATGAGCTCTTAGATAGTCTGGATAATGAAAGCATAGATTAAGTTATATGTTCTTTACAATTTGAAAAAAATTTGCAGAGAAACAGAGATTTTGTGCCTGTAGAAGTCTCAAATCTTACTCACTGATTTTTTAGAACTCTTTATTCTCTTTTTCCAGGTAACCTTTTTCCCTCAGCCAGGCAACCTGATTTGGTCGGTATTTGAACAAAACATCTCCTTTAGTGTTATCCAAATCCCATGGTTCAATTATAACTACATCGTTAGGTCTGAGCCATAGGCTTCTTTTCAGTCTTCCAGGAACTCTGCAATTTCTTGCCTTTCCATCTAGGCAATTAACCATCATCTTGTTCCCTCCAAGTCTCTGTTCAATTATTCCTAATGTTTCTTTTCCTCTTGGAAGTTTAACTCTCGTTACCTTATTCTCTTCATCTTCTTCTCCAGAAGCTCCTTCTTCTTCCTCGCTTTTATCTTCGAATTCGTTAAATTCCGGCATATTTTATAGAATTATGGGTGTTTTATAAAGTGATTGGTTTCAAATCCAAGTTTTTTCTTTATATTTTCGATATTTTTTTCCTAACCTTTTTAACAAAAACTTGTCTTCAATTTGCATTCTTCTGAAAAAATAAATAACAATTACCAAACTTGTAAGAACAAACCAGGATTTTTTATAGATTAAACTTAGTCCGATTAGTGTCAAATTAACTCCTAAATATAAAGGATGTGAAATTTTAGAATAGACTCCTTTGCTTACAAATTTTTTTAGCTGAGGTTTTCCGTAACCAGCAGACCAGTTTTCTGCAAGAGTTATTTTTGCGGACCACCAGATTGCAAGACCCAAAAGACTTATTATTAATCCTAAAATGGAAATAATATTTTTCTGCAAGAAGTTTAGAGAAAGATAAATTGCAAGAAGGGTTATTGCCATAGGGACCAGGTGCTCTAACTGATATCTCTTTATGATAAAATCTGCTTTTTTTCTATCCATTTTACAAAAGCACCAAAGCAAACGGAACACCCTGAATTTGTTTAATGCAATCTTTATCGATTATTCCTTCTTTTAAAGCAACATTTATTGATTTCTCTCCAACAATATTGAATGTTGCATCTTCCTGAGCCATATCGTTCATTATTTCTGCCAGCTCCTGTTCAGAAACTTTTTTTCCTTTGTAGAAAGATTCTTTGACTTCCAGCTGAAAATTTCCGTGCTCAAAAATTTTTCCAATTAATTCAGAATCACATATCGCTACAGTATCTCTGTAGGATTTTATTATATTAACGAACATAAAAAAATAAAATAAAAGGCACTTATAAGTTTATCTAGAAACTTTTTTTAGCACCGTGTTTGATTGCTTTGTCTGCATTCTCTTTGGACATCATAGCGCACATAACTGTTCCACACTTAGGGCATTTACCTTTTGCCATGTATCCGCCTCTTTGTGTCTGAGTTATTGCTGGGTCTTTCATTTCCTGTCCTTTTTTCTTGCATTTTACGCAATAAGCTTCAACCATTTTTACCTCCGTTCAGTTCCCTTGAAATCAAGAGTATAATTTTTTAGGTTTCCCCTCTTTTTAAAGTTTCGTAATTGTATTTTTGTTTGAAAATATGATTTTATATCTTTCCAACAGAATGTTTTGCGCCACATGCTAAACAATGAATAAACTGAATTCTTTCTTTCTTGATTAATTCTGTGTCCGGTTTTCCACATTCTTTGCAGAGGACAAACTCTTTTACATACTGATTAATTTTATCAACTATTTTTGAACTTGGAACTTTCATATTGAGCACAAGTCTGTCCCCTTCTCTCTGTCCGGATGCCGCGAGCTCTTTCAAAATGAACTTCTGGAAATGTTCCGGCTCTCTTCTAATATAACTTGCAATCTGAAAGAAATTTGTCAATAGTGTTTTTTTCCCTTCAAAATGTCCCTCTATCTTTGGCATTTCAAATCTGCTTCCGTTGTGCTCAACTTGTTTTACCTGAGAGTATGCATCGTCTAAAAGTTGTTCGTAATTCATAGAAATGAATCAGGAGAATAGTTTATAAATGTTTTATGCATTTATAAGATATGAATCTAAAGAATATTGCAATAGGAATCGCAATCGTTATTCTTACATCATTTGTGGCAATTTATGGAATAGATTTATTGTACCCTCAGACGAATTACAATGATTATTGCAACGAATCAACTAACATTTTTGTGAATAATTCTCAGCAATGCATTGAGGCAAATGGTTATTGGGTACTCTATGGTGCACAGGTCAAAGCGTCCTCTCCTTTGGAGGCGAATGGATATTGCGATTTGCAGTATTATTGCAGACAGGATTATGATAACGCTACACAAGCTAGATCTACGCGAGTGTTTTTTGTAGCACTGCCTCTTGGAATAGTGGTGATTGTTGCGGGAGCAGCGCTTTTTGGATTGGAGAGTGTTGGTGCAGGATTGATGGGCGGGGGAATAGTTACTCTGATTTATGGTGCTGAAGGATATTGGAGATATGCCCAGCAATGGATGAAATTTGGATTATCCTTGCTTGGATTAATTGCCGTTATTTATTTTGCCTACTGGTTTAATAAAAGAAGCGAGAAGATAAATAAAAAAGGAAGATAATTTTTATAATTAATTATCCTAAATATCTAACTTTTCCTGGGCGGGGTTCAAAGATTATTCCGTCTTCTAACAATTTCTGGACTTCTTGATTTATTATTGTTGGAGAAACTTCAGGCAGGCTCATAATTACTTTATCCATTTCTATTCCTCCAATTTCTTCTGCATTTTTTATTGTTCCGAGAATTCTATCTTTAACTGCAACCATTTCCTCTCTTCCTAAACTCTTAACACTTTTTTCTTTTTCTTTTTCTAGTTCAAGTTTTCTGAGAAGAAGATATTTTGTATCCTGCTCTTTTATTATCTCTGGAGCGATGTAAAGTTCATTATTCCAGTATCTTAAAACTCCAATGACTACGACTGTTTGACCCTGGCCTATTCCTCCGAATTTTTTTGCATCTTCTCCGAAAATTTTCAATCTTATCTGTCCGGAACCATCATCAAGAGTGAAGAAAGAAAAATTTTTCTCTCCTTCTCTTTCGAATTTTTCAACAATATTTCCCACAAGATTTACCCGGACAATTCTTTTTTCACCAATTTCCAAGAAAGAAAAATTTTCTGATTGGTCTATCGCCGGTTTTCCCATGAGGGTATCACCTATTCTTAACTTGAATGCAATATTTCTTTTGAATTGTGAATCTGCCATCTGTTTAAAAGTTTAAGTGGTTTTTTAAAGATTTGGGGGTTTTATCCCTCTACTCTTTGAACGTATCCTCTTCTTGGTTTAAATATTACTCCGTTGCTATTAAGTTTTGATAGGGCTTCTTCAATTTCGTCTTTCGTCATTTTTCCATCAAGTTCCTTTTCAATTTCTTCTACAGGAATTAATTTTCCTACTCTTCCTTCCAGCTCGTTTATCACATCTCTCACGGTAAAGACCTTATTTCTCTGAGCGGAAGAAATTTTTCCGGAAATTTTATCGATGTCAAATGTTTTTGATTCATAGTCATAACCAACTTGCATGAGATAATATTTCATTAAATCTATTGCTCTTTTTGCATCATCCAAATTTACTTCCGGGCTTAGTCTGACTTTTGCAGAAGCTTCCGACATTCTTACAAGTGCCTGCAATTGTCTCGCAGAAATTGGAATTGGTCTCAGAGCACTATCAGAAGAAACTGGTTTATTCCTTAGTTCAACATAGAACTTTTTTAATTCTGCAACTGCTTCATCCGTGAGTGCAGGTTTTATTTTTCTTTTAGCATAGGCGACATACTTTCTAAAAAATTCTTTTTCAAAAATAACGTGCATCCCTTCTCTTTGATGTTCGTTCAAAACGTGGGTTGCAATCCTTGAATCTTTATCTCTGTCAGGAATATCTCTAAGAGTGAAGATTATGTCGAATCTGTTTATGAGTGTTGGAGGCAAATCTATCTGTTGTGCAATTGACTGGTATGGATCAAACCTTCCGAATTTTGGGTTTGCTGCTGCAAGAACCGATGTTTCAGAACGAAGAGTTGCTTGAACGTTCGCTTTTGAAATTGTAACTGTTTGCTGCTCCATTGCTTCGTGCATGGCGCTTCTATCCTGAGGGTCCATTTTTTCTAGTTCATCTATGCAAACCAATCCTTTATTTGCCAAAACCATTGCTCCTGCTTCTAAGCTCCATCCTCGTAGATATTCATCTCGAACAACTGTCGCGGTCAAGCCCGCTCCGGAAGCAGATTTTCCTACAACGTATCTTCCTTTTGGAGAAATATTTGCCATGAATCCGAGGATTACGCTTTTTGCCACACCCGGGTCTCCTATCAAAAGAATATGCATGTCTCCTCTGCTTTTTTGTCCGTCCGAATGGGTTTTTTGAACTCCTCCAAATAGTTGCAGAACCAAAGATTTCTTTATCTCATCATATCCCCATACACTTGGGCTTATGCTCTTTGCAAGTTTTTCAAAAACTTCAGGGTCTTCTGCTAATTCTAAAATTTGTTTTTCATCTTCATCAGAAATATTTACTTCTTCAAAAGTTTCTTCAAGAGGGATGATATTGTTTGCTTCCACCGCCAATTCAAATCTGGTTGAAAGTCCGCCCGTTGCCAGAGGCACAGGGACCTCTTTTAAAACTCCTATTATTTTTATCCTGCTTCCAGGAGTTGTTTTCTCTTCCATTTTTGGTTCGACTAAATCTTCTTTGACAAAGATGTTTATTCTTTTTGGCTGTTCTCCTCCGGATAAAGATTCTGGAGCTTCTTCGACAACTAGTCTCTGGGTATCAACCATTTCTTTACTTATTTGTCTGAATCCTCCTCTCCTCCCGCAGGAACATCCTGTAGGCTCTCTGAACTTTTTCTCTATCTGAAGGACAGATATTATCGTTCCACAACTTGGGCATTCAAATTTGGCATTTACTACCTGAGGTCTTACATCTGATGCCTGTCTTATTATTCCTTCAATTACAATCAACTCGTTTAGGTGTTTTGAACGAATGTTTCTTACCTTCATTTCCTGGCTTTTTGGAAGGTTGAACAGTCTTACTCTTATGCTCTTGACAAGACCCGATTCTTCCATTGCCTCTTCAATAAGGCTTAGAATCTCTTCCGGATTGGAAAGAATTTCTTCTGATAATTGCTTGGAGAACTCGGATAATTTCATAAAATCAATATAAATTGCATTTTTTTGCTTTCTTAGCGAGTCACCTATCTCTTTTTTGTAGAAATCAAAGAAGTTTTTTGCTTCAATAACTAAATCCTCATTTCTAGGTTTCTTAGAAGTTTCAGCCATAGAAGTTGAAATAAGTATAGATTTATATTAATTTCTATATGATTTTGACACTTTTTAGGAAGAAATAGGGTTGTTTGATGATTACTTTTCGTAATTCTTCAGAGCATTCTTGACATTCTTTAAAAGGGAAGCCATGCTTTCCTCTAGCTGCTCCTTATTCTTTGTTCCAGTGCAAACAAGTTTTCCATTGCTGAACAGTAGGAAAGTTGCATTTGGCTCTATTAATTTGTAAACTAATCCAGGAAATTGTTCTGGCTCGTATTCCGTATTCTGCATTTCAAGAGCTAGGAAGTTTAAATTGAGTTTTAGATTGATTGTTCCGGAAGCAACTATATTTTGTACCGTTATTTTTGGAACAGTGGTGATATTAACGTTAATTTTTTTTAGTTGTTTTATTACTGCTTCTATGACTTTTCTTACCTGTGCAATTGATTTTGTTCCGGTGCAAACCAGATTTCCGGAAGAGAAAACTAGAACTGCCG
>Ga0172374_1002037_pt1 | contig 13118 bp, 11 predicted proteins | sample LakKiv3m_FD_114536 | JGI IMG/M metagenome (GOLD analysis project Ga0172374, IMG submission 114536) | Freshwater microbial communities from Kabuno Bay, South-Kivu, Congo - kab_092012_10.3m | ecosystem: Environmental > Aquatic > Freshwater > Lake | place: Democratic Republic of the Congo... | reverse complement strand
TTTGCATACATAGGTGGATTGTATCCACTATCTTCATAAAAAGTAACCACGCGTCCAAGGTTTACTCCTGCTGCAGATGCCATGTCTAAAGCTTTTTCTTTTGCAGCTGTGAAAGCTTTTTCACGAGCTTCTTTCTTTATTTTTGTCATATCATCTATGTCAAAACGAAGTTGTCCTACTTGATTTGCTCCACTAGAAATACCTGTATCCAACACATCTTCTACTTTTTCTAAATCTCTTATCTTTACTGTTATTTCTTGGTCTAGTGAATATCCTGTTATTCTTGGAGATCTATTCCCCTCGTAATTGTATCTTGGATAAAGACTATATCTTGTTGAAGCAATATCTTTGTCTTCAATCCCGATAGCTTTAACTGCATCTATAACTTTCTTCATTTTTTCATTTCCGTCTTTTGTAACTGCTTTTACTGTTGCGCCTTCTGACACCACTGCTAATTCTACAATTGCTATATCTGGCTTTGCTGTAATTTTGCCTTCTGCTGAAACTGTGATAGTGCGCGCATATGGCTGGCTTGTTACTTCTGCTTTAATATTTTTAAACCAAGCAGAATTTCCAAATAAGTTAGATAATAGCGTGATTGTTGCAGCCACAAAAAATGCAGCTACTGCATACATTGCAACGTGTTTAGAAAATGAATTTTCCATAAATACATTGTTAAAAAATATTCCGCTTAATTCTAGCCCAGGCTTAGAAAATTATTCAAGTTTTTCCACTTCCCTAAAAAAATTTAAGTTTTTTTAATATTTGAATGCTAAGGTACCGATATGATTATAAATTTTATTAAAAATTTGGTTTTAGACTTTCTCTTCCCTCAAAAATGCCTTGGCTGTAATAAAGAAGGCAGTCTTGTATGTATGAAGTGTATAAAAAACATATCTTTTCTTAATGAACAAAAATGTCCATCCTGTAAAAAGATTACTAATTTTGGAAATTTCTGTTCACAAAAATGCGCAGTATCTTTTAGTCTAGATCAATTAATTGTGGCTACAATTTATAAAAATAAAAGTTTAATTCAAAAAATGATCACTACTTTTAAGTATAAGTTTTCGGAAGAAATAATTTTCATACTTTCTGCAATTTTAAAAACAGAATATGTATATTTTTCACAATACTGTCCGGGGCTTACTGATGCCATCTTTGTCCCGGTACCATTACATAGAAAAAGATTGAAATATCGTGGGTTTAATCAGTCTTTTTTACTCGCAGATACTTTAAGAAAATCTCTAAATAATGATCCATTGTTACAAAACAAATTCGTTAACATTTCTATAATGGACTGTCTTTCAAGGCAAAATTTTACAAAAGAACAAGCAAAATTATCTCGCGCAGAAAGATTAAAAAATCTTACTAATTGTTTTTCTGTAAAACCTGAATTTTTATATAAATTAATAAATAAACATGTAGTCTTGATTGATGATGTTGCCACTACCTGTTCTACTTTAAATGAGTGTAGCAAAGCTTTAAAAACAGCTAAAGTAAAACACATTTGTGGGCTAGTACTCGCACGAGGATAGATTTAAAAACGAAATTCTGTTAGTATATGCTCGCTAATTTTTTATTTATGCAAATAGGAATAGACGCATCTAGATATAGAGCAACCGATGCTACCGGAGTTGAATGGTACAGTTATCACATTATTAATTCTTTAATAGAGAAAATTTTAAAGCTTGAATCTAATATTGATAACTTTATTTTATATTCTCCATCTCCACTAAAATTTGAAAAATCTGTTTCAGAATTGATTCAAAAAAAACCTGAAAGAATTTTACAAAAAGTACTTAAAGCTAAAAGACTTTGGACACTTTGGAAACTTTCCAGAGAAATGGCAAAACATCCTCCTCAAGTTCTTTTTGTTCCTTCTCATGTATTGCCTCTTACTAGACCTAAAAATACTGTAATTACAATTCATGATGTAGCTTTTAAATATTTAAAAAACTCTTATTCTTTTTTCCAATATCGTTATTTAGATTGGAGTACAAAATATGCAGTAAAACATGCAACAAAAATTATCACTCCTAGTAATTCTACGCTTGAAGATTTAGTCCAATTTTATAAATGTCCACGCGATAAAATATTAGTTATCCCTCATGGTTTTAAGCCTCCAAAATCTAGCAGAAAAAAAGCGATGGATAATCCTTTTGAAAACTTTGATATTTTTAAATATTTCAAAATAAACAAAGATACAAAATATCTCTTATTTATCGGCAGACTGGAAAGTAAAAAAAATCTTGAGAGACTTATTAAGGCCTTTGAAAAATTCGAGAATGTTCATCCAGAATATAAACTTATATTGGCCGGAAAAAGAGGAGTTGGATTTGAAAAAATTATGCAAACTGTAAATGAACTACAATTAAATGAAAAAGTAATAATGCCTGGATATGTAAATGAAGAAGAAAAAGAAATTTTGTATAAATACTGTCAGGCTTTTGTGTTTCCGTCGTTATATGAAGGATTTGGAATGCCTATTTTTGAGGCTTTTCACTATGAAAAACCTGTTTTAACATCACAAACTTCATCCTTGCAGGAAGTTGCAAAAGATGCAGCATATTATTGTGATCCTTATGACATTGAATCAATAGAACTTGGTCTCCATAAAATAACTGGAGATGAAAAATATATAAAAACACTTACTGACCTTGGTAAAAAACGACTAGAGGATGTTTCCTGGGGGAATACTGCAACCCTCACACTTCTTGCATTAAAAGAAGTTAATTTATAAATATGGACAATAAGCAAATTGCAGAAATTTTTAGCGAAATGGCTGATATCCTGGACATCCAGGGAGAGTCTATTTTTCGCATAAATGCCTACAGGAAAGCTGCCATAAATATTTTGAATTTACCATTTGATCTAAAGGATATAGTCGATAAAAATCCTAAAGATTTAGAGAAAATTCCCGGGATTGGAGAAGGCCTTAGAAATAAAATCATAGAACTTATTCAAACAGGGCAATGTAAAGAATATGAAGACATAAAAAAAGGCTTTCCTGAGGGACTTTTAGAGATTTTGAGATTACGAGGAGTTGGTCCAAAAAGAGTAAAACTTCTTTATTCCGAGCTTAGAATTAAAAATATCTCTGACTTAAAAAAAGCTGCTCAAGCTCATATGATCAGAACTATCCCCGGCATGGGAGAAAAAAGTGAAACAGATATTTTAAAAGCTATAGAAGAACACGCTAATTTTTCTACAGACAGAATGCTTATCAGTGAAGCTCTTACTGAGGCTCTTCACATTATTGCATATATGAAAAAATGCGATGCTGTAGATAAAATTGAGTATGCTGGAAGTCTACGAAGATGGCAGGAAACAATAGGAGATATCGATATTTTAGTTACTGTAAAAAATGCTAAAAAAAGTCATGAAATCGTCATGGATCATTTTGTAAAATATACCGAAGTTTTAAAAGTAATTGCACAAGGAGATACAAAATCCAGCATTACATTACAGAGTGGGATTGATGTAGATTTAAGAGTTGTAGAAAATAAATGTTTTGGCGCAGCCATGCATTATTTTACAGGAAGTAAAGCTCACAATATTCGCATTCGGGATTTAGCAAAAAGAAAAGGATTAAAAGTTAGTGAATATGGAGTTTTTAAAGGTGATAAATTTATTTCCGGGAAAGAAGAAAAGGATATTTTTAAAAGTGTCGGTTTGTCTTATATAATTCCTGAAATCCGAAAAGATGATGGAGAAATTGAATATGCTCTAAAAAATAAAGAACTTCCAAAATTTATTGAACTAAAAGATATAAAAGGAGATCTTCATTGTCATAGTACATACAGCGATGGAGAAAACACTGTCGCAGAAATGGCTAAAAGTTTTATGGAAAGAGGGTATGAATATTGTGCGATTTCTGATCATTCATCCGTGCTAGGAGTTACTCAGGGCATGGGCAAAAATGACATAAAAAAACAATGGATTGAAATAGATAAATTAAATGAAAAATACAAAGGGAAATTTAAAATTTTAAAAAGTTCTGAAGTAGACATTTTAAAAGATGGATCTTTGGATTTTGATGATGAGACCCTTTCTAAATTGGATTTTGTTATTATAAGCGCACATATGTACAACAGACTTCCTGCAGAAGAACAGACAAAAAGACTTATAGCTGCAATTGAAAATCCTTATTCTAGGATTTTAGGACACCCTACCGGCAGACTTTTAAATAGAAGAGTCGAAATGCAGTTTGATATGAATAAAATAATTGATGCGTGCGTAAAAAATAATGTGTGCCTTGAAATTAATTCAAATCCTTTGCGTCTTGATTTGACTGACAAATACGTACGGATTGCCAAAGAAAAAGGGGCAAAATTTGTTATAAATACTGATTCTCATGATATTTCAGATATGGATTTCATGAAATATGGAGTAGGAATTGCAAGACGTGGATGGCTTACAAAAAAAGACGTTATAAATTCCTATTCACTTGATAGTTTGACAAAGTATTTCAAGTCAATATACTAGTTTTATATAATAAATAACTCATTCCAAATGAAAAAATTACTATCTATTATTCTTCTCGTATCTATATTCTCACTTTCTGCGTGTTCATTATTTCGAGATGAAAAACAAGATTATATAAATGCGATGGTAGAAGCTAGCTGTACTACTTTTAATGCTCCTGATCTTACTGCTGAAAAGATAAAAGTTGATCTTGAAAATATTTTTAAAAAACATGGATTTGATCTTACTGATAACGAAAAAATGAAAGCAATAGGTGATAAATATTTAGAAGATCAAGAGGTTAAAGATGCTATTTTAAAAGGGGCTGTAGAATGTGGACAGGACGTTCCTGGCCTTAATAAAATTCAACCTGAAGGATCTACAGAAAAATCAACTATCGATTCTACAGAAAAACCTATTGAGGTAACAGTTCCAGTATCTCCAGAGAAATAAATAAAATTGAGTTAATGAAAGTCGCAATTGTACATGATTTTTTAGTAAAGCTTGGGGGAGCTGAAAGAGTTGTAAAATCGCTCTCTGACATGTTTCCTGACGCGCCTATTTACACTCTTTTATATGATGAAGAAGCTGTTTCTAATATTTTTCCAAAAGAAAAAATAAAGACTTCATTTATACAAAATTATCCAAAATTTATTCGAAAAAGATATAGGTATTTAATCCCTAAAATGCCTCGTGCAGTTGAAGAATTAGATTTTGAAGGATACGACTTAGTAATAAGTTCAAATACTGCATTTAGTCATGGGATTATTACTCCTGTTAACACTAAGCATGTATGTTATTGTCATTCCCCTATGCGTTATTCATGGGATTGGACAAATGAATATCGAAAAGAGCACGATATCTCCGGATTAAAAAATCTTTTTTACACTCCTCTTTTAAAATATTTGCGCGAATGGGATGTAATCGCATCAGATAGACCAAATCTATATATTGCAAATTCTAAAAACGTCCAAAATAGAATTAAAAAATATTATAAACAGGATAGCGTTGTAGTGTATCCACCTGTGAACACAGACAAATTTAGGATTGGCAAAAATAGTGAAAATTATTTCTTAATAGTTTCGACTTTAAGTCCTTATAAAAGAATCGATTTGGCTGTTGATCTATTTAATAAAATTGGCAGAAAACTTGTAATTATAGGAGAGGGGTCTCATCGAGAATATTTAGAAAACATAGCTGGCGATAATATAGATTTTTTGGGATTTAAAGATGATAGCGTTGTTAAAGAATATATGGAAAATTGCAGAGCACTTATTTTTCCTGGAGAAGAAGATTTTGGAATAACTCCAGTAGAAGCTATGGCTTGCGGTAAACCGGTTCTTGCATATGGAAAAGGTGGCGCTCTTGAAACTGTCATTCCCGGAATAACCGGAGAATTTTTCTTTAATGATACTGTTGAAGCCATGGAAGATGGTCTTGCAAGGCTTATGTATAACGAAAGATGCTATCGTCCATTAAAGATTCGCGAACATGCCAGAAATTTTTCAAGAGAAATATTTGAAAATAACTTTAAAAAAGCTTTGAGATCGTGTTAGTATAAGTCTCCAATTATTTTTATATGGCAGAAGTATCTCTTTATCGCAAATATAGGCCACACAATTTCGACAACCTTGTAGGACAAGATAATATAAAAACTACGCTTATTAATGCGTTAAAGTTAAATCATGTTTCGCATGCATATTTATTTGCAGGGCCTAGGGGAACTGGTAAGACTTCTACGGCTAGACTTCTTGCGAAGGCCTTGAACTGCACGAATCTTGGAGATGGATATGAACCATGTAATGAATGTGAATTCTGCAGTGATATAAATGAAGGCAGACTTATTGATTTGATTGAAATAGATGCCGCTTCAAATCGTGGAATTGATGAAGTTAGAGATTTGAAAGAAAAAATCAGTTTTGCTCCAAGCAGAAGTAAATACAAAATATATATCATAGATGAAGTCCACATGATGACTAAAGAAGCTTTTAATGCCTTACTGAAGACATTAGAAGAACCTCCTGATCATGCATATTTCATATTAGCTACTACAGAAGTTCATAAAATTCCTGAAACTATTATTTCTCGATGTCAGAGATTTGATTTTAAAAGGATCGGCAAAAAAGCTTTGATGACTCGTTTAAGTTTTATTGCTCAAAAAGAAAATATTGAGGCGGACGACAATGCTTTGGAATTAATTAGCAGATATGTGGATGGTGGGCTTAGAGATGCGGTCGGACTTTTGGAGCAATTGACGATTGATAATAAACTTACTATCGAACATGTACAGGATATCTTGGGGATTAGTAGCGGAAATTTGTTAGATACTTTACTTGAATCTCTTCTTTCAAATAACACAAAAGAATCATTAAGAATTGTTAATGAATTACACAGTCAGGGAAGTGACTTAAGACAATTTTTGCATGAATTTGTGGATTTGGTGAGAGAAAAAATGATTGATAGTGTTCATAAAGATGAATTTGAGCAAGTAAATTTATATATGAGAATAATTAATATTTTACAAGAAGCTCAACTAAAAATTGATCCCGATATCCCTCAATTACCGCTTGAAATGGCTGTAATAAAAATAACAGCACCTATTCCCGCAGAAATTCCTGCAGAAATTGAAAAATCAAAGAAAGAAGAAATTGTTCCCAGTAAGGATTCAAAAGTTGCAAATACTGAATCTGCAAAAAAAATCGAAAAAATTAAGCAAAAAAAAGAGGATACTGAAAATGAACCTCCTCTTCCACTTACTATCGCATATTTAAAAGAAAAATGGCCAAGAATAACTGAGCGTGTAAAAAGACCTTCGCTAAAAATGTCATTACGCAGCAGCGAACCTGTGCTTGTAGAAGGCATAAATGTAACCTTGCAATTCACCACTAAATTTCACAAAGACAAGGTGATGGAACATGATAACCGAACAGAACTAGAAGAAATTATAAAAGAAATTTTTAACAGTCCTGTAAAAGTCTCTACGACTGTTAAGGAACTTGAAATAAAATCTGTAGTTGAAGACGGTGGATCTACTAATGGAGCAACGGATGGAGAAAATATTGAGGATCAGGCGCTTGAGATCTTTGGAGGGGAAATTGTAGAAGACTAATAGGAAAACTTTAGAAAAGTTTTCCTCGCTTTCAAAATAGCGGTTTTTGCTCAAACTTCCTGCGCTTTGGCTCGTATTTTTTTGAACTCTTGTTCGCTGATTATTTTCACCCCGAGAGCTTCGGCGTCACGAAGTTTTGAACCAGGATCTTCACCAACTATAAGGAAATTTGTGTCTTTTGTGACAGAAGAATGAACTTTCCCACCGTTTTGTTTAATTACATCTTTTATTTGGTCTCTTGTGAAATCTTTAAGAGAACCTGTTACTACAAAGCTTTTTCCATTTAAATTACCCGTAGATTTTAGTGGAGCGATGTCTAAAATAACTCCGACCCTGTACAATTTTTCTAAATATTTCTGATTATTTTTATGCGAGAACCATTCGTAAATAATCCCACCTGTTTTTTCACCAACGCCATCTATATTTACGATATCTTCTAAAGTAAATTCTTGCATTGTCGCGATCAAGTCCAGGATTGAAAATTCCTCTTTTACTTCTTCCTCTTCCGTCTCCCCAAATAGACTCTCTTGAGAAGTTTTTTTCTTGTATCTTTCTATTTTCTTATCAGAATATTTTTTCTTTGTGAGAATAAATTTTGCGAGATCATAACTACTTTGTTCTCCCAAAAATCTTATTCCTAAAGCATAAATAAAATGGTCTAAAGGTACTTTTTTTGCCTTTTCTATGCTCTCTATTAGATTGTCTGCTCTTTTATCCTGGAATAAATCTAATGTAAGTAAATCTTGCTTTGTAATTCGGAAAATATCTGCAGGATCCTGAATAATTCCTTCATCAATAAGTTGCATGGAAAGTTTGTCACCTAGTCCAATGATGTTGAAAGCTTTTTGAGAGACGAAATGAGAAAGCCCCTCTTTTTGAACAGCATAACAATCTGGATTTGTGCATCTATAAGCGGCTTCTCCTTCTTTTCTTTCAATCGGGCTTTCACAGATAGGACATATTTTTGGAAACTTAAAAGGTTTTTCGTTTCCTGTACGAAGATCTTTTATTACTTCTACTACTTCTGGAATAACGTCTCCTGCTTTTTGAATAATTACTGTATCCCCTATTCGAACATCTTTTTTCTGGATTTCATCTTCGTTGTGAAGAGTGGCTCTGGAAACAGTAGATCCTGCGACTAAAGTCGGCTTCATAACTGCTACGGGGGTAATCGCTCCTGTACGTCCAACTTGTAAAATAATATCCAAAATTTGTGTACTTACTTGCTGTGCTGGGAATTTATATGCAATTGCGTATCGCGGAGCTTTTGCTGTAAATCCCATGATATTTTGTTGATGAAAATCATTCACTTTTACTACGATTCCGTCAATTTCATAAGGTAGATTATCGCGTTTCTCATGCCAAGATTTACAAAATTTTATAACATCTTCGATCGAAGAAAGTTTTTTATAATGTTCGCAAACTTTTAATCCTAATTTTTTGAAAGTTTTTAAAGTGTCTTCTTGTGTCTGGACATTTTTCGGAAGTGTATTTTTGTCTACATGATAGAAAAACATATCGAGATTTCTTTGTGCAGTAATTTGAGGGTCAAGCTGGCGAACGCTTCCTGCTGCGGCATTTCGAGGGTTTGCAAATCCTTCCAATTTTTCAAAACTTTTTTTCGGCATAAAAACTTCTCCTGAAATTTCTAGATCTAAAGTCTCGTTTAATCTTAATGGAATGCTTTCTATTGTTTTTACTGAATGAGTGACGTCTTCTCCAAATTCTCCATCTCCTCTCGTAAGAGCGCGTTCAAAAATGCCTTTTTTATATTGGATTGTGATGTTTAATCCGTCTATTTTTAGTTCACATACGAACTCGATTTTCCCGTCTACAAGCTTTTTTATCCTTTCACACCATTCACGAATCTCGTCTTCACTAAATACATCCGATAAACTTTTTTTAGGTGTTAAATGTTTAATTTTTTCAAATTTGCCAGATAAAACGCTTCCAACTCTCTGGGTAGGAGAATCTTTTGTTATAAATTCTGGATATTTGGCTTCTAATTCTATTAATTCTCTCTTTAATGAATCTCTTACGGATTCCTTAACTTCGGATTCGTCCAAAACAAAATATTTGTAGTTTAATTCTAATATTTTTTCCTTTAATTTTTCTATTCTTTGTTTTACTTCTTTCTTGTCCATAGATATTGAGTTTTGGCCTAAAAAATGCTATAATTTAATGATTAATAACATTTTAATGGATTTAGCTAACCTTGCAAGGAAATGATCACACCAAATAATCAAAGTGCTGTATCTCAAATTGCCTCTACAATTCAAGTAGGGATGCATAAGGATAAAGAGACTCAGGATCTCTTGAATAAGCCACTTCCTTTATCTCAAGGGATGGACCAAAAAGACAGAGAATTTCTTGAACTTATTGTTAGACTTGTAAATGAGGGAAAAATTAATCTTTATGGTCCGAGCACTTTATTAAATCATGAAGTTTATGACAAATTAGACTTTGAAAAACAAGGAAGAGCCGATTTTGAATCAATTAATTTACTTTCAGCAATCAGAGAAATAAAAGGTCTTTATGACGCTGGATATGCTGAAACTTATCAAGTTGCAAATTTAGTTAGCAGACTCCGTGCTACTAAAGAAAGACTGGAATTTGAAGGCGGAGATTTATTTATAATTTAAATTAAAAAAATGGCTACCGATGATCCAAAAAATAAGCCTGCTAATTCCCCTGAAGAAACTCCTACTACTCCTGAAACTCCAGTTACTTCTGCCTCAACAGCTGGGGGGCTTTTTAAAGATACTCCTGCCGATGTTGGAAGAGATCTAGCGAGAGATGAAGCTGCATTAAGAGCTGCACGAGCTAGATCCGGAGTAACCGCCGGAGATGCTGCAGAAAAACCCGCTGAGCCTCCAAAACCTGCCGACGCTCCAAAGCCTGGAGAGACTCCAAAACCTGAGGAGCCTCCAAAACCTGCCGATGCCCCAAAAGAAGGAGACGCTGCGGATAAACCTGGAACTTCTGATGATCTGCCTCCAGGAAAAGGCAAAGAAATGTATGAGGCAATTAAAGAAGTTGTCGGAGAAAAACCTGGGCCTATCGGACTTATGTTTTTAGCTCTAGCTAGATTGATGGCAAAGTACGAAGGAGTATTTTCAGATTTCCTTGATGGATTTGATAAAAAATTAGATAGCGGCGATTTGGCCAAAGAAAAATTAAGCCAAGAAGATGCTGCAAATTTAAAAAAGAAACTAGCAGATTCTAATAGGCCAGTTATAAATCCAGATCAATATAAAGGCCTTGGAGAAGAAGAATCTTCCACAAAGTATGCCTGTGAAGCATTAGGAGTTTCTATTGTAAAAAGTTCTGAAGTTTTAGCTGCTAGATTAAAACATTTGGACATTACTACAGATAAAATTGCATATGGAAATATTACTTTTGAAAACCTTAAAAAAGGAGTAAAAAAAGGCACCGTTTTAGTTTTTAAAACGCAAGATATTGGAGGACAAAAAATTGTAGCTGTAGCCACTGGAAATGGTGATGAATTTGAATATTTTAATTCTAAATCAGAGAAAGTTGAGACCTTTAAATTGAATCCTCCTGGTGATGAAAAAGCAGTAGTAACTTCTATGAATTTTGTATCGGCATATGCTCCAATGATGAGTGAAACAGAGGTACAAACAGCACAAGCTGACAGAGAAAAAGTAGAAGCTGCTAAAAAAGCCGAAATTGACAAATTAAAAGCTGAAATAGAAAAACTAAAAGATACCCCATCTACTGAAGAAGATGTAAAATTAGTTAGAGATACTCTTTTAAGATTATCTAATTATTTTCCTGAAGAAATACCAGGAGTAATGGAATTTTGTAAACAAACTACACCAGATTTATTTAAAAAGGTCATTGATGTAAAAGATGCTACTCCAGAATTTAAAGCCTTGTTAGAAAAATACAAATTGATATAATCATTAAGAAATAAATAAAAATAATGGCTGATCCGCAAACAAATACAACAACAAATCCACCTTCCACTGATATAGTGGTCGATAAAAATAAATCGGCTGAGCAATATATCAAGGAATCTGAAGTAAAATATATTATCCCAAACATGATCAGGGAAAAATTCCCAGATCTTGTTAAATTGATATACGAAACAGAATCCATGAATATAGAAGAACGAGAATACTGGATGCAGATAATGCCAATTATGACTGAAGAACAAATTTCTAAGTTTAGAGATATCCTTGTAAATGAGAAAAACGAATTGGCAAAATTGGACAAAGAGTATGAAGAAGAAATGGCAAAAATTAACAAAAAACATTTAAAAGAAATTGATGAAACGCAGCTTAAACAAAAGATGGACTCAATAAAGAAAGCTGAAGCTGAAGCTCAGCACGCAGAAAAATCAAAAGAAGACAATCTTCTAAATCAATTGGATAATCTTTAAATCTTCTATTTAGCAGTTTCTACTTGTGTCGAAGGTTCTTCGTTTATTCGTTTTGCCACGATTATAAGTCTACGAAGATTTGTTCCAACTGGAGTACAAGTTATAAGGGTCAATCTCTCTTCTGGAGTTTGTTTTAAGACATCTATATTTTCTGGCATTACTTCTTTCTTTTCTGTTACCTGATAAACGTATTTTTCTTGTTCATAATAAATTACAATTTTGTCGTCTATTCTCATATCATGTAATAATGCAAAAACATCCTTGAATCTACCCGGATCCCAAGGGAAATATGAACTATGTCCTGTAATAACAGTATTTCCATTTTGGCCAGGAACAGACGTACCAGGATAGTGAACTACTCCATTTTCTAGAGCTTGTTGCATGTCTTTTTCTAGTGCACTCCAGTCTTTTGTAAGCAAGTTTTTGCTACTAACTCGTACCATCGGTAGATTTTTGTTTATTCTAGGAATAATTATCCTGTTATCTATTGGCATTATTTCTAAGCTTAAGTCCGGAATCTGCTTTTTCTGAATTTCTATATTGGCACTAGTTTTTAAGGAATTGGTTGTATTTGTTGTTGGAGTTCCATGATCTGTTAAATCAGCTAGCTGTTGTTCTGTTTGTTCACCTTCTCCAAAATATTTATTCCAAGCGTTTTTCCCAATCTGATAGTAAGCTGAATAGTTTAAAATAAAGAATCCTATTACCAAAATAATTATACTAGCGAATATTTGCTTCAATACGTCAACTAAAATTTCTTTAAAATTGCGATTTTCTTTAGGCAAAAGGTCTAAAAGTTTTTCTTCATGAGATTTTTTATGATTATGTTCTGGGTGTCCGTGTAAATGTTCTTCACTTGGAGATTCCTTCTTATTTTCCGTATTTAGATTTATCTTAAATATGTCATGCCCTTCTATCTTTCTGGCATGTTCTAAATGATTATAAGCCATATTTTCTTCAATAAATTCATCTTTAAAATCAGCTTTATCAAGCATGTTGTTTTCTTCGAATTTATTGTTATCGTTTTCCATTTTTATTCATAAAAATTCTTAATATTATAGCCTTTTATTGGCTTTTTTTCAATGCTTTTAACGTATTAAAACAAAAAATTGCATTATTGTACAAGTTGTGCCATAATTT